>Ga0126338_10003490_pt1 | contig 11041 bp, 14 predicted proteins | sample OrbCmetagenome_2_FD_92529 | JGI IMG/M metagenome (GOLD analysis project Ga0126338, IMG submission 92529) | Coral microbial communities from Petempiche,Puerto Morelos, Mexico - Orbicella C C metagenome | ecosystem: Host-associated > Invertebrates > Cnidaria > Coral | place: Petempiche,Puerto...
ACGTTCAACGAACCAGACTTATAACATCATCGACTGACAAACACTATTCACTTGACTCTGAAGATGACTTCCGCTCAGGTTGTCGAAACGTCAGTCACCAACAACAGTTCTTTTCAGAACTACAATCACCCGGACGATCACTCTATACGAACTACTGATTCTCCTGGGTTCAAACCATTTACTATGATAAACCTTTAGTGTCATCGGGGCTACCCAAGGCCGCACTTCCTTCTTCTTCAAGGTTATGCCAGCTATGGTACAAACTGCAAGAGAGGAGTTTCATGAAAGGTACCTTCGGGATCAGCTCCTTGAAGTACACAGCTTCTCTGTTATTTTGCGTGACAATCGTAAGCACAGCTATTTCTCTTCTTTGTAGAAGATATATTCTACAAATATAACATATTCAAAATGGATGCGTTCAAGGACTTTTAAAAATGGGCGCAAACGCCAGATACGAAAGCCAAAGAAGCCGCGGCGCAGACAAGCGCTTCAGCCACATTCACAAAACAGTTCCCAAATGCTGATAAAAACCAATTCCTGGCACAAATAAATATTGATGAAAGGCATGACATCACAGCAGAAATGTTTTTCAAAGCAGGGGAGGGGGCGCTTCGAAGCGTGTTTGGTTCGGAAAGGCAGTAAAATCTGCTCTTGGCGTGACAGGCATGGCAGGCTTTCCCTATCAATTGTCGCCAATGAAAACCAAAACACCACAGCCAATCCCAGCCGAAGATATCACAAAAGCGGCACCAAGCCTAAAAAAATATTCAACCGGAACATAAATATTTACGTGACCCCAGACACCTTCTTTATGACAAAATTCAGAGAAATCTTCCAACAAATAAAACTCAGGCACAACACTGCGGCTGAATCAAAGCCGTGGCTTGCTGGCCCGCACATGAAATATTGGCCGCAACAATTCAACTTTCCTGTTTTCTGTGCGAGACAAGGTTGTGGAATTTCTCGAGAGATCTTTGTTTCCATGGGCCTGGCACTGCTGCCGCAAGTAAGAGCTATTTATCAATTCCATGTGTATTTTACGGTCAGGCGAGTTTTGTACCAGCTTGGCAGCATTCAGAACATCAGCGGTTTGCCAGGTGACCCAACATTCAATAAATCCAACAATCATTATGAGGTAGCTTCATACAAAAGGATATGTGACGGGTTTGGAATAAATTCATTCAGTGATTTTCGCTTCACACATGGGAAAACCATGGCTTAGGAAGCGTATGCATTGGCGTTACAGGACACGGGTCAATGAAAACAGGAACTGCTTATCCAGGAGGGTTCTATAAATTCATTGATGAAGGCGGGGTGGCAAGCAAAGGAAATCTGCTCTCTTTCATTGAGCGCGATGCTGTGGCTGAGTATGACTGGTTCGCTCCAAAAACTGTCATCGGTTTGACGCAAATAGGCCTTTCATGCATCAATCAGTCAATCAAAGCCTTTTTTCACTGCATCTTGGGTGCGCAAGTCAATGTGCGCAGCAGTATCCTTGGAGAAGGAGGCCGAGCGAGAGAAGCCTAGAGCGAGTTTCTGGTTTTGACAGAAGACACGATCAGACAGCCAGACTTGTCACAGAGCGAGCAAAGATACCAGCTGGCTGTAGATCAAGTGAAGGTCAGACTCAACCTTGTGGTGTGCCCCGGGGTGTGGCTGATACCCGTGAGAACGATCATCAACACAGAAAGCATGGTTGGTTACAACAATAAGCTGAAACAGGCTGTCGCTGGAATGAAACTGGAGGTGAACAATGAGGTGAATCCTGGCACAAAAAAATCTGGGCTAAAAATGGTGGAAGGCAGCCCATCAAAAATCAACCGGTAAACAGCCATTCTTCTAACCCAATTCACAAAGCAGCAACTGCTGCGGCAATGCCGCAGCCACAATGGCTGAATAGGGACTTTCAGATACGCTACGGGTGAGGTGCTACTATGGCTACCTTGACCATGAGGGACTAGGCTGACAACAGTGTTTTACACGCCAAATTTAAATGATTAAGATTTTGCTGTATGACAACGGTATGTGCAGTCTCTACGTGTCTTTACAAAAATGACTACTTTCAAGGAAACCAGAGATCATTCTACTTTCATGCAAAATAGGCTTGATTAATGACAATGATTTCCTTCTCCTGCATCTGTCTTACACCTCCCAGAACTCAGATTTGCCTTTTAGAACTTGATAGAAGCGCCTGTAATTCCAACCACAAAACAAAATATAAACTCTGATATAAAAAAGCCCGATTTCAACACGGAAAGGCTGTTCATACAATGATTATGTGATAAGCCCGAAAATACAGAATTCTCGATTGTAATAAAATACATTTACAGAAATAAACAATTGTAGCTCAGATTAGAACATACGAAGCTTTCTTACAAACAGCTGTTCAGCCCGATATTAATATGACTGAATTGATCATCTTGCGGTAGGTGTTAAAATCATTCAAATTGTCTGTGCAAATGACACAGAAACAATGATTTTAGAACTGATTTTTATGATTGAGAACCTTATCTTCAAACTAGGCTGTTTAAACAGTGAAAAAACCGTTAAAATGAAAAGTAAACAGCAGGCTTATACTCAATTAGTGAAGAGTACGTGAAACCAAGCACTTTCCCGTAGTAGAAAGGAAGGCTACGGCGGGAGGGCCGTTCTGGTACGCGTGTCATGACGTCACCGAAAGTGATCTTCACTAACTGCCGCAGTACTAGAGCCTAGCCATACCATATTTTAAATTCCCTAATCAAAAAAGACTACGGCCACAAGTGGAAGCAATGTGGGCAAAGCACTGACAGGTTCTCCCTCTTTGAGTTAGCTGTTGGCTGCAGCCTTGCCCTAGCCACCAGCCGGCCCACAAGTAGAACCTTTGCAACATGAAATCAACAAAACAGTTGTTATCATAGCGGTGGTAGGGCTCGCGGCATTGGTATTGATCATGCTCAAGTAAAAATTGTATTAAGGGCACTTTTTGCTATATTTTTCAAATAAAAATGCCACCGCGGCAAGAATCAGTAGCCAGGTGTGCTCAGCGAGATAGCTTACCACTTGCCCGGCTGTGATGAAAAGGAAGCTCACAATTGAGCCAATCAGCTTAGGCAGCATAGAACCAAGTGACGTGCCTGTATCTTGAAGACTGTTTCCCAAAGTTTTTCCAGTGGCTTTCAAAGCCTTAGCAATGGTGCCAACGACCACCCCGATTGTGACTCCACCAGCAAAAAGAACAGCCGTCACTGTCACACCATATTTTTTGAAGATCTCTTTGATTCTTTCCGAGGGAGGCCGTGTTCTTTCTCTTTCCTCAGCCTGAGTTTGCAAACGCGCGAACTCCCCGTTTATTTCTGCCACTCTTTCTTCTGCCGCTTCTTTGTCAGCGGACGAGGAGTCTTCAGATTGGATGATATCCTGGAGTTGCTCTTTTTCACTCTGCAGCTCGCTTTCTCGCTCTTTCAGGTCATCTTAAGGTTTTGTGCTGTTTAGCCTTTCTTCCAAGGTGTTTCTTTTACTTTCTTTTGCCGCGACTTTTTCACTGAACCTGTGGACGTCTACTTGGGCTTTTTCTTTGTTTTTTGCTTGTTTTTCAAGCCCAGCCACGTCTTTTTTTAGTTTTTCATAAGTGTTTTGATAATTGTTTTTCAGCGTCTTCAGCGTGTCAATTTCTCATTGCATTTCAATATTGGTGCCACGTTCGTCATGAATGGCATCAATCTGTGCTTGAGTTCTCTCTATTTTCTGTCTAAGCTCTTGCATGTCTCGTTCTTTTTTTCTGTCTTCCGCAACGAGAGCCTCTGCCTGTTTTAATTGTTTTTCAGCGTCTATTAAATTTTGGCGATTGCTTCTTAAACTCTCATTTTCTTGACGATAAGTTCTTGTGCCATCGGTCCAAGAGATTTTCTGATTTCTTTTGTAAGCAAGGGGTTCAGATGTTACTTGCCTGTCTTATCCTTGGTGAACAGGTTATAAAGTTTTTTGCCGACGCCAAACATTTTGACATGTAGTGAGCTGCTATTGCTGTAAGAAGCTTCTAGATTTGTTGCGCTTGCCTCAGGAAACTGCCTCGTTAAAGCATGCCACGAGCTTTGGCTTTCAGATTGCGTGCGCAACAAGGGGGTTTCGTAATCGTAAGAAGGGACATGCAGCTTGGTCTTCTCATGTTGCCTCCTTTGCATTTCTATTTCTTCACCACAGTCGTAGGGAGTGGACACCGCGCCTGGCTGAAAGGGCTGGGTTGTGTTGACCTCTTGTTCTTCACCGTCATCGTGTGTTACGAGTATCGTTGAAGAGCAGGGTTGTTTCCTGACAGAACTCAGAATCGCTGGTAACAGCAACAAACTAATTTATTTCCGTAAGGTAACTTCGCGAATTTACAGCACTAAGTTTCTTTAAATTTGAATCAATCTCTCTTACAGCAGAACCTCTCGCTCTAATATACATAAGGCTTAAAGTTCTAGAAACGTCCATTACAAGCTAAATTAAGTAGTTTGACACAGTTTCTAATGTGAGTAATTACATAAGGATTACAATGTTGTGGAATGTTCTTATACAAATTGGTCATGGCTGAATGACTTCCGTTTCTAGATTGTTCTAGAAATTGACTTAGACAATTTTTCGTAACATCGTGTTTAAGCCGATAGTCAAGGTCTTGATCATTGTAACCAAAATCGCCGCCTTCTGCTATTGCAATATATTTCAATTATGTTTTTTGTAAATTAGAAAATAATCCCGGTTTGTTATACCTTCTTTGAAGAAGAAATGTCCGTGCCAGAGAACCTTTCCCCAACTCACGCCGAAAAGACCTTACGCGCCATGAAGGCCCCGCGCGTGGTCAAGCGCATCACCTTTGACAAAACTGAAGCCAGCCCCGGCGAGATGCTGTATGTTTCCGTGCCAAAGCTGAACACGAACAAGGTTCTCGTGCCCGGGTCGCTAGCGTTGCGTTTTGACATCGACCTTTCTGGAGAGCACGCTAACAACTTTCTTGTTCAGAATGTCTCGTGGGCGCTTGTTGACCAGCCGGTGGTGAAGTTTGAGAGCCATACCCTGGAAGACACGGTTGATTACGACATCTACAAAACCTTCGAGGATCTCTTCTTGCTGGGAGAGAAGCGGGAATATATGGTGCCTGAGAGGATTCAGAGCGAAGATTTATGCGATCTGCACAGACGCATGAGACAAGAAGACCTCGGGCGTAGCCGCTGAAAACAAACTAAACAAAATTTAGGGGAACAATTATCGCATCACGCTTGACCATCACATACTGTCCGACCACGGAATTTCCTATCCCCAGACCCTTTACAATGACCTCATATTTGAAGTGACTCTTGCGCTAGCTTCACAGCTGGTCAAAGGCTCAGACCCAACAGAGCTAAAATACAAGCTGACCAACATCCAGCTCGACTACGAAATGATCCGCAGCCAGACACTCGCAGAAGAGTTGCAAAGCATTTACACCAGTGGCAAAGAGTTTGCCTATGACCGTGTGCATCGCCTTAAAATGGTCTCGTTTGTGGAAGGCACTGACACGAGGGTGAATATCAAAGTCAATGCCCCATGAAGGTCAATGAAAGGCATACTCCTTCTGTTCGTAGAGCCGTATACCGTGGGCACAAAGGACTCCGTTAAATACATCTTCCTGGACCTGACAAAAGTCAGCGTTATCATCAACGGCTTGCCCAGCATGCTGGACAACGAGGGAACTGAAGGCAAAGACATGTGGAAAGAGGCCAGCCGCTTCTTTGTGAAAGAAAAAATAAAACTGAGCACATGAATCTGCAAAAGTTCTACACTGATAATGAGTTTGGTCTTCTGATTGATCTGCGCTCTATGGCGGACCAAACAATGCATGGCAGCAGCAAACGGCTTGTGAACACCACAGACGGCGTCCAGCTAGAAATCGAACAACGCACCAAAGGCTCAGGCACCGTGAACTGTCATGTTTTCGTGATCTCTGACTCCCAGTTGAACATCATGGGCAGACAGCTAGAATCTGTGCAGAATTCAATATGGACCCCAGCAACATTCCCTTCAACGCGCTCATCATGGGCCCTGCCAAATCAGGGAAAATGCAGTTACTCATGAACGAGCTCTGTGGCTCCTTCTGTGGCAGGTTTGATTATGTCGTGCTCATCTGCCCGACGTTTGCTTATAACAAGACCCTTAACCACATTGCTGAGAGAGACCCGCGGTTGTTCGTCATCATCTGCGAGCAGCACAAATTGGAGCTTTGGTTGAAAGTGGCGAGCTTGTATTTTGAAGGTGCCAATATCCATATAGTCCTTGATGACTGCGCGGTCTCCAAAGACGCGAAAAGGTGGACTGGCGAGCTTGTCAAGCTCGGCTTTTCTGCCCGCCACACGAACATGAGCGTGTGGGTGCTGACTCAGCAGCTCTCCAGCATCGCAAAGCCTTTCCGTGAAAATGTTGAAGCGATCGTGTTGTTTTACACACCTTCGGCCAAGACCACAAAGGCCATCTTCAAAAAATATGGGGGTGAACTTTCTCAAGATGCCCTCAAGCAGCTGATTGCAAGCCTAAAGGGGCGCAAGTTCTCCCACTTCGCGTTTTCTCTCCACTTTCCTTTTGGGATTGAAGTGTTTTCGAATTGAAAGAAAAAATATATAACATATCTCCCTGCTAATATGGCCAATGTCAACACTTCCACTGGTGGAAGCAGCAATGAAACAAAAGCATTGGAAAAAGTTACGCACCTGCTGCAAACAGAGCCTTCAAGTACGCACCCTGGTCCACAGCCAATGACATCTCAGCTCTCCGTGAACAGCTTTTAATTCTTGTTTCCACAGGCAAATCAAAAGAAGCTATTAGCGTGCACCTAACACACGAGCAAGTGAAGCACTTCACTGACAAAGAGGTTGAAAAGCACTACAAAAGGCACGAGACGTACGTAGGTGCCAAGACCACTGAAACATCGATTAAAAGTTTTCTGACATTGGCCATAAAAGTGGTTGGCATGTTTGTGCGGGTGAAAGATGCTGACGCTTTGCAGAATGAACTAAAAAATGATTACATCATAACTAAAGAGCCTTGCGTTGAGATGTGGGCGGTTGCTCGCAGTGGCCAACGCGGCGCTGATAACAACAAAACACATCGATTTTAGTCCACCGTTGGCTCATCCTTCTCTTGGGTGTGGGTGACATCAAAAATACCAACCACCAAGCCACAGCCGCTGAGAAAACAAGACAGGCGCACGAAGCACAGAAAAAAGCCGCAGCTGACACTGCTGTCATCATTGCAAATACTCGGCTTGCTGCGGCCTCGCCCAGACTCAGAGTCACGCAAAGAGTCACGTGAAGAGCCAAGCGAAGCCACAAACTAAACACTTTGCTGCGTGTACCCAGGCAGTCGTTATACTGAGTATCACTAGCTATGTTATAATTGAGCTAAATGTTCTGCATTTGAAGTTGTACTAAGTTCAATCGAATCAATGTGCTTAAGCTATTCTGCTTCTGACTGCGTTTCTTGGAATAGATTAATAGCTTATTACTCGTTTGCTGGTCCTTAGGGCGTGAAAAGAGTCAAGGTCTTTATATCAGCCTATAAACATTTCAGTCTATTTTCGTCAGCCTTTGTCGTTATTAAGCTACTTTTGACATTCTGCAAAGTGTCCTAGGTGAGCTACAGACCTAGATGGAGTCATGTTCAGGTCTTAAGTTTTAAAAAGTCATAGTTAGGTGGCTGGTTACGAAATTATTCAAATCCCAACCCAAAGATGGGAGGTGCTGTAATTTACTTGGGTGGCATCACAATATTCTTGTGAAACCTTTACACCAAACTTCATGTGTAACTCATTAATATTTAAGAAAAAGAAAACATGTTCTGTTTTTCTATCAAGTTTTAGTATAAATCTACTAGCATTCTATCAAAAATGCCGTTCTCTGATTGGCTGCGCTACTTACTATCTATTCTGTGATAGTGAGTAACATAGCAGTGTGCCCTTGTTAACAAAATAACGGCTGCTTCTTGGTGTTTTCAAAGTGTCTGTGAAGAGGATTTAGATAAAGTTTTGAATGACTAGTACATTCATACTAAAACAATTAGATTATGAGCTCGAGATTTCTATGCGCGATAGTTTAGCCAGGCTGTGCCCTTGTCAACTATCACCTGATAGAAATCTCGAGCTCATAATCTAATTGTTTAATAGAAACACGAACGGAAGTTTGGGAGAACTAGAAATGTTGTGGGAACACGAGCAGACAGGCAAGTGTTTCCACAGCTTTTTCAAGTCCTCCCAAACTTTCACAAGTTTTTCTAATGTATGACTTAATAGAAACACCAAGAAAATGTTTTCTATCTTTTTTAGAGAACAGCCCAAAGAAAATAATGAACATGACTAGGACAACCTTTTTTGTTTTTCTATCACAGCACAAAATAACAACTTTACTGTTCCGTAAAGCTGCCGTAAAGCTGCCGTAAAGCTCGTATTTATGGAACTTTACGGAGCTTTACGAAATCTTAAAGTTGAATTTTAAGAGTCTTTCCGGGGTTCTGTAAAGACGCATAAGGGGAAACATTTACTATGTCCGTAAAGTTTTTCTAAAGCACTATAAAGGCATCCTTTCATACAGGTTCATGGACACGTCGCGTAAAGCTGTACTTTACTATGTCTGTAATGCCCTTTTAAAGCGCTGTAAAGGCATCCTTTCATACAGCTGTATGGACATCAAAGCCACGTAAATACAAGCCGCATTTTGTTCTGTTCAGCGCCCCACTAAGCTCAAGCACTTTTTTTGAAATGAAGTACTCTTGTAACTTCAGTTAAAGTAATATAGTGTGGTGACCCTCAACATTCCTTGCGTGACATTTCTAGAACATTCTTGCGTTATCATATGACATCTAGTTCTTAGAGGGGGATTTGCCAATTCCTCCCAATTGTAAGCACGTGCCCTTTGAGCAAGTTGTTGTGATTCGAGCGTTTTGTTGTTAGCAGAATAAAAGGAGATTAACTCTTATTAGTGTTCGTCTATTCTGAACACTAAAATAGCAAGCCGGTAAGTAGTTACATAGCTGGAACATTTCTCTTTCAACTCGTATCTTCTCCAGTGAAAAAATTAAACACAAGCCACAAGTTACAGTCATGTAATCATTTATTGTAAAATGTAATAAAACAGACTCGATAAGATACATGTAGTTTCTTGGCACTGCAGACGCTAACTACAGCTTACGAATATACAATCATCAATGTATAAGTTAAAATGGAACAGCAACTCATTGCATCTAACTTAGGAAAAATGTGTTAATTGTAAAAGTACTCTTAATTCAGACTTTTCAAGTCAACTAAAGCAACTATTAATATAACCAATTGATACCTCTGTAGATACACCTCTGACAAAACCACCACTTTGTTGTGAAAAGATTATCACCCTTTAAAAATTGAAGAAACTTGGCCAGGATGTAAAACAAACACGTTAATATTAGTATGAAAACTTTCTCTGACAAGTTACCAAAAATCTTTGAACTTTCAAGTCTAATGTATTGAGTTCTAACATAGTCAGAGACAGACATCAATTTAACACTATTCACATGTTCAAAATGCAAACTTAATGACAACTCAAAATAATATTGCCAGAAGGATACCTATTATTGAAGTCAGTATCACAATAAAGTCTGGAGTTAGAATTTTGAGTCTGGCTTTCAAATTTATCAGGATTTTGAGCTAAGATCTCAAGTTAGGATTTCAAGCCGATCATGGTTAAGCTTTCAGTCTGACCTACTCGCAGTTAGGTTTTCGTCTTGCTTGAAGTTACTTATCAACCTGGATATTTACTCCTTTCATATGCTCAAAACAGTCCTGCCTTGAAATCGTAACTCAAAATCCTGACTTGAAATTCTGATTCAAAATCTGTGGTCTCGAATTGTTCTGGCATGGCTACAAGTAGTAGCTTGTCTCAGTCAGTTAACAGATTTTTGTGAACATACACAAAAGATCAACTTGATTGACTCAAACTACTGCAGCAGGTATGCACATACAGGAACAACAAAGTACATGGATTGCTGACAAGGCTTTGCTTCAAAGGCACAAAATAGTTGTGTTTCTAACACTCGCAGAAAAAAATGTACTAATAAGATAAAATGTGCAGTAGAAATGCTTCTACTCCGTTTGTTCCTTGTAAAGATCAATTAATGAATGGATGTGTCGAAAACGAAGACCCAAAAACGAAGACCAAAGACCTAAGACCCTATGGTCTAAAACGAAGACCCACTGGTCTAAAATGAAGACCTACCGGTCTAAAACAAAGACCCACTGGTCTAAAACGAAGACCCACTGGTCTAAAACGAAGACCCTGTGGTCTAAAACGAAGACCCACCGGTCTAACACGAAGACCCACTGGTCTAAAACGAAGACCCACTGGTCTAAAACCTTTTTTTTCTACAGGAAAGACTATACACTAGGCTACATTGCTTTCGTTTTTGTATCGCATAAGTTAAAATGTCATCTGAGCGCGCTGCAAACTTGACAGTTGCTTTATCTCAGTCGGTACGTGTCAAATTGTGTAACGCAATGAAATTCCAACAGTATAGAAATATACGTTTTAGTGACGATTTTAGTATCATTTGTCGTCCCCAATATTCTATTTTTCAAATGCATATGAACAAATTATGATGAGGTGACTTCATTACTTTGCTTTACTGTACTTATCATAAAGGTGCAAAGGTCCACTGTGCGTGACTCGCAAATTTATTCACCACGTGTTACAAGAATTTGATTTTCCCAGGAAAATTACGTTATCACTCTCACATTCTTCAGGGAAATACTATACACTGGGCTAAATTGCTCTCATTTTTGTAGCGCATAAATTAAAATGTCATCTGAGTGCGCGACAAACTTGATAGGTACTTTATCTCAATCGGTACAACGTGTCAAATTGTGTAATTGTGCATAATAGTATGTTGGCTGGTTGTAAGTCTCTATGGGCAATTCCTTTTGCGTGGAGATACGCCAGTCCCTGTATCATTTCCACTGCCGCATGATTAATTACATCGTGGAATCCTTTGCAGTTGTAATCGTTAATTTGCAGCAAGAAATCAGAAA
>Ga0126338_10003492_pt1 | contig 11036 bp, 3 predicted proteins | sample OrbCmetagenome_2_FD_92529 | JGI IMG/M metagenome (GOLD analysis project Ga0126338, IMG submission 92529) | Coral microbial communities from Petempiche,Puerto Morelos, Mexico - Orbicella C C metagenome | ecosystem: Host-associated > Invertebrates > Cnidaria > Coral | place: Petempiche,Puerto...
GGCATGCGCAGCCATACTGGTGGTCCAAAACAGTGAAGTTGGTGTACCAAACCAATCCTGTGGGAGTTGAACTCTTTTTTATGTAAACGCTTTCTTTTACACGTGTGCTGGCCACGTGTGTGAAAACGCTCTTCAAGGGCAGGAAACGAATAATGTGCATGAAACTGTCACCATAGCAACAGTACACTGAGACAAGGCCATTACCTCAGCTTTCAGACGAGCGGGCATAGGTGGGTGAAAGGATTGGACGAACTTGAAAATTTTGGAATTTTCCAAGTTGAGCGACCTATACCGCATGCGAGAGGTGGACAAGAACTATTATGGGCAGGGAGACTAAGGAAAATATTTCCATTTTCTCTTAGCTTAGAGTTGTAGAAATATTTCTCAACTGTGTGAAACAGTAGTAATTATACACTTGAAAAAATTACTTGATTCTGATTGGCTAAATAGGAGCGCAGTTTTCAAACACCAGTGCAAATTTGAAACACGAGTGCAAATTACAACGAAGATATCTGAAGTTAATTAGTACAAAGACACTCATGTCTGCCGACGGTATAAACGAGGTACCGTAAATCCTCGAATTAACGCCCCCGCTCGAATAAGCGTCCCCTCAAATAAGCGCCCCCCGTCTTCTCCCAAATTTGAAATAAGCGCCCCGGGCGCTTATTCGACGATTTACGGTATTTGAAGGTGGACGAGGTTCACCCGAAGCATTCCGAAGATAGCCGAAGGTAATTGGACGTTTGCCAAGCACTTCTGGAGATCACCCTAACCCTTCCGAAGATCAACGAATATCACCCGAACATTTTGCAATACCCCCGACAATCACCCGAACCCTTCCGAAGATTTCCGAAGACTGTCGAAAATCACCCAAAGTTCGCCGAAGACTTTCGATCCTTTTTTGGAAGTCTTGCGAATATTTTCGTAAATGTTTAAAGGTATTGAAATACCAAACACAATCTGTAGACGCAATAGATTATGATCACAATCCCTTAGCAGACGACCATAAATAGTACGTTTTCTAGGGTATTGTTAACAAGTAATCACATGATTGTTCTCGCGCAATTTCGGATAAATAAGCACTTGTAAAATTTTCAAATACTACAACTACGACTTGCATTCGCCCTCGTGCAATTTTGTTAGCTTTTGAAAAATTTACCCGTGCTTATTTATTCCAAATTGCACTCGAAATTATGAGATTACCTACGCTAATATAGTGACCCCATGGCTTATGTTGTAATCTTGTTGTTCATATTAATGTCAATTTTCAGACAGATTGTCCCCTGGGCGTCAAAAGATGCTATAACTAATGCCTATCAGACATCATGTAATTTGTCGCGAGCGTCAATAACGTGTTTGACAGAGTGATTCAGTCTGTGTGTGAAATGTACAGCTGCTGGAAAATGCTACTCTCTTCAATTTACAACATTAAGATGGCACAATGAACTTCTTCAAGTCTTCTTCAAGTGTCATACCATTTGTAGGCTAGCGCAGTTCGCGGTGTTAAAATCAAGATGTGTTCGGAACTGAAACAACCCAAAATATAAATTCATGACCGGTTCTTCAGCCAAATCTCAAATATATTTATAAGCTAAACTATACCAACGGTGCGTATCTGAAGAATGTAATGAATCCGACATCCTTTAGAACTTTCTATTGTCTTAATTTGTACAGTCATTGTCGGTTTCCGTTTCAAGAGTGTAGTCTGAACAGTGTTTGAAACAAATAAAGGAGTGGTCTGACATGAATTGTGGAACACAATACCAACGTGGCGCTTATGAAGCTGCGTAAAACATAATATTTCCGGTAAATCTCAAAAGATCAGATCCAGAAACGAGAAATGGAGAAATCTCTTTCATAGTAGGTGATGTGACACAAGGTAACCACAATTTGACATCAGCAGGCCTAATGAATTCCAAGATTGAAACATAGAAGAAACATTACTTGTTCCTCCGGTGCCTTCTCGGAGGAGACTGATTTCGGGTCTGGGGCGTAGATGTTTATAGCTCTACTAAGGGGACTGGGTTGTCAAATGAGTGACGTCATTGAATTGCTTATCCTATATTTTTCAAGCGGGTTCTTTGCAGCCCATTGCAATCCTCTACAAATACAAAATAAGTCATCCTTATTCCTTTTAATTTGTTTATTATTACTTAATTGCTGTCTGTCTTGCTTTCTAAATTGCTGTTCATTGATGGAAATTTGATACACGACAGAATTGCTTTTAACTTTTTCGGCCACATGGCTAATTCAGACAGACGAAGCCGGGTAGAGTCCGAACGACAGTTTCGTTCAGATTGTTTGGAAACCTTCAAATTCAATCATGATTTCTGGAATTTTTTGCTGCTTTCAATTAAGTATTTAATAGCAGCATCAAATAAACAGTTCATGAAATGCACGATGCATTCTAAGCAGGAACTGAGCGACTGCAAAATCCTGCAAATCCAGGATTATTTCTAATTAAGAGACTGTGGCGTCGCATTGATGGTTCGATGGAACTCACACGGAAGGGTTTCTTGGAGTTCTAACAATTTGTTAAATAAGAAGGATGAAAATTATAACTTGAAAGCGACCTTTTCTCCTCCTCATCCACGTGTAACAAGACGAATCTCTACCAAAAAACGTCAATTCAAGGATAAAACCTCTCCCATCCTAATGCTCAGGGTGGGCGAGGGTGGGGGAAGGGGGAGGGCACTCTACAAAGTCTTATACGGGGACGCTCCGCCTTGAGATCCAACTCCTGACCCTTTTGTTTACCATTTTGACAGAAAAGGTAGTCCTTTTGTATACCCTTAATTTAGGAAAGGCATACCTGTCACATACTTTCATACATGGCCCGTATTATGAATAAATCGCCAGAAATGGAAATCGTTTTGTTATTTTCATGTACTACTTTTAAATAAATTAAATGATACATATACAACCATAAGGTGCGTCTGTTTGAAATATTTTAATTTAATACCCTCTAAAATAACTAAATGACAGATTTCCCTACCCTTTCACAACCTGAACTTTTAAAATCCCTGCCCGTTTATATAACTGAAGTCTGATGAATAAGGTATCCCTTTCGAGCGGAACCTCCCTGTATAGGCCATCACAGGGAGAATACCCCCCCCCCCGGACTTGCGCTTGGGTTTTATATTCTTGAGTTTCACTATGAAAAACGGCCTCCTGGGTGAAATGAAGGTAAGGTTTGAGTCTTAACGTTTAGGTCTTCAGTAAAAACCAGGCTTATATATTTACGAACGGTGAAACAACATAGACAGGTTATTTTAACACTCAACTCTACATTTTTTGGGGTTGCAATAAAACGATTAGTGAAGCAAACAGACGTCAAAACAGGAACTATGCAATTTCCGATCCAGTGAGATTAAAGTGCAAAGGTGGAAGAAGAAATATAGTTTTAAACAAATGGTCGCTTCCAAAGCACATCACGACTGAAATATCTAAGGTATCTGACCTGTTCGTATCAAGGTTGTATTGAACCTCCCTCCCTCTAATATATTGAAGAAAAGGAACTAAAAACGCGCAGCTAGAGGACTTAAGGGCGCCAATACAGTATGTTTGTGTTCCATAGATTGTATAACAGAGAGCCAAAGAAGCGTCTGATAGGGGTAAAACTGATAACTGAAAACTGGTCGATTGAGGAATGACTCGTTTTATCAACCCATGCAGAGAATTTAATAATCAACTGATGACTGACATTGAGATCATGTCTGAGATCTGAAGTAATTCTGATAACTGATACATGTAGCTGAGCTGAGACTCCAGCGCCCCAATCCATACCTTCTTAAAGGCAATGAATTCTGGTTGTTTTTCAGCTTTTTCCGTAGATGTTTGTTGGTCAGGTGAACTGAATTACTCAGGGAAGATTTTCCAAGACCCATCGCACGGTCTCGCTCCAGTTTCCGCTCACAATATCGACGCACTGAAAGTTATAATAAAAAACGCGCTTTAATCAGCCTAACTGGTGTCGTGGTTAATATTGTTACTTGCTTGTTTTCATTTCTGGTTGTTATATGACCCACAGCAATTGTTTTTAGGGTCATGAGGCTAGTCTGATTTCAACTGTGTAACTTCCGTAAGAAGAAAGCCTACCGTGCATCAATCATACTTCTACTCGGGAGATAAATTAAATCTTATACTTATGGTTTACCACTATGTAATCATCAGATATAACTGAATACGTAATAACCTACAGCCACCCACGACCGTCTTGATTCAGGACGTAAAAGCCACGTTAACCGAAATGTTGATTTTTTTTCTAGCACTCAAAAACCACAAAGTTGTCTTTGCAAAGACACGAGTGATCATCGCGGTTATGTACACAACTCAAGCAGCTGTGAAAATAACACCGGGAGAAGTCAAATTATCGAAAAATAATAGGATAAAGCCAACCAAGCTAACTGAAATGCTTCCGAATGGAATTCAGTCTAAAAGAGCACAAACGTTTCTTGAATGTTGTTTAAAGACAGCTTAGACAGGCAAAGGAGTTCATTTCAGCAGGAACGTTCCGACTTGTAAGTGGCGTGCAAGGGACTTCTAGCTCCAGAAAACGTTTGTTCTTTTTTGTTAGTGCGTAAAAAAACCCCGCTATTTTAGGTGTCGTCTACTCTTTGACATGAGAAGCAAAGTATTATATCGGCACCAGGAGGGCGAAGATCAACCTTCCACGATTATGTTGGTAATCTGCAAAGACGCAAAAGTCCATTAGTTCCGAGTATCTGCAGGCACGCGAGTGCTTTGTCTTTTTACTACAGCGACAGTGGCGAGGCACTTCCCTTGTGGTCTTTGTGGTTTCGCCGCTCAAGGCTCTGCCGTAGCGCTCGTGCGCTATGACCCCGCCAGCTACGCAGTCTGAAGATCTATGGAAGTTAATTTTGCGTATCAGAATCACACTTGAATCGTACGATGTACCTTATAGTACTCTACTGTTTCCCATGCGAGCATTTGTTTCGGTGCTTTGACGTTACTTTTCAGTTTTCATTTCAAAACGAGAGGAAAGCTGCACAAAAATTACTGGCCCAAAACCTCATAGAAAAAAAGGATGACAGTTTGAAACGATAGAGGAACGGAAGAAAATATGCGAGGGAAACCATCAGCATAATATGATTTCATTCCACGGTTCTAATCCAGTAGTCCATGCCATTGCTATTCTACTTCCTTGATTGCAGTTCTAAATCTATTGATAATCGCGCTGAAGTTATATTTTCCCTAACATACGAGATACAGAAAAAGAAAAAGAGAAGGAAAAATAAAACTACCATAAGTAGAACGAAGGAACAATAGAAAGAGAATTCATAGGAAAACGACGGCTGTGTCGTCAGTCGGAAGTGGGTGGAAAGATATAAATTACTTCATCGCTCCGGAATGTGCAACCTTGTCAATATTCCTATATTGGGTAAATAATAGCAACCGTAACCAGTCGGAAACAAACAAGAGCCTTAATATTGTTTTTGTTTGCAGCGAGAAATTTACTTGCACATGTTAATATCTGAATCCTCCTTTGAATTGGCCATTTGAATGCCATTACTTACATCTGTCAATCAAACGCATGTAACGCAAGGCTGTTGGGCACATGCAGCTCAAAATTATCCTAAGTGGGGCACACTGGGGGAACGAAGACAGTTTTCTTTGATAAGTAGGAGATAATTTCTGACTGAAAAACTGCGTTTTTTAAGGCGAGGAATGTAAAAGCTGTCAGTTTTGGCTCATGGAAGAGGAACGAAATTGGTACAACCACCTTGAAGTATTGTGAGCCGAACTAATACAAACATGATAACCCCACCCTAGAGGAAAGCAAATTGTTGCATTTTGTCGCTGGCGCGCTAACATTAAATTAGTCGTTTTGAAAGAAAAGCAAAAATTCCTCATGGATTTACGTCCGGCGTATGTTTCTAAGTGATTGCAGCGTTTCTTATGGGTCAAACACAAGTTTGACATCTCTCAGGATTAAATATTTCGATTCATAAGGTGATATTTTGATCGCCTGGATGTGTGTGAACATCAATGTGATGAAGACGATCTGACCGGTGGCTTTGACACCATACCGTTACTGTACTGCATTGAGTATAGTTTGCCGACTTGCCGCGAATTTACTGGATCGCTTGAAAGCATGGCGACCGCAGAAGGTTTTCTTCAAAGTCCGCTTGTCGTTTGGGTAGGGAGATCTTTTCTTTAGATTTGCTGTGTTCGTGTGTTTCACTGTTTGCAAACACTGTTGATGAAGCACAGCTCACTTTGAGCAATAAACTTATTTCGCGCGATCGACGGACTAAGTTTATGTTTTTTCTAAAAATTTGTGTCATTATTTTAGGCTAATAATACTTTCAAGGGAAGTGCACTCATAGAGTCGATCACCGACTTGGCTGATGGCGTTTTTCTTAACGAAATCATGATGGACATGTAAGTACAATTTTTCTCTTAGATTGTCTGACTCATTCACCTTCACTTTGAACTGCGCCACGGGAGACAAAATTTCTCAGAGTTTTCTCGCATTTACAGTCATTAAATTCTCTTCATTTTAAACTTGGTTATTTCAGTTTCGTTACGGTATTAATAACTCCGTTAATCTATGTTTTTTACTTGCAGCGATCCAACTTACTTCACTTTAACTCGCATTCATCAAAATGTTTACGGAGATGTGAATTTGCGGATGCAGAATTTGGACACACTTGTCAAACATTTGAAAAGATATTACCAGGTAAGGGCGGAATGTAGTGAAGAAATGAAAATAAAACTTTCTGTGTTGCTAGAGAAAAGGAAAAGAGCAAGTAAAATGATTTGTATTGCGCGTAATTTAGCCATTGCTAATGCATAAGTTTAGCTGATGTTTGTGTTCAAAGAAATCGTCGTTTTACAATTGAACGGAGTAGTTTTATTTTAGCATAACTTTCGTGCGTGTTCTTGCTGCGCTGCCCCATCGCTATTTAAAACTAGTGTATTTATATTTCGTAGACGCTTCACACGGTTTATGGAAAGGTCAAGAGCATAGACGCATAGCTAAGATTTTAAGCCGAGAAATTCAATATTATTTTTCATTGGTACATAAAGATTGCGGTCAGTGAGATCGAATCGCCATGTAAATTGACGATGTATGTGTGCTAGGTAATCTTAACGTGATCGTTTCTTAAGCAATATTTTAGAAACCGTAAGCAATGTGAAACATCATCCTGTGTTGTGATATAATGTCGTGAGGAGAAAATGAGAACTGATTGCCTTGTTTTCTGTTGGTTTGTCACGAATGTTTATCGCTTTTGTTTGCAAATTACGAGATATTCTTATGCTGATTTCGAGTCCATTTCAGCAACACCGTATGCTTGTTTAGCTGTGTTTTCTGCATAATGTAAAACTTATAAAATATCTTGCTCATATGCTTATCTGAAGCTTTTCCTCTTTGATATTAGTTTATGAAAACATGATATAATTTTATTGGCGTGAAGCATTGACAGATAGGAGGCAATTTACTGTACAGTGTGACATTATTCACGTGCCTTCCTACTAGCCAGTCGTCATGTTATTGATCACAACTGGTGCAGTTCTGTGACTTCAAAACAGAGCAGTCTTCGTAAATTGCCGCTAACAATAACATTTTAAACTCGTCATAGTAAATTAAACATCACTCATGTGGTGTCCTTGAAAACAAGGGTAATGTCGAACGTGAGCCAAAAATTGAATGTCAAAGCACGTACAAGATTGAAATAATTTTGTGATTATTCTATTTGCACATGGATGGGTTAAAAATCATATCTGGCGTAGTGTTATCTATAATTCTAAAGAAGAATCGGAAGAGTTGTGATATGCAAATTTTTGATAAAAATGGCAGTTTGTCAACAACTAATATTGGTATTGAATTGTCAAATAGCTCTGTGTTTGACTTCATCTATTGGATATTGCAACTCTTTCGAATAGAATGTGACAGCTGTTGACAGGAAAGTTAACAAGCTATCTTGGTTTTAATAAAAAACATGCATAAGATGTATGTTGAATTTCTGTGTTTGAGATTAATTCTCATGCAGAAATTAATACATGTGTATATATACATGTATTAAATTGACATGTTTTTGGAAATTCCTTTTTTGAATTTTTGATCAAGGAGGACAGCAATCTTTATTTTTTAATTAACATAATATTTTTAATTTGACAAGGAGTTTTAATGACAAACATATCTGCATTTTTCCACAATTGGATATCATGACTTAAGTTGTTGTTAGAGCTACATACAGTGTACAAATGTAGTACTATTACAATTTTATGCTTTTATTAATTGTTACAAATTTTCTATGCCCATATTTTGGCCTAAGTACATACAAATTATTGATTTTATTCAGTGGTTTGCTGTCTCTACTCTTTGCAGTTCTCATGAGAATGTGCTTTTACTTTTTAATTTTGTTTAATTGGTTAATTAGAGAGTTTTCAAAGATTCATGACAATAATTTAACATGTGATATACTTCACATTTTGTCTACCAATTCACTAAGTTGCTAGGTCTTTCAATCAACAAAATGGATTGTAATCTATCAATAACAACCCATAGAAATGACCTTTCGAAACCATGCATTCATTAGGAGTGAACCTTTGTTTCCTGAGATGTCTGCCAAGACAACTGAGGTGGCACATTTGCTGTGTAATTGAAAGATGCTGAAATAATCAGTGTAGCTGTTGGTTCATCATCAGCACAGTGTTGCAAAAATTTTACCAGTTTTCATGTAAATGCCAGGACTGTTTGACTGGTTGTTTGGGTTGGGGGGTACTTCCAGAAAAGTTGGGTGGGGTGTGTGGCCTACTTCCCAAAACCCTGACCCTATGACCTGACCAAAAATTCGATAGCCTATTTATGACTGTCGTGGCTGACACAGTTGCCCTAAACATAAGTTATGAAGGGCTGTTGTTGGCGGTCTTATTGATAATGATGAAATAGTAGCTTCTTCTAAGAAACATACCCAATTGAAGACTAGAGTGCTAAAACCATACCCTATTTATAACCAAAATGGGCAAAAACGATACTCTGTTTATGACCCAAAATGGCTGAAACCCTACCCTTTGGACCTGCACATACCTTTATAGCCCCTATAAGGAAGTACCCCGCTCCACCGGGTTTGACCCCAATAAATTAGCAGACCAAAGAGAGTACCCCTGGGAACTTGAATGACTGATCAAGCTGGAGAGTTTGGAAAGTAATGCTTTGTTTGCTCCAAAAATTTGCTTACTCAGATACATGTAGCTTCATAATATTGGATCAAGGGAAAAATGAAATTGTTTCACATTCTCCAGCCATGTGCTCTTGTCTTACTAGCCACACTCCTGACAGGCAATCACATAATACAAATCAGATGAGATCAGATCTCAGCCTCAGCTTCTCCCACAAGAGATCTTGTGATGATAATTTAATTAATAACATTTGCTCACTCACATCTGACACCAATTATATGTATATTTGATTTTTTGTGATATGTTTTGACTATTTTAAATTGCATACCATACCAGTGCTTAGAGGAATGGAAAGTAAGAAATGTATAAATGATTATTTATCCCTTAGACTTGATGCAATTTCTTTTGTATTTATGTCTTTCTTTTTATTTTACATCCCATAAAAAGATGGCCAATTAAATTTTTTATGATTGGGTAGAGATCAGTGCTCAAAATTAAAAATAAATCCTGGTTGTCCCTTTGTCAAATGCTGAAAAACTCAAACCTGAGGAATGCTTGGTTTCCTGTTAAAAGTAATGTAATTTTGAGAAGAACTGAGTCAATTCTCAGTGAAGACATTAACACGAACAGCCTCCCAAAAGAACCTCTTGTTGAACTAGAATGGTGAAATAAAATATTTTCTAGGACTTGTAAAAAGAACTGTTGCTTTTTGAGAATACTTAGCAGTGAAATAAAATTGCAGTTGGTTATAGTTATAACTATGCACATGGTGGTAGTCCATGCACCATGGGATCACATGTCATGATCTTTAGCCTTCTATACATATTCATCATGAAAGTCAAAAAAACTATTCATGCATTAAAAAACTATGACAATGTATTAAAAGAAATCCAAAACAGGTAAATAACTTTTACAGAGGGAACGTAACCATTAAGTGTTACTAATACTTACTTAGATCATTGGGAGCAAAAAACCCTCTTGAGCTTAAAGTGTCTCTGACACAAGTAAGTTTTTCAAGCTGCATATTGAATTAATGATATTTCCAGATGTGAAACTTCCTGTTTGCCTCCTCTGCACATGTAATTTTCAAAATGTTGATGCTTATCTAAGATTTACAGATGATTAAAATGCCAATTTCAAGCAGGGTGGAGGTAGTGCTTAACATATTACATAAAATTTAATTTCTGTATATATACGCATGTCACCTATGTTAATTTTTTTCACATTCGCTAATGATGACATGTGGTCATTGAAACATCATTTGGCCTTTTTATTATTAATTCCCTTTTAAAATTGTATTTAAAACATTTAAAAGGTCAGCCTAAATATGTCTTATTTATGTTGGCTAAGTTTGCAGCACTTGATTTAATAGAGGATTAATTTTTAATTAACCACATGTAGTGCGAAGTTAACTTCCCAGTAAAGAATAATGTTTAATGGCTGAAGTTCTGAACATAAAAATTATTGTATGAGCTTACATGAAGTTGTAGTTTTCAGACTAGATTTCTGTTGAAGTGTACAAATCTCTATGACATGTAAGAGACATAGCTCAGTGTGTATTTAATTTAAACTTATCTACAGGCACTCTGTGCCTCAAACTGACAAAACTTACATTGTTTGTCAAGCTTTTTTAAAAACAAATATTTATGATTACTCATCCATTTACTGAACTTTAGAAGAATACATACTATGTAGATCATGAAACCACAAAGATCATGTTGAATTTAGCTTTTAAACCACAAAAAAAAAAAAGAAAAAAAAATTATTACCAATGATTGTTGGCGATTTGTGTGAATAGTTTTCAAGAGCTAGTGATTATTTGTTGCAGTTCAGTGAACATTGATTGCATCAACAAACAACATCATTGTTTTAAGACAAAAAAAAAA
>Ga0126338_10003493_pt1 | contig 11036 bp, 4 predicted proteins | sample OrbCmetagenome_2_FD_92529 | JGI IMG/M metagenome (GOLD analysis project Ga0126338, IMG submission 92529) | Coral microbial communities from Petempiche,Puerto Morelos, Mexico - Orbicella C C metagenome | ecosystem: Host-associated > Invertebrates > Cnidaria > Coral | place: Petempiche,Puerto...
AGTGATTGCTCAGAAATGTTTTCTATTCCCGTCAGTCAGTACTTGTCGGATTTCACAAAGATAAACCGCATGGACTCAATAAACATATTAGTTCCATAACGCTTCGAGTACTGATTAATTTGTCGTTTTTGATTCCTTTTCTTTCTAGAATTAATGTTTTTTTTTCCTGCTGTGACGATTCAAATATGTACATTCTTGGAGCCATTTCTGGTAATGACAACATTTAAAAAAAAACATAACATATATTGTCGTGGAAACTCTATTGTTTGTGAAATAAATTGTTTTTTTTTCTAGAAAACAGTCAAAACAATTTCTAAACTGATCTTAGGTAATCAAAGCACGTATCGCTGTTTTATAAATGGAAAGAAAAGTCTTGTCTGAATGATTTCGAATATGCTGACTTGAGCATGTACAGTTCTGTAAATCGTCTACAAGTTGGGGGTATTCATCTTCATTCATGCTTTTCATGTGAACTCATCATTTTTGTGAAACAAAAGTGTAATTTGTTTGTTTACCGAAACTTCAATATCTAACAAGCATCTGACTAACGCTCCGTCCACACTACGCCGGAGGAATTTGAAAACTGATGGAGGTTCGTTTCCGTCCACACTGATTCGTCACGAAATGGAGCTTTTCGAAAACGCTCTTTCAACCGGAGGAATTTGAAAAGGCTGACTTTGCGTTTTAGTGTGAACGGAAAACATTTTAAAAACGAAGCTTTTCGAAAACGATGACGTCACGATAATCATGATATTTCCCTGCCAGCGGTTTCCTCAAACACAAATCCAAAATGGCCGGTGATTGCTGCGTTTTCAAATTCCTCCGGCGTAGTGTGGACGGCGCCTAAACATCCCCATCGGAAATGCAGCTTTGTCACATGATGATTGGCGCTGACAATTGCGTTAATCAAGATTTTATTCCTTGGTTAAGTTGAAGATAGATTCGGGAGGACACTCTGGGCTGTAAGTGAGATTGAACACCACCTATTTTGCGAGAGGAATGGGTATTATAAAATTAACTCCTTGTTGCAGCTCGGCATTTGATACTATTCTGCTCACATGTGACATGTAACTGCATGTGAACATACCGGCCACATGTAACAATTGAAACACAAAAGTTTAACAGCAGTTGCGTTTTTGTTTTGTTTTTTTTGTTTTTTCATGTCCATCTGGCCTGTAACCTCCGCTATCCCCTCCTTTGCTCATATCTCCACCTCCCCCCTTCTCCAGGATTGGTGGAAGGACCGATGCTGGTTGACTAATTACCTCTAATGACTCTAGTACTGACTTCCACCTACGTACTTCCCTCGCTCTCACCCGAAATGACAGTGGGATTAATTACAACAGAGTTGCTAAACTAAAAAGGTATTTTTCCCCAATTAGTTGTTAAACTTCGGGATGTCGAAGATGAATAGTTTCCTGCTAAAGGCAAGTAAACTACTTTCCCACTAATTAAAGACTGGAGATGAGTGGCCAGGAAATGGAATGAAAACAACCGTACGACGACGACGACGCTCTATTTTAAGGGAGTCTCTATTTTAATTGAACTTATTCGAAATGTTTTCACTGACAAACTACACAGTGTTAATTTATTTGGCTGTACTTTTCCATCATTTCATATCTAAAAGTTAAAGTTTAACTCCAACAGGGAAGCATACTTAATCGTGTATTTCAACAGTTTATTGAAAGAACTAGTGACTACACAAGATACATTACAAATTTTTTTATAATCCCACACGTATACATAAAACTATTTCTACAATCATCTCAATTGTTACGACACTTCCTTTTTCTTTTCCTTTCCACTAGTATTGCTTTGCATGACTTGCTACAACGTTGAAAACAGCACGACCTCATAACCTGTCACGTGATCATTCTCATAACCAAACGGCGTTAAGGGTCGCCGGCGACCAACCCGCTGGCTGAGGAGCCTGAAGGCTTAGGATATGAGGGTTTTCATCCAATACTCTCAACACTAAGAGTATTCGTTTCAACGAGGGATTTAACCTGACAACAGCAGGCTCTGATTTTCGCGCCTCGTTCTTGTTGACTCCCAGTTTTTCGCACGACCCACGAGTTAATGAGAGGGCAGAACAATTAGAGTTTGACCCCAGGTTTCTAAGGGCTAAATTTGGTCTCCAGAGCCATCTGCCAGTGCAAATCTCAATTAAACGCTTTGGTGTTCCAGCTATCGTATATGCTATCATTGTATCTAATGTAATAGTGCAATCGGTACTATTAGCTACGCTAAAATGCTGTCATTAACTCGTATTTAATGATCTAAGACCATGGAGAAATCTTAAAGGTCAAGATGTCGCTGGGTCCAATGACCCACCTCATAGAAAACAAAATGTAAAAAGTGTATTGCTGCGCAGCATTTTGAGCCGTAATCTATTAAACGAGTCTCCAAATGTGGTGTCATTTCTCTTTACGTAAGAAAAATCAATGTACTTGCTAAGAAATTACTCGGATCTTTTACTTGGTCTCTAGCAGGTATGTTTTTTTACATCAGACTCTTAATCTAGAAAGAACAATTATTTCTTCGGAACACGAAGTGATCGATAATGCTCGAAGCTTCAGCTATGTAACCCTGTAACAGCTAACCTGATAGCAACTGCAACGTGAGCTGACAGAGAGCAAAATATCCTACATACCCAAGCTCTGTCACAAAATTCAAACTAGCTATTCACTTGATTTCAATGACTATCTATCCGTATCAATTAGCGTTACTACAATCTAAGCTCAGCCTGACGCGTTATCCGTGTATTAGATAGTTAATAGTGAACAATGAGCATGCTCAGCAGCAAAAGAAAAGAAAAGAAGTGAAGCGATTCTGCGGCATTGTGACCGCCTCCTGCTCCGCCGCCTTGCTGGTTCCTGGTGGGAGCTCCGACATTGACGCTGGGATCGATTATGCAGGTGTTGTTGAACTTGGGGATGCGGAAACTGAAACTCTTCGTCATTCCTGTTGAGACGAACTTGGGAAATCCTGGAGGGAATGCTACGTAGTCGTTGGTGCCGGTCAACACCTGGAAAAGTAAAAAGGAGAATTGATTAGGGATCACTTTCAAGGAGTTGTGCGGGTATCTATAGAGATCTGTTCAAAATCAGACTAACGTGGTGTGAAGGCGAAGGGTCCGCGAGGGATGAACAACAGAGAGACAGGAGAGGAGGTGACAGTGCCGTTCGTCTTAATTAGCCATGAACTGGAAGGTAATCCAATACCAAACGTTTGGAGATTTTTTTTCAAATTAGTTGTACACTTTAGTGTGCTATCTAAGTGCAACCATGTTTGCCCCCAGTTAAGGGCGGGGAATTGAAAATAGCATTATGTAGGACTACTAAAAAACCCCAACTTGCGTTGTGTATATAACCGTAAATGCGATGATCATTCATGTCTTCATATCTTTCTCCACAGTTCAAATATATGCGGATCTCTCATATATGCACTTGTGATCAAACTCCCCTCGCTTTCATGTAAGGCGTTGCATACGTCGTGGAACTGCATGATTCTCTCGTCGCACAATCCTTTCGAAAGACTGTGAGACAAAGCAAAAGATCGTCCTCGTTTGGAAGTGAGTTACCCACCACTTTGTTGAGCACCATCTCTGAGTTTCCACCCATGTTGAATATTCTAGGACAATCATCATCCATCTCGTTGGGATCGTCTTCACAAATTGCTTCTTTGTTTGATCCCTGTCGCTCTTCATCTTCCACCTCCTCAGGCTCCGCCATGCTTTTGATGCTGAGTTGTAGATCAAGGTATTGGCCTGTTTCCTTCTGGTTGGTGCTGCTGGTGCAGTTCTCATTTCCCATACCGCAGAACTGCCAGTCACTGATCTAAGATAACAAAAGATTATTTCGACGCTATTATGTAGTCATCACAAGCTCGAGTAACAAGTGGACAAAAACTTTGTACCGAGGTTATTAACATTGTATTTCAAACTTCTCTGCGACTGTAAAAACGGCAATAAACACCAAATGTTGAAAACAAATTTTGAAGTTCATATCAAACACTTCAAAGAGCTTAGCGGTGAAATGAAACTGATGATGAAATGTTACCTGTGATTGCATGTACGATGAATTTCTCTGAACTTTGAAATTTATTTTCTCGAGTTCCGATGGGAAATTGTTTTCTGGTGTTATTTCAGGCAACCATTTTTATCTTTAGTTTTTAGAAAGTGCAAAAAAGACTGAAATAGACTTAAAATTATTCTGGTACAAGGTGTTTGTCCACTTAAAGCTGAAATTACTTGAGTTCCTATTGGATTTCATCTTAAATTCTTCGTTCACTCTCTCAATGAGTTCCAGATTAATTATAGTTCCACAATCAAAAATTGTGCAAATGCTCACGAGAATTCTAATTTGCTACGTCAGCACCGCGTCATAAACATGCGTCATGATGCACATCACCTCTCTCGCGTAAAACGCCAATCAACTGAAGTCAAGTTTGGCTTAGCTTAGCTAAGTATCTCATCGACCCACATAAAGGTAAGTGATATATCAAACACGAAAGAACGTGTTTGACCACATTTCCAAACACCGAGAAGAGAGTTGAAAATACGACGCGCAGCGGAGTATTTTTGACGAACTTCGATGTGTTTGGAAATGTGGTCAAAAACTGTCTTGAATGTTTGATATATCTTCTCAATCGAAACCAAAACTAAGGAGAAAAGGGAGAAATAAAATCGTAAAAAGCTATGCTAATTTAAAAGATCAGATATCCACACACTGTCACGGTCATGATTTCCTTTGTTTCAACATGATGAATTATTGACGAGTTTGACAACGCGAAGTCACACATACAGTAATAACGCTATCAGACCAAATAAAGTAAAAGAAATTCATAGAAAACTCACCTTGATGTTAAATTTTAAAGTTCCACTTTGCACCCGGAATGTCTCGTTACCAAAATTAACGTACCCTGTCCCAAGGAATACCATAACAATCAACTCGAGATTTGCCTGAGGACCAGCGAGGAAAACTGATAGGTTGACATTTTTGACCGGGATTCCTTGATACGTTGACGAGTTGTCCAGTGCTGAGAAATTGAAACTTTGAATCTGAGATGCCAAGGAGTTTAGGCCATGCGTTCTATCTGAAGGTCCACTCATTCCGACTGGCATTCCCAGAGAATCTATTTCTTGTAGGGAATCTACCTGAAACGTTAACACGTCCTCATTGTCGTCGCTAAAATCCTCCACTTCGTCGTCGTCATCGTCGTCGTCGTCATCATCATCTTGTTCAAAATAAAGTGTCCTTATTTTTCCAGTGTCACCTTCGATTCTGACTGAAGTATCATTTCCACGTATCGTTACCGTGTTTGCGGCTCTGTCAACTTCATCTTCGTCAGCAAAGGATGTTACGAGGAGAGTGGCTACAACTAGAAAAGAAATAGGTCAACTCAAAGGGCTTGATAAACGGTCACCTTAAAACCAATCTCAACGCAGTTTAGCAAAATGTACCTAAGTGTCGTTAGACAATGGCAGGAGTTTCGAAAGAGGAAATATTTCAACAATGTGGTCGTGAACGCATGCAACATGCGATGACCAATCAGGGCTCAGATACTCCCTTCTTCACCAATAACGTCAATGCGATTAATCTTTGCCACCTTTGACGGCAGTTACATGTCCTGGCGTCGAGCTCTGTTAGTGTTCTTGCCCGAACGTAGCTTGCGTGAGGGCGTGAACCTTGATTTAAAATTCTCCCAAGTAATGTTAGAGAATTATACACAGCCGGAAAATTTAACTCAGGGCGCGCGGATTTGATTTGCTCCGCCTTTGAATACTCTAATCAGATCAGGGTAATACATTCACTTGCTGTATTTTTTTGTTTTTTTTTAAGCTGTTTCTCCCAACCACACATCAAAAGTAAACTACAATTCATAGCCTCTTTGTTCTGCATTCGACTAACAGTTAAACAACCACAACTGTGATATTCGAAAAGTCAAGGAAATTTTGATTCTCAATGACTAAAAAACAAAAAGTACCCAAAGGCTAGCACTTAGTATTTTTAATGTAGCTTCACTTAACTTAATATTGATGTATGAGAAGAACCATGCATTGCACTATATTGGCCATAGAGGTATCATTTGAATAGAAGTATAGACACACTGCAAAAAATGGCGCCGATATGTGAATAGCAATACTTATACGTCATAAATAACACATTAATGTGAAAAATCCTTTGTTTGGAAACATTAAAAAGAGGCTTAGGATGTATAAATTATTGTTATTCAAATTTAGGCGCCACTTATGCAAAGTGTGAAAAATAATATAAAAAAAAAGTGGACCACATTCGTGTCAACTTGTTATTGTATAAAAGAAACAATTATGGCAAGTTACCAACCGTCAAAATTGTCGTGATCACTCGTACCGCTGTCACTGTGAGCAGGTTGCGTGCTTTTAGCCAATTAAACCAACATCAAAATATTGCTTGAAGCACTGCAGCTCACAAGTTAAACACGGTTAGAGACATTTCATTTGCAAAATCAGTAAACTCTAAAAAAAAACCTATCATTCATTTTAAACAATAATCAACAAAAATACTTTTTAAGAGCTTTTTGATAGGTTTTAATAGTTTTTTTCTTTTTTCATCACTTTCAGAGGCTCGGAAAAATTTGTTCCAGAAGAACCGGCAAAATTTTGAAGTACTCATATCGGTATTAGAGGATTGGTGTGTCCACTCGGTCTAGCACATCTGGAGTCTGAGTACGAATCTGTCTACTCCGGAACTTGAGTCGAACGTCGGTTTTCTTCGCCTTTAAAATCATTTTTTCATTTATCAGGGACTAAAACATGCAGTAATGTTTGTCGTTATCCTTCCAAGCGGACAGTTGAATAAAATGTCGATGACAGAGTATGCCTAATATCGATATTACGTTACTGGCAATTTTGTAGAGACGAGAGTCTTGTGATAAGTGGCTTAATGATTTTTGTGGTGTAAGATGGCCTCTGCAATGGCTCCATTTTGTTCTTTTGAAGCTGACATTATGTTAATCGCCTTCATGATATTGAAATGTCGAGTATGTTCAATCGCGTAATGAAAATGGGCTTCAAGTGGATTTCTTATACAAAGAAATAAACAGCGAATATGCCAGGGGGAACCTCGTGCGTTTCGAATTTACAAACTTAATAATATGTTGCTTGGACCACGCTCTTCTGAGGCCTGTGACTACACAGATTTACGAACTTAACTTATCGAATTAACTTGGCAAGATCTGTTTTTGGCTCGAAAATAAGTTCCCCATATTGAGTTTATTGCGTGAGTATAGTGGCCCCGTCAACTCGCTTAATGTTCTTTATATCATGCACGTTTACCTTACAACAAGTTTTGATCCACAGCTGCAATCGAAGTAAATTTGGGATTCTTTTCTAAAATTAGAGTCTCAGACCACAGATATACGGTTCATTGTTGGTTGTCGAAGCATTGCACTGACATACTAATTTAAATAGTAAGAAGCGAGAAATGCCAAGAGAGAGATCGAAGATAAACTAGAATTTACTTTGTGGTATCGATTCAGTTGAAGATCAACTAACACAAACCAGCTCAGTTTAATTTTGTTAAGGTCAGAGCTAATTGGTTTTACCCAATTCTCCTTCCAAAAAGACCGAAGTCTATTTATAACACTGCATGCTCCGTTGGTAATCGTAAGAAAAATCGGGTGTTTTTTTTTTTACAGAAGGGAATGGAATTGGCCATTGTAAGCAGTATCTAACGTTTTGCGTGTTCCTAAAATAAAACTTACCCAAACAGACGAGAAGCAAGCCATTTGAGAGACGCGAAGAGAACATCTTGGATCTTATCACCTGATCAGCGAGACCTTTTCGTTGCACGCAGAAGACAAAATGTGATGAACAACGTCAGTTACAGGCGCATTAATATAGCAACCGGCTGAAGAGTCATTAACTTTTGTGACGTTTCAATTGGCATTCGTGTGTGGGTGTTTTTACTTCATCAATATTTTCACTGTTTCCTAAAATTGTGTTAACATTACACCTCTGGCCGCCGGACGACCCATTTTAAAACATCCTGAATTAAATCTGGCCAACTTTATATACATGTTGTATTCACTTCTATTAAAATTCACCCATTTTCGACCACTTTGCAATCGTTGGTCAAATTGTGATCAAATATTCAAACCATTTTCTTTCGTGTTTGATTTATTTTGGGGTAATGATTTGTTTGTACAAATACTTTGAGTGGTTGTTAAGGCAATATTGTTGTTTACCAAATGTATAATTTCGGAACATTCACAAGAGAAAATTCTGCATGCAAAGCTCTGCTGTACGCCATTCAGTCTAAAGTTTTGTTTTCAGCTGTGTTATCATGCATGCAAAAGGTTGTTTTTGTAAAACTCTTGGAGACATTTAGGATCGACCAGTTCACAATGTTAAACGAAAACCAGACTTTTTTCGCTAAAAGCGAGAAACGTAGAGAGAAAGTGAGCCAGCCAACTTTTTTCATTTTCAAGAATCGCGTGACCTGCTATGATAATTTTCTAAGAACGTAGGGCTTGACGCTGGACAAAATGAGATCATCTGCATTAAATATCACAGGAAAAAAAACTTTTAAAACGAACCAAAAAAGGCCTTTAAAAGGTTCCGATTTTACGCCAGGCTAGAGCTATTAAGGTCACGTGATAAATTCGAAAGGCAAGAGATTGAAGAGAGAATAAAACCGGAAACGGCAAAATAAGAAGATTCCTTTATGTGCGTTAACATGTGTTTGCTTACTGATTTTTTAAGTTTCAAACTAAATTGCGTGACCTGCTATGTTAATGCTTAAGGCTAGTAGAATAAACTAAAGATGAGATCATAACACAAATTTATCCCCAGCTGAACTTAAGAGACATAGTTCATAGTTGACTTAAGCGGACAAATTGAGACTTCAATGAGTTTGAGCTGAACTGTAATTCTAGCATTTGTGAGCTAGGGAAAACGGTTATGTCAATGCTAGGAGCGCATACATTTGCACACAGGCACAAGTCTTGTTCATGTAATCAAACAAATTTTCCAGTTGATTTTCTACCACTTGAGAGCCACTTTGCGGTTTGTTGTTTTCAGTCCTTTTAAGTTTTAAGTCATGTTATGGCACTCGGCAGTTGGTACCTATACCATGTGAAAAACTAAGAAAATATCTCTTTTTAGGACTCTTTGCAATCAAATCTTCTGAATGCCTTGACGTGCTATATCTGTGTCTCGTCTGATTATTTTTTTTAAACCATTTCCGTGGTATTTCAAGAATACATCTATTATGTAGTCATTCTTAGTGGACGCAGTTAAAAACTAATGACTTTTTCAACATCCTATTATTCATGGCAACCATAGAGATAACTGCTGTATTGCTTAAAAGGCAAAGGGAACCTCCTCGAAATGCGAATAGTGGCCCTTGTTTCGGAATGGGTCTTTATCTGAGTAAATACTCGGAAACACTCGTGTTTCCATGGTAACAAATGGAAGTGTCAAGATTGCGAAGAGGACGATGTAGAATAACTAGTTAATTGAACTTGAATTCAAAAACCTATTATTATCTCAAACAAAAGGTTGTGCTGCGCCAGCGAGCTAGCCTGAGTGAACAGTTATTTTTCGGTGGTGTAAGGTCTATCACGGCAAATTAATGTGAACACCATGTCAAACTAATGGAAAGATGACTTTTCAGGGGTCGACCCCTCGTCGGAGCACATAAACACCATATTATGGTGTTTTGAAATGTTGGCAGACTCTATGACTCGAGATAAAATATTTATCATAATTAATTTACTTTTTATGTGGCGAGTTTTGAATGTCGATAAAAAAACTGAATTTATGTGCCTCACTAAAAATTAACCACAAGATGCGATCAGAACACTGTCGTGTGTCAGAATTGCAACAAAAATGAATCTGTCATGTTCTTACTAGTTATTTTAAGATTTCTCCAGACAAACGACCCTATGTAAAAGGGGGGAGATCTTCAATATAATAACCACTAATTGACAAAGTTGCGTTATTCCCAAAATATTCCATGGAATCGTCGTATATTGATTTAAAATTAACGAAAGGAAAGTACAAAATCTGATTGGCTGAAAGCTGCGTGTCTGTAACTCCATAGAAACAGCATAAAGTCAACTTTCCGTGTTGGCTGTCTGACAACTTCACACTGACCGTGAGTGCCAGCTCAGTGATATGATGAATAGAGTTATCTGACACACGACAGTGTTCTGATCGCATCTTGTGGTTAATTTTTAGTGAGTCTCTGGGTTTGGCACTCAGACTAAGATGATCAAAGTAACTGAGAAAAGCGAACTTGTTTAACAATGAAGTTAACTCCATCGTGGGACACGTTGTGGCTTTATTTCTTAGGGAAGAAGCCTGTTGTTTGAAAACAACCGTGAGAATTTTCCACAAGACAATGCTGTGTTTGTCCGCTCTAGTTACCGACGTCAACTGAACAGTTGAGAAGCTCTTGAGGTGCAAAGCACCAATTAATAATGACTTTAAAATAGACAGACTTAATTCTCAACTTTGGTTTCCACCTCAGTTCAAATATGTGACTCATTTGATTACTTCATTATCGCCCAAAGCACAATTTTTTTGTAAATAGAGGCAGCCATTTTGTTGATCGGGATATTATACCTTTTCTCTCATTTGAAAATGAACTCGAATTTGACTGAAGCTTTCAGCCTTAGAGCGACGGGTAAATTATTTACTCATTTACAGTGTTAGCAGCTGAACTGATTTCATATTTCACGGAAGTCATTTGATTCTTTTAGAAGAGGATGCTTGGTGAAGGTAGACCTGGCATTTTTCCACTCCATATAGCTTTTTACAAGAGTTAGCTGGCAGTCAAACTCGGACCAAAGAGATAGGAAAGGACGAAAGTCAACAGTTCGAAAAACAAATGAAGGTCAGATTGCTTGGTAAATGAAAATGTATTGGTGATGCATTCTCTTCCTGGTTCTGATATCATTAATGGGAACTGACAGTAAAGTTTGCAGTAATTGACGTTTAACCTCGACAAAAACATCTCAGAATTGCCCACAACAATACAGCTAGGTTG
>Ga0126338_10003494_pt1 | contig 11035 bp, 8 predicted proteins | sample OrbCmetagenome_2_FD_92529 | JGI IMG/M metagenome (GOLD analysis project Ga0126338, IMG submission 92529) | Coral microbial communities from Petempiche,Puerto Morelos, Mexico - Orbicella C C metagenome | ecosystem: Host-associated > Invertebrates > Cnidaria > Coral | place: Petempiche,Puerto...
TATATCCACCCCAGATGTTTATGTTCAAAAAGAAATACACCCTTGCCCCTGATACGTGCCCCCTCTCCAATAGGCATGTGTAATAATTATTTAATGAGCTACCAAAATAAAATTAAGCACCCCGGGTGCTATCCAATCATTACAGATTTACAGATACAATAACCTTCAGGAACCAAAATGATCTGATAATTTTTCAGATGACCCTTATCACAAAGGAAGTACTTCAATCTGTCTGATGTTACAACATCATTGGTTTTTTCAGAAGGATTCATCTAGAATTCATCTACTGTAGAGATTTATTTTGAGAGCTCAATTATATTACCAAGAGGGATTAGTCTGGACAAATGTATTGCTTGCTTTAGCCAACTAATAAAAAGTAATAACTCTACCCCCTGAGAGTTGTAACTCTCTGAAAGTGGAAATAGGAAAAGGCTGCTATCATAATGTTAGCAAAGCCATGCTATTAAACTCAGTAAAGCATACATTGGAGTCCAATGATGCACGCTTATACTGTGAGCAAGGTTAAAGTTGCGACATCATTTTCGCCGATTGACAATGTTATAAAACAACTGATTCATGCTACAAAAACTACGGTTAACTCTCGACTATGCCTCAAATGTCCATGTCCATGTAAGTCAATGATGCACCCCAAAAATTGAATCAATTGTCAAACAAGGATCATTACAGTACTCTTGGTACTTTACAGTATAAGATTAAAACTTGAGTTAGCGTAGACTATACACTTCACATAACACATAACAGTATCATACCATGCATCTGACTCTAAACAGATGACCGGCTGAGCTTCAGTGCCTGGATAAAGTTTCTTTGCATTTTGCACCAACGAGCAAACATGTCCTGCATACATAGGATTTGCAGTACCTTTAGCTATTGAGGGAAGAGAAATAATAATTAAAATTAAATCAGAGTTAAAAATTGTGCACTTTTATTACTACTTCGATCAAAACCAAAATAAACTCAAACATGTGACATAGATCAAGGAATGGACGTTTCTGTGTTTTATATAATGCATTAGCCAATTCCAGCAGTGCCTATACCCCCAGGTAATAGCCAGTCATTTGTTCACACCTTAATGCTAGGGGCGGTACACTTGAAATCCCTGAAGCATTTGTAATCCTTGTGGGTTTGGTCTCGCATGTGATAGAGAAGGCAAGCTTACATGATGTTGTCCCGTTATTAACTCTCAACCTGAGGCATTTGACCAACTTATTTGTTTCCACTCAAGGGAATTTGTCTCCCTGCCACGTGCACCCCAGGGATTTTCTGTAGGGCTGGTCTGAGGGCGATGGATAGGCACTACTAGAATTGAGTAGTGTATTTATAAAATGACAGAAAAAAGTGAGTGCTGTACATGTATCTGGGAAAATGCTCTCAATAAAGTTAGAGTGTCTCTGAAAATACTGTATTTTACCCCTCCCCCAGATCACTTATTCTTTATTCTGCACACATCACAGATCCATTGTCCCCAAGAAAAGATTAAGGCTAATGGTGAGCCAAATTTAGTGGTTGCAAATTTAAAATTTAAAAAAAAAAAAAAACTCCCATTTCATTCGCATGGAATAGCTTTTTTCACAGAAGTTCATTAGTGATGTGTAGATAAGGCAAAGCAAAAGGTTACAAGGTGTTAACAATAAATCTTCCCTTGCATCTCTAAGGTAAAGATTAAAGATGTTCATTAAAACACAAAAGACAGCTTGGTTTTCATCAATTCCTAATCTCTAACATAGTTCAACATCAACCGGAATTCTTAAAATATGGTAAGGGTAACAACCCCTCAAAAGTAACGAGCCCCAAAGGCTACATGCACTAAATGCGGACGCAACGAGAGTCATTACTTTCAGAAGTTTATAGTTGGTACAAATGATGTCACAATTCCAGAAACTTGAGAATTTTTTGTTCTTGTTTATCTTTATTCATTTGTATGTAATTTTGCTGTAAAAATTGGCTTTTGTTTCTGAGTGTGTTCATGATAAAATTATGGTGTCAGTTTCATTCACACTTTGGCTCATCTGTCTTGAACAGAAAGTTTACTACATTTTCAAAGGGATGCATCATATAGGAAGGCAATTTGACAACTTACCATTTTGTCGACAGTGTATTTACCTCTAAAGCCTTTTTAAAAGAAATTGCTATATGTTTTCTTAGTGCGTATTTTAAATTGCTGAGATTGATCGCAAATAATAAACAGCAGTGATATGTAGTGCTGATGGACTAGTGTTTGAGGTGTTTATTTTAATTTTACCACACTAACTTGCATATGGGGGTGTACATAATACTTGTGGGAATTCTGGAAGTATTGGGGGGCGGGGGAGGAAGATTTGTGTTAAAAAAATGGAAATTCTGGGAAGGAGAAGGGCTCCTAAGTAAAATCTACTGCGTGGCGGGGTTATGGATATCTTCTGGATTTTACATTGTACACCTCGAACATTCAAACAATTAAACATTTACAGTGTTATGACTGAGAAAATTACGAATGCACCCGTATTATTTGCATTACAGTGCAAATCAAAAATTAACGATAGAGTTTGCCTGCTCTCAGTCAATCACATTGAAGTAATTTTCTCAAATCATGAAATACTTCAAAGTCCTGTGATCAGCGAGTGACTTGTGGCAATTCAACTTACAATCTACAATAAAGTTTTACACTACTACAAACTGTAGGAAATTAGTAATGACAACACATAATTAAACGCGTTCTTCTGATGTCTGCAAATGCGAGATGTACGTCTATAAACATAAGCTTTATACACTGACCTGACAGAGCTAGACCTTGTTGGTCGCTACATAACACTCCAATAACGCCATGTTCGGACATGCTAGGAGAAAACATTAAAATTAACATTTTTACAATGATTGCTTGATCTCCTAATCATGAACAGATGTAAAGCGAACTTACATGTCATCTAAATGAGAATCTAAAGATTTTTCCATCTTAAAAATCGAGGATATCTACCAGGTAATCTTTGACGTGATAATTATTATGTTGCAGTAGTGGTTGAAGTAGTGTTACGTGACGGTTCTATGAATTTAGGTACTGACCGCTGACATTTTCCTGGCTCGTCACTCGTGCCAGTATTCTCGCGTTCATAGCCCTCGCCCGCCCCCAGTCACCCACTAAAATAACACAGAACAGCACGTTCTTGGATCCCTTTCTGGAGCTTTTGTGGGTTCTGGAGAAATTGAAATAAAGACCAGAACCAACACTGCTTGTGATTCGTCTCCTTGGATTGAAATATTCGGTTTCATGAAATTTTTATTTTAAAGAGAGATTAAAATAAAACAAAGACGGATTTATGTTTAAACAGGACTCGAATCCCCTGTTTGAATATTAGAAATTAAAAATATAAATTTTAGCGACTAGCGCATGTTTTTGTAGACATTTTAGCAAAAATGATACATCACTGTAAAAACTTCTGTTATTTATAAATATTCCTAGCTGGTCGACATTTTTCACCGCTCAAATGCAAATTGGGAATTCTATTCATATTAAATGGATTATTCTCCTAGTGGTATCAGCTGCTCTGCACTGAAACTAAACATGAATCACCATTGTTTTTGCATGGGCAAAAGTTGGCTTTAAAATTTCTTTATTGCCTCGCGCTTTCCTCGTAAACACAGTTATGTTGATGTCCCTAGATAACGAACTATTTATGAAACGCAGTTTTACAGACAATTTCCGCTAACGATCTGTCAACGCAAGCAGCCAATTAGCTGTTAAACATTTGTCGAGTAAAGAGACTTGTTTGGCATATCAGCAACATGGAAACTCAAAGAGCTTTTCTTTCGGCCGTGTCGGCTGAAAGACAGAAATCTTGGCACAAGGTATTTCCATCCATTTTTCTATCCCTTAATCAATTTTACCTCTTGATTTTATGCACAATTTTATCGACGTAATTTTCTTTTCGGAAATTAAAATTGGCAAAATAGATGTCGCTATTGGTTACGCTGAATAAGACAGTTAGCCTTTCTGTCGCTTCATGATTAAAGATGTTTCATACAAAACCGAAATACAACAAACTTTTCTGGCATGAAAAACCCGTATCTTAGCTAGTTTTTTTTCTATATTGTGATTGGAAATGCGTGAAAAACCATGCAAAGCACGGTAAAAAGTTTAGAATGTAAAATATCGAAATTATGATATGGACGGAATAGGAAAACTCTTGATAAATATTATTTTTCGTTTTGTGAAAATAAGAAGAATTCGAGCAAAAAATGCACGTATGAAAAGCTTTTTATATCATGGCGATCTCCTTAGGTTTGGTAACTTTTCTTTCTTCTTAAAACCCTGCTTGAAAATTGACTGAAAATGCATTGCCATAGAAACTCATTAGTTCAGTACCTGCAATAATGCAAGCATATACCCTCAGGTTGTTTTCAATTCACACCGGCGTTTTACGTCTGCGTTCGATCGTAAGCAAGGATATAAAATAACCACAAAACCTAAAGAATAATATATAAAGTGGTCAAGATATAAATGACATAAGAAGGCGTCAGGAAATGTTTTCATGGTAATTTTCTACCGAAGAATTATGATAATATTTCTAGCTTCAACGTAAGGAAATATGTCACAATTAAAACTGTTCTCCGTTGGTTTTTAGTTTTGTGTGATTGATGTTATACATCAATACATGATGTTATTGCTTCGTGGCATCGCTTAATTAAATTTGGCTGCATGCTACTTGACTCAGTTGAAGAGAATCTGAATATTGTTTTCTGTTTTCATTTTTTCGTGTGTCAAGGCACCTCGACTTCATCTTAGTTTCAGTCCACATGTAAACAAAGAAACAAGAATTAAGCCAATATTTTAACAGCTGGTTCTCAACGCTAACTAATTATATAGTACTTGATGACATTCTCCTTGAATTGTCCCCAGGCGGAGGCCAATTATGAAGAGGTGCTGCGTCAGATCTACAAAACAAAATGGAGGAAGCACTTCAACAAAGAGAAACTGCGGCTGCTGGTCTGTTACACGAGATTTCTTTTATTAAATGATACCGTGAAACATTCAATTATAATTACTTGTTCGTATATTCGTAAGTCTGTGGCTAGGTTGCCCTTAGTAACTAAGACAGACAGAGCTAGGGAGAATAGAATGATACTGAACTTTGATTCCCAGTGTCCTATGATAGTTCTTTGAAGGCTATTCAGTTTCGTAATAAGTGGCATGAGGTATAGTTATCAAGTTTTTTTTGAACTTGTAGCTCGTAACAGCACCCATTTTAGGCGTATTCTTATTCAGCCACCTCAAGTTAAACTAAAGATCTCGATCTGTAGATTTTCCGAGACAGCGTTCAGCCAATCAGGCATTTTTCTTAAAAAAGCCTTTATACGAGTTGTCTATTAATAGATTCGAAGAAGGCACGGGAAAATTTTTCTCTAATATAATCCTCTCTTCTGTCTCTTGCTAACATAAGGTCAAGCAAGTGGAATAGCAACCAGTTGCTTCGGAAAATAATTTCGCCCGCCTTAAACTCAGGCTTACTATGTTTTCACTGTGACCAACAGTATCGGTGGCATGTTATTTATGTTGCTTTGTTTGTTTCTTTGACTCCATCTCAGTTGAATTGTGTTTTGAGTTTAAAAAAACACCCCATTCTATATCAACAGTATATCCCGCCCTTCGTCTCTTTCGTGTCTCTTTAATGTCAGAACGCTCCATAAACGGTCCATAAACACGCAAAAAAAGAACTTGGCCAATATCCAGCAATCTTGACCTTTCACTTGGTCAATAACCCATACTTCATATTAATTCACAGTTGTTCGAATGCCACTTTCATTGCGCAGTCGCACTACAAAACCTTCAAAACTACCAGAAAGCAATGCGGCACTTCCGGCGAGCCATGGAGGTAGTCAGCTGGAGAAAGGTCTGTAAAATACGTCTGTCCGACTCTAACCTGCGTAACAGGCGTTCAATTCCAAAACTACGCGAAGGGAACGAAACTGCGAGCGAGTTGGAAAAAATAGGGAGTGGGGGGAGGAGGTGGGGTAAAATATTATCCCCACCCCCTACTTCTCCTCCTCCTTTTTTGTTCACCCCCTCCCCACTTCTCCCCATTTTTTGCTCACCCCTGGCGCGCCCGTTCGCTCGCTAGCCTGCTCGATCTCTCCCCCTGAAAAATGGAAAGGAAACGTCTGCTGCACAGGCTAGTATACGACTTGATCATTCGTGACCAAGTATCTATAAATTGTCGTACTACATACATTTGACGCGTGTGCTTACTTACAATAATCGAGATTAATGGATTCTCTTTCCTTTTAGGATGAGTGCCAGGCAGGTTGCATCACTGGAAGAGTTCTACACCTGCACGTGCCTACCCTGGCAAGGATAGCTTGTTGTCACATTCACATAGGTTTGAAAATCATTCACTGTCGATCTTGTTCAGTTCTTCTCCAAATTAGTTTTGATTGTAGGAAGCGCGCTTTTGTTGATCAACTGTTTCTATGATCGATCTTTGTCATTCATTTAAATATACTAACCGAGAACATTAAGTTTTCTTATAGCAATTACCAATTATGACTTCCTTTTCCAATGCTATTGTTTGTTACTGGGATGAATGTATTGATGTTATCCAAGAGTCATTTTCTCTTGTTTTAATTATCGACAACAGGAATCACTTTTCTTGGTGAGCAATTCGCTCCCAGTTTAAGCACCCCTGAAAACTTGTTCTCGACGTTAATATGTCGACTAAGCATTACTGGGTCATATATCTCTTATTTTCCTTTTCCTTTTTTTATCAGGAGAGCTTAACGAGGCTCTAAACAATATTGACAAAGCTATCTTATTTGACTTCAGAAATCCGGTAAGTTTCCTTACTCTCCCCTCCCTCTAGTGGGAGACCTAGGGGGATTCCCTTGATGAAAAGGCCGGAGAGATGCTCATCGGATAATTTGAATTAAACCCCTGAGGGAGACCAATCTGGGCCTGGTTCGAGCTCTATTTGACCCACTTAAAACGGAATAGACTTGATTACCAGTCGCTGTTTAGGAATTGAAGAAAGGAGCGCGCTAGTAGACCGGACTTGAAAGACTGGTGGAAATCGAGCCTAGAAACGGACATAAGAGCGTTTTTAATTGCTGTTTCTTCGAGTATACCCTAAAAGATACCTTGACAGCTAAAAATAGTGTCGTTTCGTCGTGGACGCCCTAAGTGAGATCAGAATCCCTGATTTATACCCCTAAGCGAGACTACGAGCATCATGCGGAAATGTCCCCGGGAGTACACGTACCTCACAATATCACTTTTTTCTAAGTCGCACTTTTTTCTTTGTACACTCTCTTCGTAATTTTTTCTCCGTCCTCGCCAATCAAACCCTTGATGTTGTTTAAAAAATAAAACATGATCTATAATTCCAATAGCATGCGCTTATTGTGCTATTTCTAAGATGAAAAAGCGGGGTTTTCGAACCTTTTCTAGCACTGATATCTCAGTAATATAATTTTAACTGCTTTTTCGCAGGATTTATTCTGCGTCAGATCATTGGTTAGTTTCCTTCTAAAACAGCAAGAAAAGGTAATGGAAGTAAATAACAACAAGCGATATTGTAGTAACCTCTTCACTACTGCGTTAGAAGCGGGGACAGTTCTACAATTTACTTAATCGTAATATCCCAGTCGGCTTTGAGTTGCTAATCAAACTTGTTCTTAAAGAAGATTAGGTTTCAAACCCTCCACATAGTCGTAAAAATACCAGTTACCAGGGTGTTATTTTTCTTGTTTGTTTCTTTAAGAAAAAGAGCCATGAAAACTAATTTATGAAGCTATGTAGCCCCTACGTACCCCTCCACCCCTAGTCCATTTGCTAAAAATAACCTTTTCTAACAAGTACTTGATGTCATTTTGTATTGCAGGCTCTATCGGATGCTAGTTTTGCCATCCAGTTGAGTCCCACTCAAGTCTGTGGTTGGCTTCTCAGAGGACTCTTCAAGAAAATCAAGGTTAAAAACAATGTTCATGTTTTACAGGGAAATCGTTTTGTATGACCTCGGGTTCTTTCTTACATCAACAGACCTGTCAAGGGATGTGATGTAAACTTCCAATATCCTGGCCGGGAATCGAAAAAAAAAAGAAAAAAAAAAAAAACAGACAGAAATCGGCGTCTAATGTATAAATATAATATGGAAAATTTGTTTGATTAAAAAAGTACGCCATACGCTCGGCATTTTGATGTGCTCCAACCAAATTGAAGTTTTGTAGCTTTTCAGATACGCTTGACACGTATGCATATGAAGGGTCAATTTATCTAAAACTACAGAAATCAAAATTGCTATTTAATCAATTTTCGAAGCGTTTTGCCAGATGGCGCTGGATAACTTTATTTAGATTTGAGTTAGAAATCTGCGTCAGCGGTGTAGCAATTTAACAGTTCAGAATAGCTATTTGATACATCAGTATAGACTCTTTGCATAAAATGACGTTAAGTTTAGGTGACGGTTAAGTATGTCATTGCGTATGTTACAAGAATAGTCCGTTTTCTCTCAACAGAGGGAAGAAACTCATCTGAAATTCTCCAGGCAAGAACGGGATCTTGAAAAGGTTAGCAACGAAAAATATTTCAGTAATAGACAGTAAGGGAGAATGATCCTCAAAGAAGTAATATAGTTTTCTATTCTCAGCAAATCAAATGATTCTAATGTTGTAAAGTAAAACGTTCGACACATCATTTTCGGGAATCGCACTTAAGAGATGAAAGTCAATATACCAGTTGTTAGGAAATATCGAATTAACTGCTTTTTCCACTTGAGGAGTTTTTGATAAAACAGTGAAGTTACATAGTACGTACATGACCTTTATAGTGCACGCCTGTTTGGCCGTATTTCACATTTGAATGTGTATGTTTAAGTGGGTTTTTTACATCAATTGTTTTGATTGAAAGGCATGTGAGGTCAATCCAGATGCAGTGATGTTCATAAACATCAAGGATCTGAGGACTCACTTTCAGACACTGTTTGATCGGTAAGTTTGATCTGACATTAGATCAGCTGAAACATCATAATCAGTCAATCTTCAATCAGTCATTCAGTAAGTCACTCAGTGTGATCAACTGTTGTCCGACAGTCAGTCAGACAGATAGACAGTCAGTCACTCTGTCAGTCAGTCCAACAAGCTCTATAGCAAGTAGGTCAGCATTCAGTCAATCAATCAAGTAAGTCTTCAATAAGCCAGCAAGCCAGTCAGTCCGTCATGCACTTGGCAAGACGATTCGTCAGTTAGACAGTCCGTATCAAACAATGAGCCGGTCTGCCTTTCAGTCAAATATTCAGACAGAGAGGCAGAATGACAATCAGTCAGTCAGTCAGTCAGTCAGTCACACAGTCAGTCAGTCAGACAGTCAAACAATCAGTCAGTCAGACAATCTGTCTTTCAGTCAGTCAGTCAGTCAGTCAGTAACGCAGTCGCCAGGCAGTCAATCCGTCATTCAGTCAGTCATTCAGTGATGCATTCAGTAAGTCGGTCAGGTCAGTCGGACAATTGATCAATTCACTAAAAATTTCACGCACAAAAAGTGATCAAGAATAGCTAGGTGTATTTGCGGGTAGGTCTAGGGTCAAAATAAACCGACTCTTTCTCATCTACTGAAGCATTTCTTCTTTAAGATTTCTTCCTTCAATTCGTGTGTCTCACTCGCTATCTGTCAGTGACGTTATCGACGTGGAGATTACTACAAAACCCAGGTCAGCCAAGGGAAAACTTGAATCGAAACAAACGCTTTCCACTCGCGTAATGCACACAGGTACTATTTAACGTTTTATCAGTCATTTTGAACACTTAAGTGCTGCTTCTAGCATAGCATAGAAGCAAATGGTTGTCATAGAATATTTGGGCGGAACTTTTTCACCTTATAAAAGTGCCAGGTTCTAAGTCTAGGAGACTAATCAGTGCTTGAGATCCCAGTGTCTTACAGAAGTTAACTCATAGCAAGTATCCACATAAAACGCTACAAATGTTCCATTTTTGGCATCTGATCATCAATTAAGATGGTCCGAATGGTCATGGGTACACTATATTCTGAAAATATCAGCTTTCAGTTGAGTTTCAGTCCACGTACGATCTGTGAGCTATTAGCCGGTAAATTTAAGAGGTTTTAGATCTAGGCCATCAGTTTAAAACGCCTCCATTTCCCACCTGACATTTCAAATTTTGACTAATTCCAAGCAATCCTTAAACACTATTAACCCTTATACTAGACCTTTTTTTTTTTTTTTTCAGGCAATCCACCTCCAACAGGCTTCATTTTCCAGACAGTGGCCCCTCCTTCTTCGCCAATATTAATGTGCGGAGTAGCGAAACCACAACGACGCATTCGAACATGTCCTCCTCAACTCGGGAAACACTCTGAAGCAAACCTTGAACGCTTTCATACCGAGCCAAGTATATCACATCACAAATATTCTCTGCACATGAGCAGTGGACATCCACAAGCACCAACTTTACCTGCGACTTCCTGGGCTAGCACGTCCAAATCACGTGCTCCGCGAGTGACTCTTAGAGATGTGGTAAATTCAAAGAGTGCTTGCGTATGCAGCAACAGAAGGTTCATTGGAATTCGAGATCTCCGAAAGGAAGACGAGGAACTGGAACCTAACGAGGTGGGTATACAGAACGGCGGCTTAATTATTGACATGTATAGTACACAAGGCGTCCTCTCTGATACACTACACAACAAGTATTAATATCTGAAATAGCCTTTGCGTGGCTATATTATGAGAAACAAACGCTCTCTTCATTGAGGCCTCGTGGAATTAACCACCATCTCTAAAAGAGTCTTCTAGCTATTAGCTTTTAAACGAGATTTGCTACTTAACTAAAATTTCATTCACATTTGATTTGTCGAATTAATCTGTTTCAGGATCTTGCATATTTAGGCGAAAGAATGTACTCGAGGTGAGAATTTATATTTTCTTGATGAATACTAAACTAATTTATAAAATCACGCTTTAAAATCATTACCTGACGATAACTTTATTCTTTGCTTCCATGTTCAGAAAATGGTTGCAGGATAGAATTCCAACAAAAA
>Ga0126338_10003495_pt1 | contig 11031 bp, 4 predicted proteins | sample OrbCmetagenome_2_FD_92529 | JGI IMG/M metagenome (GOLD analysis project Ga0126338, IMG submission 92529) | Coral microbial communities from Petempiche,Puerto Morelos, Mexico - Orbicella C C metagenome | ecosystem: Host-associated > Invertebrates > Cnidaria > Coral | place: Petempiche,Puerto...
CCATATATGAGTGTTGAAAGCTTATGAAAAAAACCAGCCGCCCGCTTGTGATCTCCCTGTTGGTGGAGGAAGATAGGTGTTTCGTACTGTTTATTTTTTAGACCAACAACGTTGCACCCCCCCCCCCCCCTCTGCAATTTGGGAGCTCACCCTTAAAGTTCTATTGAATCCATTTAATATACACTTGGGTGGCAAGAGGTAAAGGGAGAGATACAGTAAGCATCTCGCCCAAGAACACAGCACAATGACCCTGGTTAACATTTTAATGGCAATTCTTGTTCTATGGTCTCACATGTTAACCAATAGGTCGCCCACCTCCCTTTCAAATTAACAGTAATGTACATATATATGTAGCACTTTGTATTAAAAAAATGAAACATCTTATATTTTGATGCATTGCTTGCTGATTCAGTGATGAACCAGTAATGACTGTTACTTTGCTTGTTTTAGGGGCAAGATGACACAAGTAGAACATATTGCACAATCTCTGAATGATGTATGGATGCTAATGATGGATGCCATCCTTTTAGTAATAATTTCACCACAGAATTATATTTATAAAATTATTTTACACATCAGGTGTTACAAGACAAATGCAACTCAGTATGTTTTAAACTATTTACTACTTTGTTGCTTCAATAGACTACAAAAAAGACAATATGAAGATTCTAAACAGGGTTTAAGAAAAGTATTGTTGGTTGAAGATACAATAATTTGTCGTTTAAATTTTCAGCAATTATGTAGTTACAGACCATCTGCATTCATTTATTTCCTCTCTTGATGCTAACAAGAATCAATTACCAGTATTATGAGTGATGATATCAAAAATTATTAGCCAAAAAGCTATAAATTATTATTTATAGCCTGATGTTAGAAGTGATTTTATTGTGTATTTTGCCTTATGACAGCTAGTATAAACCGGTTGCAAATTATTTTCAAGCTGAGGTGAAGCACCTTTGTTGTTTTCAGAATATGACTTTCTTTTTTTAACACTGTGATTAAGGTTTTATTGTTTTTGTTAACTTTCTGCAGTGAGAAATACATGACCTTTTTATTGTAACAATGGAATGCTGTTGTGTTTGAAAATTATTATGGGACTGAAGTGTTTTCTTTTTGGCCTAATATGGATTGCAATAAGGAAACATTGGCTAGCTAGTTTATACTCTCCATTCAATGAGTAGAAATGCACCATAATTAAATAATAATATTACTATCCCTGTGTAGCAGCCAGTTAGTGATTCAGGTATCATTTTGTCAATTTGTGATGAGACTTATGAAAATTATCAGGGAGTCAAATGAGTCACAAGTCAATGAGTCTTTTCCATTAGCTTACATATTGGGCTACCACTACTGCTGTTGTGAGCCAACCATAAAACAGCTATCCTGACCATTATTCGGGCTAACCTGAACACTGTTCAGGTTACTCTGAGTGCTATTAAGGTTAACTGGGACACTATTTGGACTAACTGGTGTTGTCAGTATTGAGGGCTGCTAACTGAGACATTATTCGGACACTATTTAGGCTAACTGAAGTGCATTTTAAACAGTGACTCATGACTAATAAAGTATGGATTTTGTAGCTTTGTGCGACATGATTTAGAGGTTTATCATATCAACTGTGGAAATGAAGTGGGCTGGTTCCCATATTTTGTACAAAGAAAGCTAATATAACCATTTCAGAAGGCATGCATTATGAAGAATTTCTCATGCTGCATCTCTACTTTATGCAATAAATTGATTTTTTCCAACAACCTCTGTGATCTTGTAATGGCTGTTTATTGATATTGAGGGAGGTGATGAGGGGTACTGGCTCATCAAGGAGAATGTGCACATTGACTTGTAGTGTGCAGGCTCCCCTTGAATTCAGCACCCATGGTACTGCATGAAAGCCTCCACATAGCAATACTAGATTAATTGTTGTGAAAAGCCAAGGTAACCTTTTTGATACTAAATGAAGTGTGACTGTCTACTTGTTCCTGTGGGTTGAAAACTTCAATATCTAGGTCAGCTTATGTTTACTGAACATGCCTAGCTGAAAAAAAAAAATTGGAATTTCTGAAGATTGCAAACTCTGTGAAATAAGAATTCTAGAATATTTGAATTCGTGGAACATTAACCAGAGTTATTTGAGTGTAGTGAAGAGCTTTCTATTATTTGTATCTCCTACAATCTGTTGGTAAATATTCCCATACAAAGTCTTACAATTTTGCCATGATGCTATTATGCAAGGTGATGTCACTCACAGCCCGAGCTTGGGCTTCCTGTGGTGGGATTGGTGCGACCTGTTTTGCCAATTGATAGCTAGCACCCGGTAGGGCGACTCCCATATGGAATGGACGGGGATGCTTGTCGTCTTGCTTCATCATCATTAAACCCTTTCGCTCTTAGTGGAGCATACGTCCACGGAAACCATTGCTCGCCATCTTGGTAAATATCGGATTTTGGTCTCGCTTAGGGTGTTCTGGCCAAAATGTCATTAGTTTTAGACGTCAAGGTCTCGTGAAGGGTTGCACGTGAAGAAATAACAAAACAGAAAGAATTTTGATTCTTTATATTTACTCAATTCATATAAACAAATTCGCCATCATGAAAAGTCACTGTACCTTTTATTTGTCTGTTTTATAAACTGGTCTCTTTTAGGGGTCTGCATAAGCTTCGGCCATGCCCAGATTGGTCTCTTTTAGGGGCTAAATTCAAAATTTCCGACGAGCATCCCCGTCTGCTCCATATGGGAGTCCACCCCCCCCACCCCCCGGCAGCTAGCAATTGATGTACGGCTTTTGTGTGATTATCAATTGATCATCGATTGATCGATTGTTTTTTCCGATGAACAATTTCCACCTATTGGACACCCTGGGATCAAGTGGAACGGAACTTCCCGGTAAGAAATTTTAGAAAATTTGGGTATACCTCATGAGGTTTTCGTCTTTTCAGGAAATTCTGGAAACAGCTGTCCAATTCGCCACTGGAAATTTCTAGGAATACAAAACAGAAATTTTTGGTCAGGTACAGTGGAAAGCGTCCACTGAAAGCTCAAGACATGCCCCTGGTATAACCTGAAACTTTCAAAATCTTCGGAACATCTTCTGATATGGGTCAATGATTTTGAGTTCAACGACTTCAACCTACCCCCGTAGTCTCCCTCGCAGCCCCCTCGCAGCCGTTTTTAGTGTCGTCACGCAATGCTCCTAAACGACTATGGAGACCCAGGAGCTGTTAGTCGGGACGATGCGATATTTTCGGGCGAGCAATATTATGGGGCGAAAGTTACTTCAAGAGCGAAAGAGCCCGGGCTCTTCCGCTCTTGAAGTAATATCGCATCGTCCCGAGTAGCAGCCCATGGGTCTCCCAGGATGAACCTTCCCTCGCTTGGCGGGAAAAATTGTCAACTTCGAAGGAAAGATATTAGGCACGGTTACAAAGTAAACTGAAAAACAAGATGGCGGACGAACTCTGAACTTTCTGTACTGTTATTTTTCCTTGACATGCAACAACTATGCGACACAACAAATGGCGAGTACCAGTGAAAAAGATCGTAAGTTTTTTTATGGCGATTTAAGGCTGTTTCTTTACTATGTGAAGGGAGTTGAGGGATATAAGCTTCCTGATAAGGTTTTTAACACGATCGACAGAACTGCTTTGTTTTATTTGTTGCAGGAAAATGTCAGAAAATTTCTGTGTCCTTAATTGCTAAACGAAATATTTTAAAGAAAAACGAGAGATCTGCAGATGAAACGTAAGTAAGGGTTTGTTTGGTTTGTCATATTTCCAGGGATTGATATAAAAAGATAATTTTTTAAGCGCTTATAATTTAAGTTTATTAAAAAAAAATGGATTTAGTCTGTTTGCACTCTATCTTTACTACTATTTGTTTTGTTATAGTGTTGTTTTATTATTCAGGGCTGCTGAATTGCTAAAGTTAAGTCACGTCCGTCTGGACCGTGAGCAGATAAGTGAAATTGACAACTTGGATTGCCTTGGACCTGTCACTAACCTATATTTACAAAAAGTGAGTCATATTGTACAATAATTTAATAACTTAGTCATTCGTTTTATGACCAAGGTCAAGAAAATTAAAATATATGTATGAAATTTATATTATGATTTATTTGATTATTTATAATATTTATAAATATATTTATTTTAATTTATTTGTAATTATGACAGAATGAAATTAGAAGAATTGAAAATCTTGACGTTCTTCCTAAACTGAGGTAAGATTTGGTTCTGACACTATTAGTCAGGTTCAATACTTACATTGAAATTTGTCAAAAAATATTGTTTACTGAATTACTAATAACTTTACTCTTTTATAGTGTAGTTATTAAATTCTACTTTTTCCATCTATAGATTCCTGACATTAGCTGAAAACAAAATAATCAAGGTGGAAAACCTGAAGATACTTACTAATTTACAGTTCTTGGATCTCTCAGATAATCAGATTGAAACTTTTGAAGCAGGTTTGAAACTCTCTCTAATGATTTCTTTTTTTGAGAAACAGTTTTATTACTCTTTTAAATTTTTCAGTTTTTAGTCTTGTAAATAGCATTTTAAATCTTAAGCGAATATTATGATATAATACACACTGTATGTTATTCACTTTTTGTCAGCAAAGTAAAAGCAAAGTAAGTCACAGATTCAACTTTAATTTTAACTTGCAATCATTTCTTTCTTTCTTGTTCTCATCAGGGAAATTCCCAGTAAGTCTAATTATCTTACTGTTGAAAGGAAATCCCTGCTCTCAACATGAGGACTATAAGTAAGTTTACCTCCAATATTAATTAGTTAAATAACCAATCAAAAAATAGTCATCTATTAATTAATTAATGATAACAATAATAATAGGACTGAGTGGCGTGGACAGTTGCTTTGAGTGTGATTTGACCAAGGAACTCAAGGAAAGGAATTTAATATTCAAATAATATTATATTCTGTCCAAGAAAGAGTGGGTGTAATATGAGATGCTGTCCAATTACAGGCATGGTGTGGACAGTGTCCAATTGCGATTACAATTTAAGCTAAAATCACACCTTTTTAAAGCCAATCAGATTTGTGAATTTTGTTATAGTTTTGATTAGTTAATTATTAGACTAATTGCATCAGTGAGCTACATGTAGTGTAACATAATTTCTTTTGCATTTACAATTTCTTTACAATGCAGAAAAAAATTGCTTGAGGCCCTTCCCACTTTACACCAGCTTGATGGGGAAGAAATAACAAGACAGGATAGACTGGAAGCAGGGTGTGCTGTGTAAGTGAGATCCAAGTTGCAATGATTGTCATCGTCTTTCATGATGACATTGTATGAATGCCAAAACCAGGTCTATGTCTTGCCTCTAATATATTAGAGAGCTTAAGCAAACCATGATGACAACGGCAACAAGAACGTCACCTAACAAAATGTATAATGACCGAAACAATGGCTGTGCATGTGCATTATAAATCTTAGTTTGTACACTCTGCACAGTCCTCTGCAAACCAACATTGTGAAATGACCAAGTTCTGCATATTTTGAAGAATGTAAGCCATGACAACTAATTTTCTGTTCTTTCCTCTGGTATTGTTCACTGGTATTAAATCTTTAGTTTGAGTAGGGTCTTAGAATGCCAAATGTACTGAACAGATCTAGATAATTGCAAAATTCAAAGGTCAAATATAATATCCTCTTTTGGGTGTAGTTTCTAGTGTCGTCGTTGTCATTGCTTAAGTTTGTTATCACTACTAATAGAAAGTACCATAATGATTCTATTTACCACGCACCTTCCAATGAATGCAAAAAAGGACCAGTTACCAGGGAAACTTTGTACTTGGTTAAGTATAACAATGATGGAAATGGTGTCTTCAAATAATTTAGCAGTGAAAGTGAGTCAGATGAGGAAAGTGACAATGCAGAAGAAGATGAAACAGAACTTGAAAGTGGAGAACATAAACAAGGTAACATACACAATCTGTTACTACAGGTTGTGAGATCCCAAATGTTGATAACTATGTACTAGCTATTTTGACTCTGTTTGGAACTTAAAACATGTCCATTGGTAAATATAGCAGTGGAAAATTGTCATTAGATGTAAGCAATATTACTTTTCTCAGGTTCTCTACAGCAACACTTTAATGACATGCTGGTGCGAGCAAAAATAAGGACGATCAAGGTAAGTTATATTGCTTGCTGTGTAATATTTCTATTACATCTGCAGAGTATCTCCTCTGCTTTTGGAGTTGTCAGAGAAAAAAAAATCTTGACTCAGTTTTAAAAATAATTATTTATAGCCTATTACACTGATAGCCATTTAGTTAATCCAGTGTCAACGCAGTTTCATACAATGTCAACAAAATAGCCCCAGCTGATGACTTTTGACAATTTCTTGTGGTCATCTCCTTGGCAATACATGTACTTAATTCATTTTAGACTTTAAAATTTTTGTTATTGATTGATTTTGAGAGCACCCAATATCAGCAAACAACCCCTAGAATGCATTTGTGATTGCCGACTTGCATAAGCAGAACATTGGAACGGTGTGGATTGTCTATTTTCAACTCTGGAGTAAACACTACTTGCCAAAAAGTTTGGACAATTTATTTTGGACATTTAATTTTCAACACTTTTTTAATTCTTTTTGGACAATTTTGGACACTTTGCCAAAACTTGACTTTGGTAAATTTATGCCTACAAAACTCACATTAGACTAAATCAACATCAAAAGATGTAGTTTTACTGCATGAACCCTCAAGATTTTAAGGATACACCGACGAGAAAATAACTCAATATTGTTGTCAAGCTGTTACGTATGTCAATCAGTGTCTTGCTAGGTTTTGCTCCATAAAGCTTGGCAGAAAGGAAACTAAAAACTTTGGAGGTACTGCAAAGTTTTGTACTGTACAGTAAATATTTCAGAAGGTTAAAAATTTCAGACAGTTTCATTTTCAGACACGTTTTTATGTCCAAAAATTAAAATTGTCCGAAATTTTTTTGCAAGTAATGTAAGGAGAAAATAGATGTTGATATTATTGAACAACCTCATGTCACTTTTTTTTTCCACAGGAAGAAAAAGAGCATGAGAAGAGAATGGAACAGTTGGCCAGCATTCGAGATCTCCAGTCACAAAGGACCTCAAGCAGAGCATCATCTAGGCGTTAACAAATTTTTAACTAAGGGAATGAGTCTTTTTTATTTCTGCCACACCATCAAGAATAACGAGCTCAAAAGTCTGGAGTAGCACCATGAAACTTGCTAGTGGGTTTGTGTTGAGTTGGAGTGGCATGAGTGTGATAACAGTTTAAAGTCTCAAATTTTGAAATCTTCAGTTTCAAATGAGAAGTCAAAAGATAATTTGAATGTATAGAGAGTTTTAATTAGTATTAGTATAACTCTACTAGCGTTCTATCACGAATGCTGTTCTCTGATTGGCTATGCTACTCACTATCTATTCTGTGATAGATAGTGAGTAGCATAGCAGTGTAACTGACTTGGGCTGTGCCCTCGTCAACTATCACACAATAGAAATCTTGAGCTCATAATCTAATTGTTAATAGCATTATTGATCTATGAGTGTTCAAGGTTGTTGAAAGAGCTAACGCCCACATTAAAATGCAGAAACTTGCTCACTTGATGTTGTTCACCACATTGGAAAAAAGGGGGAATTTTTGGTCAAAATACAAGGGGTGTTGATTTGTGGTTTTTCTCCACTGATGAGTTTCCCTGTGAAAGGCCCATTTATATTTATTTCTCTTGCCATGGCCAAACTATCTAAAAACCAAAGTCTGTGTTGTCCACTTGCTTGTCGCCATTTTTGGTGAACAAAGGATCTAGGGTTTCAGAAAAAATGGTGAATGAAACACAGGTCTCAAAAACTGTGTTCGCCACACTTGAGAAGGAACTTCCACATCAAATTCTTATTTTATTTACAAAGAAGGGACACTGAATAAAAAGGCATTACTCCACTGTATATAGTGCTGTCAATATTATTATTAAGGATAAATTATACAGAAATATATGTCTACTCCAAAGAAATAATAAGATTAAAATTTATTTTGTTATGTTTTTTTCTTTCTCCAAGACAGTGTCTTTTATTTCTAAAATGATAATTAAACATTCAATAATAATGACAACAAAAAATGTCATTAACTACTGCAAAAATGCATGTTTTATTAATTATTATTAGTTATTGAAATAATCGACACTATTGCTTCAACCACAAAATTAATATGGCACAAGTTTCATACTGCAATACATGTAACACTTTCCTTGTTTCTACCACTTCTAACAAGGAAATCTAACTAAAAGGTGCTACACCCTCTTCATATACAGCAAAGAAAAAATACAAAACATTAATTTCATTTTCACAAGTGTGATTGGTCTATAGATGTGTATTCCATACTCTATTGATAACAGATTGTCAATAACTGTTGAAAAATGTCGATAAACCTGTCCAACCTTGCCAAGCCATAAGGTTTAAGAAGTGACGACTATGAAACAAGTCTTTAGTATAAAGACCACCAAATACTGTCCACAAATCTGGATCAATGTTATTAATAATTATTATCATAAAAAATTGGTCCTCCTAGAATTGCTATGAAACTTTGACAAATGCCTCATGCCTTATCTCCTTGGAGGAGGTGGTGGTGGAGGTGGAGCGCCTCTTGATGGAGGAGGTGGAGGTGGGTTAGCTCTCACCCCACTTGGAGGATTTCCAGAAGACTTTGCACCACCTGAAAATAAAGATGGCACTTGAACCACGCTTCAAAACACTTTTTTTTTTCTGGACACACTGTAACACAAGTCTTCTTTGCATGCTCTACAGGAAAATAGCTTTCATATGTGGAATTTAATAAGGTTTAAGACATGAATCACAAAATCATTTGGATCGCTTTGCTTGTTCAAAGTATTTGTTGTAAACCCTCGATCCAGAACAGTTTTGTCCAGCGTACTATTAATGAGTAATGGCAAATTGGATGGACAACCTGACACAATGCTGGGGGTTAACTTGCAATAAACTAGGGCATAGCAATACTCATAGACACCTTGCACCACAGGAAATGGGAGATACATTAAGTTTCAGCTTGGTGGGCTACTTTCAGTAGAGGCAGAGACTTCGTCCACTTAAATATTTTGGGGTCTTGCTTTGGTTTACATGTGAACACTGGAAGACTGCACTTAGTTATTTCTAGTACACCATGACCATTTCTTGACAAGGATTAGTTCTGATCTTTTTCGTGCAACTTTCATAAAACTTACCACTCTTCTTTGGATTTTTACTTGGATATGTTTTTGCCGTTTCTACATAAGGCTCTGGTGGAGGTAGATCTGAACTAAATGAAAATCTTGCTTCAAAGTCCTCTGTAAACAGAAAAGGAACGTAATCAAAAATTGAAAGTCAAATAGATAGCCTCGGCTGTCATTAAGTTTTGAGTCACATATTGCCTTGGTCCTCACACCTGTAACAAACTTGTTACTTTGGGGATGAATTGTGCCAAGAACAGGCAAGTTCACCTGTAACATCAAGGGCTCGTCAAGAATACTCAGCCGTAACGGGTGTTACAGGTTACGGCCGTTAATGACAGTCCTGATAGCAGAAGAGCTTCCTGTGCTCAACCCATTTCTTCTTTGGCAGGAGCCCCCCACAACAACCCCCTTCACTATCTCATTTCTTGAACGTTATGTAGTTCATATAAATATTATCTTATCAGTCAAGTGCCAGAGCCATCATCTGGAATATTGGCCTGAGGTCTTGAGAGTATGGACCTAGTGCAGTGAGGTCTACACAATAAAGACCACAGGCCGATATTCTCCCAGGATGATGCCTTTATCCCAGTAACTGAAAGCGAAGCATCATTAATTATGTTACCTTCAAATACGCTTGTCATTGCCTCTGGGGGAGGAGGTGGAAGTGAATTTCTAGTTGGTCCGTTCATCATGTTATTTGATCTACTGGATGATGCAGGTGGTGGTGGAGGCGGAAGCCCTGATCTCTTAGTCTCCATTGTACCTCTAGACGGAGGTGGAGGAGGCGGTCCTAGCCCTCCTACTGGAGAGGGAGGCAAAGGAGCTGATCCTCGACTTGGCGGTAGTCCAGAACTCCCCTTCTGGGGAATTTTATTGGGAGGTGGTGGTGGAGGCGCTTGTGATGGTGGCCTTGACGATGGTGGTGGAGGTGCCCTACTTGGAGGTGGAGGTGGTGGGCCACCCCTTGACGGAGGAGGTGGTGGTGGACCTCCTCTTGGGGTAGGAGGTTGTGAAGAAGCCACATTTGGATTACTTCTCATAGGCGGTGGAGGTGGAGGTGCAGTTGTTCTTGGGGTTGAAGATGGTGGTGGTGGCGGAGGCCCCCCTCCTCGTCCAGGGGGTGGAGGTGGAGGACCTTGCCTCATTGGTGCTGACGGTCTTTGTCCACCCCCTGGTAGTGGAGCTGGTGGTCTTTGTCCACCCCCTGATGGTGGCGCTGGTAAAGGTCTTGAGCCAGTTCCTGATGGAGGTGGTGGAAGAGGCCTAGAGTTGTCAGATGATGATGGCTTCATAGATGGGGGCGGTGGCGGAGGAGCAAAGCCTGGAGCTTTACCCGGTGGAGGAGGGAGTGGTCTTGAATTACCGCCTGGAGCAGGAGGCAATGATGAACTGGAATTGTTTGGTGAAGGTGGTTTGAAGCCTGGTGGTTTCATAGCTGGTCCTTTGGCTCCTAAATACAACACAAAACAGGTTACTGGTTGAGTGAAATGCAGGAATCAGCAACTCACACCACCAGCCAAAATGTTCACATGTTCAAGAATTGTCTTCTAGTAGGTTTGAAACTAATTTAACATGTAACACAAGAATGCACAGAGTTCCAGTAAGGAATAACGAGGAGGAGGAAGAATTCAGTTCACCACAGATTTAAAATTTACAATTTATTAATTTTACCCTCGGCAGAGTTATTGCTTAAGTGTCATTGTCTGAGAAAGTGTTCCAGGGGCCAAAAGTTGTGGTCAACCGATTTGGCTGAAACTTGGCACAGAAGTTGGGTGCAATGAGATATTTCAAAAGCCAATTTGGCTCACTTC
>Ga0126338_10003496_pt1 | contig 11031 bp, 5 predicted proteins | sample OrbCmetagenome_2_FD_92529 | JGI IMG/M metagenome (GOLD analysis project Ga0126338, IMG submission 92529) | Coral microbial communities from Petempiche,Puerto Morelos, Mexico - Orbicella C C metagenome | ecosystem: Host-associated > Invertebrates > Cnidaria > Coral | place: Petempiche,Puerto...
ATTCGTTTCATTTGAGTTTGTATGGAACATTGATCTCTGTCAATTAAACTCTGTTTACATCGTAGTCAGAAGTTCTTGTCGAGTTCGTTTTAACACTACGCACTGCTCTACGCATGTGATTACGTGGATTTTTGGCCTGCTATATTCTGTCCTTGTAATTCACATTTAATGTCAAACGTTTTTTTTCTCGAAGCTTTTTTGAAGCTTCTCTAACATGTGGTAAGGGTTGGCAATGTATTATCAACGTTAAAATTAAACATATTATAGGAAGATAGGCGAGAGTATTAAAATTCAGAGAGGTTTTAATCATGCTCGCGCGGTCAAGAGTTCTTCTATTCGCGGGGGCCGGGATTAAGAAAATCTTTTTTTTCCTTTTTTCCTTTCCTATCGCCTTCGCGAAACACACAAAAAAGCGAAACCGCAGGTTATCTCGACTAATGACTCAGAGCCTGAGAAGCGCGGGCGGGAGGGAAATTCGGAAAAGTAAGCGTGCTCACAATTGACTTGGCTAGAGCCTGCAACAAAATACGGGTCTCATTTAACAAACCTTCTGCAAATCTTCGTATTTGAGAAACAACACATTTGGATCATCTTTGTGATTCCACCATCCCAAAACATGGTCATTCCAGAGGTTCCAGGTCACTGTTTGTAATAAATGATCAATTCAGAACCATTAACAGGAAGCACGAAAAGAGGTCACCAGAACATGTGATTGTCTCGTGGTTTTCAACGATCTGACGAGAGAGCACTCCCATGTGCCATGGTTGGGGATGCTTCTCGGCAAATTCAGATTAAACCCCCTACTGCGATCAATCTAGATGGGGTTCGAGCTTTATTTAAGCCCTAAAAGAAGCTAACAGATACTATTTTAAATCGGATAGGCAGCGTTTTCTCTTCGACTAAAACCAATCAACGTTTTGATCGCCTTATACATGCACTGGACGGCGGGTGTACAAAATGTCAAACACGAACGAGCGAAGGAGTGTAATTCGCCTTCAAACTTACAACTTGCACAATAGCTATAAGCTTTTCCACGCCCGCAAAATAGCTATGCTATTTTCCAAGTTAAAAATGAAAAACTGTCTGATAAAACCCTTAAGCTCTGTTACTGGTAAAGAAGATCCCCCCTCCCCCCTCTCCCAACCCTGACCTTAGCCGAACGAGTTAGTTGAGTCAGATGAGGAAAAAGGAGTTGTACAACTTGACAAATTGAAATGCTTGATATGCCACACAATTCTCCTTTATATTGCAATTTTTATAGCGGACGCCACATCATGCAGATCCTCTGTCCTGATAGACTACGAGCAGTCCCTCTTTCGCTTAGTCCGTCGTGCGTGACGAGAAAGAAAATTGCGAGAAAAAAATAGCCGCGCGAAATCCTGGGGGTGAGGAGCGCGCGAAAGGAGGGACTACCGCCTAAGCCCAAGAGTTTGAATCATGCGTTGCTCTCACAACGCAAAAATATGATTGGTTTATGTTACGAGCGTTGACAACGCGTTGTCAACATTCGAGATACGTGTGATGTCTTGCAGGAATGTTTTGGAACCGGAGCAAATCGAAGAGTTGGAATCGCGCTTCGCAAGCCGTTGCCGTGATGTTCTTCCTTCCGATTCTGCCAAAAGGCTTTTGTAAGATTTAAACTTATCAAGTGTTTTATTTGGCAAAGCTTTCCACCTCCAATCCGACTGCGAGCGCGTTAGTTCACCGCTCAACAGCATCGTCCAAGTCAGCGAATATGAATTCACTGGTGAGCTTGGCCTTTCTGCCGTCCATTTGAAAGATTGAACCGGACTTTCACTTGAAACCACACATTCACCTGAAACTTTCCGCTGCTATCTGCAGTTGGATGATCTCCTATGTCAAATACATAGTGTAAATTCTCGGCTGAAACTCTGCATTTGAAATCTTCCCAATAACTTTTAGATTTTGCAGACGCAGCGAAAATCGTTGCAAGATGCCTCATTCGCTGTCTTCTTTTTAAAACTTCTTTGGCAATTTCGCTGAACGAACACTGAACGAAGATATACTTCTCACAGCATGTTTCTGCCTAGTTACTTGAAGAGTAGTAGAATCGAGCAATTTTATTCAGGATATCTCCCAGGGTTATTGACAACAGGCGATAACAAGAGGACGTCAAGATGAGAAATCCTACACCGAAAAATCACTCGGCCGTGAGAGGTCAAACTCTTGGGCTTAGGCGGTAGTTCCTCCTTTCGCGCGCCCCTCGTCCCCAGGATTTGCGCGGCTATTTTTCTCTCGCAGTTTTCTTTCGCGTCGCGCACGACGGACTAAGCGAAAGAGGGACTACTCGTAGTCTACTGTCCTGATCGAATTGTAATTTGGAGTGTTGTTTTTGTGGAGGCAAGAAACCCGGAGCACCCGGGGAAAAACGCTAGGAACAAGGCGAGAACCAACCACAAACTCAGCCCACATATGGTACCGGGCTGGAATCGAAGCCGGCCACATTGGTGGGAGGCGAGCGCTCTCACCACTGCGCCAACCCTGCTCCCCAAACCAATACAAGAAATGTAAGTAAAGGGTATTTATAGAGCAGTATCAGGTTTTCTGGAGTCTTAAGGCTCATTTAATTACCAAACTTACCATTTCCTTCCACAAATAACTTGGCATAAAACTCCCATGGTCCATTAAAACCATTTTCAAAAAACTTCAAACTTGTCACAAATTTAAAAAACGATACTGCAACATCCTTTGGATTGCGAGCAACGTAAATATATTTACACTTGATGTCTTCATTTGCACTTTTAGGGACGATATTGTAGGGAAGGTGAGCCTTTAAAATGCGGGGACTCGGCAGAGCGTCGAAGTCAGGATGCTCCTCAACTGGATTGGTTGACGACCATTCCAGGAACGGAATTCGTTTATTAATGTGGTCACTTTTGACTTGTCCTTCGTTAAAAATCTGCCAGACAATTTCTTGAACCCAAGTTGTCCCTAAACGAAATGATGTTCAATTTAGTATGCAATAATTAACAAACAAAGAAGTCTCGACTGTGCTCTGTTCTGTTGTAAAGCACTTAGGAAGCGGTAGAGCACGAAAGAAGTGTTTTTCCCTAGTTCTTGAGTGCTCTACCGCTTCCTAAGCGCTTTACAACAGAACAGAGCACAGTCGAGACTTCTTTATTTGTTTTATGATAAAGAATCCAATAATTTCGCCACGCATTCGGCTGAATTTTCAAACCAAACTTTAGTTTCCAAACGAGTCAAAGTGGCGTCAGCCGTGCTCTGTTCTCTGATAAAGCACGCTAAAATAAGCCAATAACAATCCACGTTAGAATTGTTTAACTAATTTGATTGGCTAACGAAGCGGCAGCTGTCAATCACAAACGGGACTTCAGCTAAGCTTTCAGCTTCGAGTAGTTTCGAGCGGCTTTCGAGAGAAGAACGATGCCTTCAAAGTTCGCTCTTAAGTTAATTTTCAAATGAGGATCTAAAGGCAGGTAAAGGTTTGTAGTCCAGAGGAATTCGGCCGTATTGTGGCTCATGAAAACGTGCACTTTTCCAATGGAAATTACTAAACAAGGAGCTCAAAGCTTGCGGATGACACTTGTTTAACGTGGGGTCTTTCATCCTAAGTGGCTGCTTTGGGCTTTGCTCATGTTTTATCCTAAGACCAGTCGAACGCAGATTAGAGTATCGTGTAAAACCCGTAAAAAATCACATAAATTGCAGCTCTTTGTCAAGGTTCTTCTTAGTTCAGCGATTACGTTGTCCAGCGTTTCGATAGGAAGTTTTCCCCTCCTGCTGAAAAAATCTCGTTTACATTACTTCGCCGATGCAATACCTTTTCATCTTCCCCATTACTACACGTCAATCGTTTGCATCTTCTTCGTCAGTATAGCTTAAGGCTTCGAACACTTAAAGGTCATCGCCATCAATAACGTCCTTGAACATGACGAGTTGATACTCGGCGCTTTCCCGCTCCAAACAGAGTAATTATTACCGTACTTCTCTTTCCATAGCTTCCAGTTCTCGGGGATCTCGCTACTTAATTGACCACAAATCTAAATGTTGCGGAGACAATGATATCTAAAGGAATAACATTGAATAAAGTGATGCTTTAGGCGGCAAGGTACCGGAAGTTGTTTTCGCTCGTAGGCATTCGTAGACGGTAGACGTTGTCAAGGAATTTGAACTACCCTTTCGCTGCAACATGTGATATTAGATAGCAGAGAGAACCTTAAACGAACGTAGTCAATCAAGGTTTAATCCGGCTACTGTAACTCAGGAACGCGTATATTATACAACTGTATTTATAGCATAAATTACATAGCCGTTACAAAACATAAGCGTGCATATAAAGAATATTTCGCAAATTAGCATATTATAGCCTTGAATTAAGGTATGTCCGCCATTTTGAATAATCAAATCCAGCCGGTGTCAGAAAATCGTTTCTCCAGTTTAGCTACGACGTCAGTGCTTTCTCACTGGCTCAAAGCCAAGCCTTTTTGTTCATTCACTTTATAAGTGCGACACCACCCGGATGGTTGGGCGGCCAGTTAACTCCACCGCAATATACACATCTCTCTTAATCTCTCTTGAAACAATACCTCCTGGATGTATATTCAAGTATTATTCCTAAACCACCCCCTAAAAATCCCCCTAATATCCCCTCACAGCCTGCATTCTATTAATCCTCTACATATACCTACACCGACCACTTCTCATTAATCCCCCACATATACCTACACAGCCTACATTTCATTAATCCCCTACATATACCTACATAGCTTACAGCTCATTGATCCTTCACATATACCTACACAGCCTACATCTCATTAATGCTCCACATAAATCTACACATCCTACATCTCATTAATCACCCACATATACCTACACAGATTACATTCCATTAATCCCCCACATATACCTACACAACCTAGAGCTCATTAATCCCTCACATATACTTACACTGCCTACATGTCATTAATACCCCACATATACCTGCACAGCTTACATCTCATTAATCCCCCAAATATACCTACACAGCAGTACATCTTAATAATCTTCCACATATACAAACAAGGCCTACATTTCATTAATCCCCTACATATACCTACACAGCAATACATCTCATTAATCCCTCACATATCTACACAGCCTACATCCCATCAATCCCCCACATATACTTACACAGCCTACATCTCATTTATCCCCCACATATACCTACACAGCCTACATCTCATTTATCCCCCACATATAACTACACAGCCCACATCTCAATGATCTTCCACATATACCTACACAGCCCACATCTCATTAAATCCCCCAAATATACCTACACAGCCTACATCTCATTAATCCCCCACATATACCTACACAGCTTACATCCCATTTCTCCCCAACATATACCTACACAGCAATACATCTCATTTATCCCCAACATATACCTACACAGCCTATAGCTCATTAATCCCTTGCACATACCTACACAGCCTACATCTCATTAATCCCCCACATATACTTACACAGCTTGCATCTCATTAATCCCCCACATATACCTACACAGCAGTACATCTCTTTAATCCCTCACATATACCTACACACAGCCTACATCCCATCAATCCCCCATATATACCTCACAGCCAGTACATCTCATTTATCCCCCATATATACCTACACAGCCTACAGCTCATTAATCCTTCATATATACCAACACAGCCTACATCTCATTAATGCCCCACATATACCTACACAACCTACAGCTCATTAATCCCTAATATATACTTACACTGCCTACATTAGATTAATCCCCCAAACATACCTACACAGCTCACATCTCAATAATCTTCCACATATACCTACAAAGCCTACATTAGATTAATCCCCAACATATACCTACACAGCATACATGTCATTAATCCCTCACATACGCCTACACAGCCTTCAGCTCATGAATCCCTCACATATACCTACACAGCCTACAGCTCATTAATCCCTCACATGTACCTACACAGCCTACATCTCATTAATCCCCCACATATACTTACATAGCCTACAGCTCATTAGTCCCTCACATATACTTACAGTGCCTACATCTCATTATAAATCCTTCAAATATACCTACACAGCTTACATCTCATCAATCCCCCAAATCATACCTACACAACCTATATCTCAATAATCTTTCATTTATACCTACACAGCCTACATCTCATTGATTCCCCACATATACCTACACAGCCTACATCTCATTAATCCCTCACATATACCTACACAGCCTACATCTCGTCAATTCCCCACATATACCTACACAGCCTACAACTCATTAATCCCCCACATATACCTACACAGCTTTCATCGTATTAATTCTCAACATATACCTAAACAGCCCACATCTCATGAATCCCTCACATTTACCTTAATTCACAGTTTGCATTTCATTAAATCGTTTCTAGAGTCATTGGTCATTATATTCAGTGGTTATCAACTCATGTACAACCAAGTGGTCTTAAGATATCTTGGAACAAGTAAATTGACTATCGTTAGTCAAATTATCCGTTCACTTGTAGCCTGCGAACAGGCTCCTGGTTGGGTTGATGGGTTAGTGCGAGCTAGCCAAGTGTGGTCTACAGCGAGCGGGGAGAGCCGAGAGCTGGAAGCCTGTTCGCAGGCTAGTTCACTTGCCGTGCGTTCAGCCGTTCGAACGGATACCGTAAGGAACGTTTTCGCGTGAGAGGTCACTTATTCGCCGATGCATTATTGTGGTTGAATCGGCAAAGTTCTTCTTTTAACGACGCTTTTAGGGTCGAGAAAGTAAAATTGGTGGTGTACTTACTTCTGTTTACGTGACGCGTGATTGGTGAAAAAAATTCTCCGTGATGCGTGGTGTAATAGAAAAATTCAGCATGATGCGTGATTGGTACCCCACCTTTGCCACCCTCTTGGTGATCGAATGATTAAACAATTATCCCGAATTATTGAACTTCATCGTCGCAAAATATCGTGATATTTCAGGGTCTCACAGATCAATTATTTGCGTAAGATGACTTCGGGAAAATATTGATCTGCTCGCCAGTGACAGTGAGTAACGATATTTAGCTCAGCCTCGTCCAGCATTTGTTAAACATTATTTTCCTTGTTAACGCTCGATACCCTTGTTCTGAGGTCTAAAATTAGCGCACATCTCTAATAATGACCTCGGCTAATCAGAAATGCCCTTCGTTTGCGTATACATTTGAGGAGAAATGCCCAATTAGATCCGATTCAGAGTGATAATCCTACTCTATTTCAGAACAAAAAGTCGAATCTACACCCTGTTTCAGACGGAAACAGCTCAAAAAGCATACCTTTTTGACGCTGCAAATACCTTTATGGTAAAAAGTATAAAATAGAGTTAGTTGCCTGTACTTGACTGTCACAATAATGTCACAGTACGTTGCGCAATACCACGGTCACGACCACAATAACTCCACCGAAATCATGTCACGCCTTACTGTACACATAAGTGAGAGAAAGCTATGTTCTCTGACCAGTCGAGCCAGTGAGTCTCTCCAAAGCCCCGAGTTTAACGCCAGTGTCCACTGGACACGTTTATAAGGGTCAACAATGCCCCAGATTTAACTACTAGTTGTCCCTGACATGTCATGTCTACTGGACAATAACTCTTAAGAACGTTTATACACATTATGATGTATTGCTTCACCTGACTTGGGATATGTGACCACGAAAACGTCATCCGGTCTCGTCTGAAAATTTGTGATAAAATTGGAAAGCAACTGAGGATCGGGAGTGAAAAGTACGGAGATTTTCATGCCCAGCACGTCAATGAATTTTTCAGATGTCCATTCCCCCTCTGTTACTTGAAATACGGGAAAACTCGCCATGAATGATTTGTGCAAATCGGTGCTAAAGATGAGTCGATACCGATACCAAATATTCGATAACCGAGTTCGCGTCGAGAAATATCGATACCAGCGAGAAGTATCGATGTCTTTGGATACTGCACGTGACTTCGTCACGCTTGTCTGCTTCTGAGCCTGGGTTCCTCTGGTCAGCAACAAAGGAAGTACGCAGTCGTGTGCAGTGGGTCGAGCAGTGGACTGTTCAGTTATAAGCGTTCTTCTTATACTTCTGTTTATGCTTATGTTCGCTGAGGACATGCTGACATGAGTATTAAGTTCTCGCTGATTAGCTGAAGGTCTTTCGCTTATGCTTCTGCTTCTGCTTATGCCAACCATGTTCCCACTGGACATAACGGCGATATAAGAAGAACACAAGGTTTTGATATTCTCATGCTTACATGATTATGCCCGGCCGTCGACCACCGATTAGCGCATAAGCTTCTTTTCTTTTGTTTATACTTATGCTTATGCTTGCGCCGCTAGAGAGGACCGGGCTTTACTTTACTTTACTTCACTTTACTTTATTGTAAATAATATTAATTTTATATAGCCGAGATATATTTAAATAATGTCCCCAATTAGTGGTTTTTTTTTAAGCTTAATACCCTTCACACTTCAGTGATGAATGTTTTATTGAACAAAACTGAAATGAGAGCAAAAAGGTTATTGATGAAACAATGCTCTCTTTAATAAATTGAAACTGATCTTTGATTTGCTTGTCTGTGTTGTTATGCAACTTTATATAATATGTCGAGTTATTCTCGCATTTTGATCTGATTGGTTCTTTCTCTTGATCAGTTGAAGGACAGACGAATAGATGACGTCAACGATTACCTTTTTTTATAACATAAAACAAATCGATTCCTTGTTGTTGTGCGTCTGTTCAGTAATTGATCACAGAACACGTCAGAATGTAGTAAGAACATCAGTGACACACTCGGCTATCACATTTTGACATCATCAATCTGTGACAATTACTGAACAGACGCAGGCATCGTGGGTTCTCTTTGTTTAATGGAATACTGAACAACAATCAACAATTAGAATGGCGAGGCAACCCTGTATTTGGTATCTGCAACCCAGATACCTTCCCCTCGACATGTTGGTTGATATATTTTTTCTATCACAAAGCATTAACGAGGGAGAAACGAAATAAAATTTCTTACAAACAACGAGTCTAATAACGCATTAGAATACAGCGCTTGATAATTCCTGATTTTGTTCATTCCACATTTTTAATTTCCTGGTGTCCGTTTACTAGTACATCTGTCTATTTACTGTTATTTATATTACTGGCCTACCATAGATACTAATATAACATCCGTTGACGACAGTACCGTTCATTGTCGTAAAAAGATAATATATGAAAGATCATATATTTAAACTGCGGAGAAAGATATAACGAAATGATTGATCTTTGCAGTTATACACAAAACCTAAGCGGTTGTGAAATTAAAAAAGCCTGAAAAAATTCAGGCCTAAACGGGATTCGAACCCATGACCTCTGCGATACCGGTGCAGTCCTCTACCAACTGAGCTATCAAGTCAACTGGGAGCTGGTCACATTGTGAGTTCGTAATACACCGGTAGATCGTGAAGAATACAAGTGGACATATGAACGAGCATATATTTGAATTGCGAAGAAAGATGTGAGGACATGATTGATCATCGCAGTTATGCACACAACTTAAGCAGTTGTGAAATTTAAGCCTAAAAAAAATTCAGGCCTGAACGGGATTCCAACCCATTGACCATTGTCAAATTCATGTTCCTAACAGTTTTGTTTTTCATATAACTTTTATTTGACTTTAACTAATTATCTCAAATAGACTAAACTAACTACTATACAAATCCGACTGTCACTGTCGGCTTCTGCTATTGCTATATCTCAAAATCAAACTCTAATCCAGATCCTTTCAATTTTGCCAACACTTCATTTTCAAATCTCTCATTCAGTTCTGGAGTGAAGTAATTCTTCCAATCTCCGACCACGCCCTTCCGAAGTAGCGATGCTTCACCCTCACCATCTTTCTTAATTTGGTAACTAGCAGCATTTTTCTTCATCGCACTGAAAGTGCACTGTTCAGCAATGCGACTGATGAGTTCATCTGACAGCGGCTTGTTGAGGAAGTTGGCGATCATTCGAACATGGGAAAGTAGATCCTAAAGAAGAGATACTTATTATTTTTTTTGACCTTCTATTGAGGTTTTACAATCCATCAAATATTTTTACTCGCGCACGATAGGTCTAAATGCGTCACGTGACCGAATATGACTCAATACGCTCCAGCTAAAACTGAGGAATATCCGAGTGATATTTGAAAACCGCGCGTGTTGAAAAACATATTTGAAGGCCGAATAATAAACACATAGCCTCCATTCGGCGCGAAAAGATACTCGGATATTTAAGAATTGGTTCATGCTTAGGGTGCGTATATCGAGTTATGGATGCACGTAGGAAGTTTGGAGAGTACGAAGGAAGCGTAAGAGTTGCTCGAGACGCCGACAGCCGAGAGCAACTCTAGCTTCTTGAGTGCTCTCCAAACTACCCAAGTGCATCCATAACTCAATATACGCAAAGCTAAAAGCATGAAACAATTCTTTTATAACATGGCGACAACACCTTGGGCGCTAAAACACGTTTTATTTGTGATAGACTACAAAGTTCTCACAATGGACGGTGAAGGAAGGATCACGCCACAATCATTTGAGCAACTGAGAAGCGAAAACGCTTAACCTGGTTGCTAAAATTGTCAATAAAAAATTCACTTCTTCGAACTAATTATAATAAAAATGTAGGCAGACAAAGTCAAAAATACTCGATGAAATTGTAGATAAACAAAGTCAAAATACTCACGTTTAAGTAAACATCTTAGCTTGGCAAAAGTCAAAGGCTCGAAGTAGAGTTTGGATTGTTCAGAATAATCTTCACATTGCCGAAACTTAAACAAAAGGAACTTGCACGAAACTCGATGAAAATTTTGCAGCTAAATTGAAACTGCCCATGTCATCTTATATACGCACGGCCGTGCACATATAGAGATTTGTATAGGTAATCATACGGTTTCGAGTTCAATTTGGAATTAATTTGCACTTGTGAGTTTTTCAAAAAGCTGAAATTGCACGAGCCGCTTCGGCGAGTGTAATTTCAGCTTTTTGAAAAACTCAC
>Ga0126338_10003497_pt1 | contig 11028 bp, 6 predicted proteins | sample OrbCmetagenome_2_FD_92529 | JGI IMG/M metagenome (GOLD analysis project Ga0126338, IMG submission 92529) | Coral microbial communities from Petempiche,Puerto Morelos, Mexico - Orbicella C C metagenome | ecosystem: Host-associated > Invertebrates > Cnidaria > Coral | place: Petempiche,Puerto...
ATCATTCGTTAGTTAAAGTTTATTTAAAATTCACTGTTTTGCTTTAGAAAAACGAGAGTTCGAAAATCCAAGATGGTGGATCCAAGATGGCCGCCACCAAAATAGCAGGTAGTTAAACCTGACATCATTGCTGGTTGCCATGGTAACCAAGTTAAGTCATATGACATACGTCATCAAAAGTAAGCTTCGTATAACGTTTGGTCCCTGTATCTTGAATCTAAGAGCAAAGAAATTCGCAAGACTTTTTTGCATCTAATTGGCATAAATTAGCATAAATTAAATCCTTAGAGTAGCCAGAAACATGGGGAGACGGGATCGGAAAATTTGAACCCCATCGGGTTCTTATTGTTCAGCCCAAAATAAGTGCAAAACGGCGAAAAAATTAATTTCGGCGCAAAAGTCCTACGGGATTACACGCCGTACCACACTATATATATGTGGCTGGCATTCCAGGCAAGTACTGTAAGTCAAATGAACCAAGAAAGTGGACAAAAATAGTAAGATATTATTTACTTTAATTTTTCTTCTGGCTAATATATACAGGTCAGTTGTAAACTTCAACATTCACCCACCACCCCCTCCAATCTGGGATAACCAGGCATTTTACATCTGGAATTTTCAGCCAGTTGGTCAAGCAAAGCTTTATAACCTTCAAACACAGCACAAAGCTTTTGATGGCCTTCCTTTTCAAGACACAATCTTATAGAGAACTGTGCTGTCCAGCTTCACCATCATGATGACTTCAAGGCCAATGGTGTCAAATTTCCCAGGGTCCTATCAACTAGTCAAATGCCCAGGATGTACCAGGGGTATGATTTTGATGTGGGTCGATTGATACATTACATGGTGCAACAACAACTTCTACCTGCCCAGGCACTCTGGGGCAGGGACAAATATCATCAAGCATGCCTGACAGGAGGGGCATGTTAATGGCAAAATTGACAGGGGGGTGCAAAGCCCTTTTTGGGGTTGGTTTGAAGTGTTTTGAGAGGTCAGAATTTTGGGGAACAGTGAGGTTTTGGGGATGATACATTTTGCAGGGACTTTTTGAAGGTTAAAAAAAAATCCATTGTTCTCATTTTTGTGTCAAACAATTGGTTACCTTGTAGACCATAATTTGGACTTTTTCAGCGGTCCCCATTTAGCTCATTCACACCCCCCACCCGCTGGGGTAAGCTTACATGTGTGAGTGGTCCAGTGACCCAGTGGTAACTCAAAAAGTGCACTAGACTCTGGATTGAGCAGCCTGGAGCAGTCCAGCCATCCAGGGTTAACATTGAGGCCCCTATATAAACAAACAAATATTGTGAATAAATATGTTATTTGCCAGCTGAGGGGTCTGTATATGTCTTGAAAATGTCACCCAAATTCAGGCAGCATTTTCAAGTTCAAGGTCAAAGTGTTTCACTGTATGGACAGATGTATCCCTAACCAAGATAATAACATTTCTTTTTTCCTCTTTCCCTCAAATCACTCTGATAAAACTCACAAAAGCATTATAATGATTGTTGGTAGAGATAGGAAAATCTGTGTTGCACTAGGAACCAATCAGATTGCAGGATTCATTGCTGTTTGTTTTTAGAAACCAAATTAGAAGGTTTAGATTGATTCTCGGTTAACTGACTATTGTACTCTTCAATATGAAGTAAGGACTGGAAATTTGAGCCTACTTGTAGTTTTAAACAAATTTCTCTTTGTGTTCATTCAGAAAATATCCATACTCCTCCAAGAGAGAGTTTTTTGGTTTGAATCCCTGCCTCTCCCCACCCTCCCCAATCCCTCTGATAATTCCAGTTTGGTTAGATTTTCTTTTAAAAATTTGGCTTTTGAGACCCCCTCCACCTTGGAATTTCGACTAACCTTCCATGAGTATGGATATTTGCTGGAACGTGTTACAAATTTACCAGCATGAACACTTCAGCCATAGGTAGAGCATTAATTAAGGAGAATGAAGATTCTGCATTGGTCAGAAATGGGTAAGAGTCTTAAATAAATTATTCTTTTCCAATTATAACTGCATCCCTTTTCCTTTTATCTTAATAGAATGCCAGAGAGAATGCTTTGATAACACATGCTCACATCAATGGTGTTAATGGTGCTATCTTACAAGCATTGGCAGTATTTAAAGCACTGTCTCTGGAACCTCCAAACGTGAACACAAACAAATTTATTGATGAGATTTTGGAGGTGGCAGAAGAACTTGAGAAAGAGAAAGAAGCACCCATTGAGAAAAAGGAAAACAGGTTAGGCCACACCTTCCAATGTTCTCATATCTCACCACTAGGATATAAAGCTGCATTCTCATGCATACAATACCAATGTATAGCTTACTCTACAGATAATATCTGGACTATAGTGAATCCAAAATTTGTAGAAATACAAGAGAAATGTGATATGTAATCAATCAGTGAGGCAAGCTAGTACTCAGAAATAAAATTCAACAGAAGTTAAACCTATGACTTGTGAGCCACTCTGTATGATAATTGAGCTACCAACCTGGGGGGACTCCGATATAAAAAGGACAGGGGTGCTCCTCATACTTTTTAGGGGTTAAAAAGCAGGTCTGTACCTCTTAGGCCCACAACGGAAGCTTTCATGTTACGTTTTACAGTATTGAGCCCAAAGAAGTGTCATTTAATGGGTTGTTTTAGCATTGGTACCTCGTAGGGGTACGATTTTAAGCCACACCCATAAAACAGTTTCTTGGTAACTCTCAGGGGCTCTGTTCAAAATTTCCAATGAGCACCCCTGTCCTCTTTATGTGAGAGCCCTCCTGGGCTACCAAGGGTAACACAGACTTATGGGAGCTGGTTGAATTATTCGGTTCATATATTGTGGCAGAATGTGTGGAGAAAATGAGGGTATGTATATACATGTAATAAGCTTGGTGGAGATTTTAAAAATATATAATGTTAAATGTTAAAAACGGATTTTACTCCAAGTATATTGTGCAATGTAGGGTACATGTTATCAGGGCTGCATGATTTAGCATCTGCCTTATTTTATAACAATTATTCTATAGTGACATGTTTGACTTGTGTACATCCTACCCCAGTAGTTACACACAAACAATACATGTGTAAGTAATTTATTGAATAAACCTATTCTATTATTTTTTTATTATTATTTTTCTAGTGGTCACAGCACAACCCATTCACATTCTGTATATGTTGGGAAGTTCAAAGAGATGAAGGAGCTACTTTGTAAAGGTGACAACTTGGAAACTAAGACTGTTGTAGAAACATTTGGCAATGGAATAAGAGCTGAGGAAGCAGTGCCTGCTGCCATCTTTTCATTCCTTCACAAAGGCAGAGTGTCATTTGACATGTCCATAAACTATGCCATCTCCTTAGGGGGGGACACAGACACAATCGCTAGCATGGCAGGTGCGATAAGTGGAGCTTACTGGGGATTGGACAAGATTCCTGACTTGTGGAAGAACAAATGCGAAGGCGTGGAAGAAGCTATAGAGTTTGCAAACAAAATCTTTGAACTCCATGAACAAAGAAGGGAAACTGGCAACAATAAAAGGGCGAAGTTAGACGAAGATTAAGGCAGCTGTTGGCCCTCAAATTACAGAACTTGAATGATCGTCCTCCATGTTCTCTATGTATCATCAATGCATTGTCAAGAAGAGTGATGTTAGGAATATAGTTACTTACTTTACGTTGCCTTATTCCCCACAGTACTTTAGGATGTCGTCTTTAAGAGTACAACGAAGTTCTCCTAACGTTAAAAGAAGTGTATGGCAATCGGTATGGAGAACTGATATTTAACCCATTGGACTGAGATTGTAGGGTTAATGCACTACATGTTACCTTATGTAACGTCTACATGAAATTCAGTCATAGATCCAGACTAGTGGTACCAGTTAACAGGCAAAACATGCGTTATGCCCAGTGCACCTCAGTGTATTACGAAAAGACAATTAATTTGTAAATGATCTTACAGAAAGGTTTTGAAAGCGACTGCCGTGCTTCAGCCCAGATTTGGAAATATTGTCAATGCACGGTATTGGCATGGGAGGAGAGAGCAAAAGGTAGCAAATAGCTTGAGGTACCCCTCCCTTGCTTCCAGGTACGAGGTGTTTGGAGAGAAAAGAGGGAGTGCCGTTAGCGCTGGCATCATAAATATTTACGGCCGCGGTAGTTCTTATAATGAATTTGAGTTGTACTATTTCTGCTAGGATATAGATACAGTGGAACACCGTTAATACACGGCCGCCAATGGTTCATGAAATTACGGTCCGTTGAATTAAAGGAAACAAACAAAAAATATTGACTACGCGTTTTCTTCAGGTTACAAAAAGATGCTGTATTAACGAGGTGGCTGTGTTAACGGGCTAGTTGTAAGGCGAGGTTTCACTATTACACATAAAAGGATGAGAGTTTTTGAGAGAGTGTTAAACGCATCCATTGCCACCGAAAAAAAAGAATGGTAAAGTTCTGTTGCATTTTTCTCGATGCAGATCATTGCTTTGTAGTATAGGAATTGTATTTTCACGAGGCCTGCAGATCTAGCTGGTATGAGATCAGAAGTAGCCATAGTCGCATGCAGGCTATGAGAGCTCGAGATTGTCAAACTGTGATTCCAATGTATGTAATGAATTATTCAGAGCGACCCATTTCTGTCTTTGAGATCCTAATGCAGCGTTGCGATTGCTTCTTATAACACTTGTAACGCTACTGACAAGGGATTTAGTTGTTACTGCTAGAACACAAAAAGATTTAGTCCTGGTACTGGCCAGCAGTATTTCCTCTGTTATCAGCGAACTACCCGGGTTACTCAGTTGCTTGCGGCTGTTAGTGACTGAATAGCAGCTGAGCTAGTTTTTACGCGTTCATTTTGAAGGTAGATCACACGCGGCCTACCTTACGGAGGATAGAGAGTTTTAGCAATGACCACGGCGACGCCGAGGACGACGCCTTGTACTAAAGCATTTATATTTTACCATTGAATGTCGCAACTGTGTAGATCTGTTCAGTACGCCTATCGGTCTAAAAACCTGCTCAGGCTAAATATATATGTAATGACAGCGTTCAATTCCAAATGAAGACACTAAAAATTATCCATGCAGTACACGTCCTCCAAAATACGTATAAATTTTTCAATTCAAGTTATTGTTTTGCACGGAACGGCAAAGAAATGTACAAAGATTCGAAACACACGTGCAGAATCTTTAATTAAATCTTTTATGTGGTGACGTTCTTGTTGCCGTCGCCGTCGTGGTTTGCTGAAACTCCCTAAAGATAAGTGTACGGAAACGGGAACCTGATCGCAGGTTCAGTATACAACGTTCAACTCGAATTGAGACTCTTCAAGAGCTGAAAAAAGAAAGTCTTTGAGTCTGATATCGACTGACTCTCATTATAGCGTGGTTAAACGAGGGTGATACCATCACTCTTTCTCCCACATCCAATTCAATAACTAAAACCTTGTCCTGTCATGGTCTTAGCCTCACTCGGACAGGAGAATGGTACAAACTGCCGTGTTGCTCAGTGGAGGGAGTATTTCAGTTTGAGAACGCGCCGTTCTTTTGGTGACTTAAGCCTTTCATCCACACCAATAGATCGATGGAGGACTCAAAATGCTTTCGATGAAGGCTTAAATGTGGCCTAGTGGAAACGAATCGAAGAACTTCAACTTTTGTGCATGTGCAGGCGGTGTCAGACTGACGAAATCGAAGCGTTTTCAGTTGCCTTTGGAGAGGTGAAACCAGTTCGAAAACGATATGTGGATGCAAATTGTTTGCTCTTTTTTCTGCCAGTCAGTAAAACTTTAAGTATTGATAATTTACTATTTAGTTACAGGCCTCAGCATTTAAACTAGCTATCATCGGCTGAATTGGACCTGCCTGTATAAGTATTCCCTTAAATAAAGAAATAATTAACAAATAAAGAAGCCTAAGCCGTGTATTACACTGTGATAAAACACGACGGGCTTTTGAGAACAATCCAGAAATGTAGCAAACACTCGCCTGCGGCTTAGGCTTCTCCATTTGCTTTATGATCTAGAGTTAATATGGCGAAAAACAATAAAATACGCTTTTTCTATGTTTTATACTCTGATAAAACATGGGTCTTTGACCAATCAGAGCGCGCGCAGGGTCCTATCCATATCATAAAAATAAAATAAAATGAGAAAATGGCATTGGTGTCCGTCCTAGCATCATAAAAAAGATAGGCTGTGGCTGTAACGAATATCATTACGATGATCGAAATCACGGAATCAAGCGCTTCATGTATCATTCTTTTAATTCTGATTTCGTCTTTCTTCGACAGAGAGGTGCGGTGTTCAATCCAAGGCTCCTGCTCAATCCGAATCACGATCCGCTATAGATTGAAAAGTTTATGATGTATGTGCTATAGAGCTAGGTTTTGGCGGGTTTTCAAGCTGAAAATAACAGTGATTCGGAGGAAGAGTGCTAAGTAGTTAAAAACAAGATCATAACGACTATTTTCAAGGACAGAAACTGAAAAATTACCAACGAGCCCGTGACTCAAAACATTCAAAATACATGTATTATTTTCTTACATAATCTTGTATAAAATTTCGCGTGTTTAGAATTTTCGCGCGCTCTATTAGTTTTGTAGCCTGCGTCTTTTTCGCGAGCGTTAACTTTCACGATTTTTTTCAAAACGCGAAATTTAGTGCGCGCGAAAAGTAGTAAGAATAAGATACTTGTTTGTAGAGATGAGCGACAGCGACACATTCTGTTCATTGTTTCTTGTATTTGACATGAATAATCACCTTCTTTCAAAATCTTGTATGTCTCATGAGTAATCGGGGCCATTGATCTGAAATGTGTTCTTCCTTCACACCTTTGATAGCTTTTGGTCTCTTTTCAGTGGATGACAGTATGGTTTAATTGTGCACGTGGCTCAATCAACAATACTGATTATCTGATGAAGTCAGCGCCGTATTCAATTACCCGTTTCAGCTTTCTGGTTCGAAAGCCAGAGTCTATCGCATCTGATCAGATAACTGTCCAATTCTAGCGACTTGTCTCTGGGTGCGATTGCATCAAAAATTTAACACTTCCAGTGTCAAATTTGTGATTGATTGACTGATTTATTTCTTTGAGGGATGAGAAAAGTGCAAGCACTGAGAGACTGCAACGAAGGATGAGAGGTAACTAATTCAAAATTTTATTTATCACGGACTGTTCCGAGCAGAAGCGTTCCCTACGAAGCCCGTTTTATGATGTTTCCCGAAAATTTCGCACTGGCACAAAAACACACTTGAGCCACTCTTGAATGAATGACTTTCAGGAAAAAAGAAACGGCCTAACTGAGCGAAATTGGGATTGAAAAACATTGAAAGAAGGTTTGACAGCTATCAAACTGTAATCCTTCACAATTACACCTCCACAAAAGATGGGTGTTTTTTCAACTGCTAATCCCTTCCTTTAATTTAAACAAACCGTTTTAGATACCCGCATCAAATCCAGTTAACATTGACAACTGGGTGCGAAACGATCGTTCAAGCGATCCATCACGGCGCCTTCTTTTCAAAACGAGCAGTTTTCCTTTGTTTTACGATTGACATAAAAACAGACAGCTCGTTTTGTCTTTGTTTTGAATAGAACTCAAGCCCTGAGGCGGTGTGATTCACTTTTGAGGTGTCAAAAATCGAGACGAGTTGTCAGTAGTCGGTTTAGCTAGTCAAACGCTTGGAGACTGATTCTTTTTGTGGTATGTGACACGCAGGACTTCATTATGAACCAACATGGCCTGAACTTTTCGTGCGCTAGTAATCGATCTCTTTAAACCGCGTGCTTCATGGAACAAACATTTTGATCAATTGTGCAAACTAATTTCTGAACAAAGCAAGCTGTTGGTAAAGAGTGACGCCTGCAATCCAAGCGATGACAGTTCTTTTCGAGTTATATCACGTGCTACGGCGTTAGCTGAGGAGAAGCAAGAATATAACAGCGGCACAAAACAGACATTTCTCTACAGGTCGAGTGATATCCTCGACAATTACAACGCTGGAACTTGTGACGAGTACTTCTCCGATCGTATTTATGATAAATTAAGAAGGGGCTGAGCATGAATATGATAGCTTTCCGGCTCGAATTTTTGATTAATTACTTTTTCTGTCTTTGGGGGACTGAAACCATGCGAAAAGAATTCTGATGAAATTAAAAGAGGTATCAACATCAGATGAACTCAAAAGTTGGCCGCACGGAATGTTAAGATTCATCAAAAAGACCGAGGCTGTTTCACCTGTTTATCGAGAATTCGTGTGACACTAATGCGTACAGCATTTCTGAAATAAACTTTCCCGTGAACGACATTTGCAATTCTGGCCGAAACTCAGTCTCAACTCATAGCCTAATAATAATAACAATAACAATGGTAGCTGCTAATTGAAGACATAGTGGGAGGTATATAAACAATGATCACAATGTTTTGAAATCAGGTTTTATGCTCATCATGACTCACATGAAAGTTGTCGCCGGCAAGAAACAAAACTCCAGTTTGCGGCCATTTTCCCAGTCTCTCGTTTCTCGTGATGCTTAGCTTTCTACCTGACATTCCTCAAAGAGAAAAACTGACGATGGAGTGGTTTACTTGCGTCGCGACTTCGTTGCCGATATTTTCTTTAGTTTTTATGGCACACTTATGGGGTACCCCAGTACAACTATTACGTAACTTGCAAGTTTGTTTTCCTGTACAAAACACACTCTTTCAACATGTTTAATAGAGGTTCTTTTGAATCGGGTGACACAAACGTCTAAGTGAAATATTAGACAATCCGATTCAAGCTCAGTTATTTTAAAAAGGGTCATATAACCGGGTTTTTCAATCCGCAGTAACAAAGATAACCGCAGTCAAACGAAATGCAGAGGCATATTTTTAAGTTAACTTATCCTGTCGGCGTTTGACATCCTTTATGAAAACTGATCTAAAAAGACAAATTTTAAGCTTTAGGATATAGGAGTGAGTCGGACATGCTCTGTTAGTGTGTTGTTGTTTTTTTTCCTTGACCGGAAACTTTGTCAGTAGTACTACTGACAAAGTAATCTTAGTATCGCAAAATATTAACCACCGAAAATTCCCGCCATGTTTTCCACGATTTTCGCTAATCTAATCCCTGAACTCTCCCTTCCCGGTACATTCTATTTTCGGGTTGAATCCAGGCGAGAAAAGAGCGGGGTTAACTTGCATGCACGCATGTTCAGAACGCCACCATTTTTACCTAAAGAGCGAAAAAACCATACATGGAAGAACTTGTGAAAGAACTTGTGACCATGTATTAAGAAAAAGCTTCCGTAGCTAAAAACTAACGGCCAGACGATAATTTGTAACCTTCAAGTCGCACCAATGATGGATAACTCGTTATTTGCACTTACATAGTTGCTAGGTTCAAATCACTCGCAGTTGACAATAAATTTATTTGTTTTCGGCTTGTCGTGTATGGCTAAGGTTTAAATTCTTAAAATTCTCGGAATGCATTCCGGCGTTCCTGGTCTTAGTACGTGAGTAGCGACAAAAGTTATGATCTCAAGACATTATGATCATAATCTTTAGGTAGCGATCTGTTGGGCGCTCCTGAGTGCGCCTGAGATTTTCAGGATGAATGGTAGTTAAAGCACAAAAAATGTAAAAAGTCGGTTCGTAGTGTTTATCAGCGTCTTTAGCCCTAGCCTGCCATGACGCTGCAACAATTTCCTTTCGCCTAGCTCTTTTATTATTTGAACAACGTATGACTTGAACAGAGCAATTTTCTCTGGAGCCATACCCTTTTCAACCCGTTCCTAAAGCCGGACATATTCAAGATAGTTCCATCTCGGCAAGTGAAGCCATCACAGGACGATGGCCAGAATTATAAAATGAACAAACAAGATTGCCAGAAGCGGATATATACCAACTTTCCTAACTTTACTCATTTTGTAGAATTGTTAAATTGACTTTTTTTCGCAGTGCATGGCCCGCCGCAGGTGCAAGACCGACGTTCGAGGGAATTTAGTTTTTTTTTCAGCTCCTTCTACGGAGAAGGAGCTTCTTTGGGCCATTTTGTCTTGAAGCATCAGGCAATATAGAAATTTAGATACTGTCATTGGTATGTCGAGTTTTTTTGTCTTTCTTTGCTTCTTCTTTTTATTAGTCTGTTGAAAGTGAAAATCTCTTGAGAGGACTGTTCATGGTGGGGGTGTGAGTGTGAAGAGGAGCTGAAAAAAACTGGAGGAGTTGGTGGAAATGAGATATCGTGGAGATTTTGTTTAGGAGTTTTAGTTGAATTACAAAGGGACATCAAATAGACTTCTATCCACACTGAGCAGACTAAGTGCTTTCGTAGGCGAAAGGAAGGATAGTCTAATAGTTTACTGAGTAGTGTATTTTTTTTTCTAGAAAGAAATGATGGTTTATGTTAAGCAGACTGGTAAAGAAATGAGAAAAGTGCTAATTGGTATCGCTGACTCTATTTTTCTTCTACTTAATGGGCTTCTGTTTCAGCGCAACGACTTCCGCAGAGAAAATTAACATCACACCCCCGCACCCAATCCCCGCATGTAAAGTTTCTTTTTCTTTCGAACAATTAGGGAGCTCCTAATTAACGAACATACACAAAACCGGTCCAACTAACGCGACCGACGATCTCCTTCAGTAAAAGCCGAGTGCTGGGAGGTTTTAGAAAGAAGTTCAACTGACTTTCTGAAATTGACAGACACCCCAGTTCCAGCTGAAAGAACTTCGGATCAAGGCTGTGTAAACTTAACCTGCTAGGTTTTTTTTCTTTTTCTCTTTTTTTTTTCCAGAATTTTCAGTATATTCTCTTTACACACGACCGCGTAAGACAGAGCGAGAAAAGTACGATAAACTTAGCCAGATCGTCGACTGGTCGTGAGAGAGCCTGCGTAGCAGGGGTTCATTTTCAAAAGCACGCGAAGGGAACAAACCCGCGAGCGAGTGCGAATATAAGGAGCAAGCAGGTGCTCGCTCGCTTGCTCAATCTCTCCGCCTGGAAAACGGAAGGAAAATGTCTGCTACGCAGGCTACTCGTGAGATAATCCTAACGAGA
>Ga0126338_10003498_pt1 | contig 11027 bp, 4 predicted proteins | sample OrbCmetagenome_2_FD_92529 | JGI IMG/M metagenome (GOLD analysis project Ga0126338, IMG submission 92529) | Coral microbial communities from Petempiche,Puerto Morelos, Mexico - Orbicella C C metagenome | ecosystem: Host-associated > Invertebrates > Cnidaria > Coral | place: Petempiche,Puerto...
CTATCATATATGAACTCAGTTAAATGACCTTGCTCTCCATGAGTTCTCGTAGCTCAGTGGATAGAGCGCCCGCCCGGTGTTCGGGAGGTCATGGGTTCGATTCCTGTTGGGGACTCAGAATTTTCCTTTGTCCCACGCTGGTGTCATGTTGATTAATTCACCTTCACATAAATAAGGTTGTTATGCAACTACTTATAGAAGGATTTACAAAACCGTTTAATACAAGTACATTTACATAGTTTGACTGACACTAGGAGCTATGATTTACTAGAGATAAACTAAACTATGGGTTGAAATTAATCAGGAACTAAATTCAAGAACTTGAGTGAGGGTTTCGACTTTAACATAGTCATCCCTATCTGAAATCTTTATTACACTTGTACATTTCTTATTACATTTGTGACTGGTTATTACATTCGTGCCTTCAACAGGGGTAATTTTGTGCGTAATGATACTCGCAATTGAACAAATCGCGCTTACGCTTCGCAGTCATCCGATATGTTCAATCATGAGACCGATTATGGACAGAATTGGATGGCACCTTTTAATAACTAGTGAGACAATCTCAAATAGTGCAGAGTGCAATTGATAGCTCTAGCACGGTAGTCTCATAAGTATTCACGCCTGCTTGGTTCACTTCCGGTTTGTATCTACTTGGGTAGTCTGCTAGGGCTTTTCCCCTTTATAGCAGTGTGTATGTTTCAAGGTTGTGTTTTCATTCAAGGTCCGAAAATTACGTACAATTATAGTTTGTCACGGCAGCTTTTAAATTTTACTCTGGTGTTTTACGATGATTTTCGTTCATTTTAAATTCAATAAGACGTTGAACAAACGTGACAATTTAGCTCTTCGCACCAACTTTGTAACTTGATACTTTGTTTTCCTCGCAAAGGTATATAACATGAAACCCTTGTTTTCTCCAAAACACACGGAAGATGTGCTTGTTTTTTGGCGATAAATGAAAGAAAGTTAAATATCTGACGAAGAAATGGAAGAGAAACTATTTTTTTTCTCAAAACGCAAATTTTCTCATCACCGATGAACAAGAACTAATTTAATTATCAAATAGTCACGGAATACCACTTTCTTTTCCCGTTGCCACCTTTGTTGTTAACTATAAAACAATTCAAAGCTAATACACAACAATATTGATTGATACAACTGAGAAGCATTTCAACGAGAAGTATTGACGGTAAACAGCGCTACTTGGCCGATATTATCCTGTAGCGGTGAACGAGTCTCCTCAAGGACTGATTAATTTAATTTGCGCTTTCATTAGGTGCCACGAAGTCTGCAGCAATCTTTGTTTCTTTTGTCACAAATTAAAAATTTGCAGAATATTGAAGCCACTATTTTGCGAACTTTTTGGTCTCTCTTACAGATGAAATTAAGGCAAGAAATAAACAAGCCGCTAAGGAGAAGCTATACATTTCCCTTCTTTATTTAAACCCAGACAAACATACTATTGTAGTTCGAAAACAGCAGATGATATTTGTTCAACCGACCTTTGGCGGCTCTGGGTAATTCTAAAAGATACTTTTCACTTTTGCACTAAAAAGGGACAAGTGGCACTACCTAACATCGCATGACATATAAAAAACGGCGTGCTAGAACGCATGCCTCTTACATGTTACATGTTAGGTTCTACCATATGGAAAACCAATTAACATTTTTGTGTGAATCTGTCTGCAATATATCCTCCATCTAGTATATAGAAGACACGAACGCTAACTAATCTGCGCATGCGTTTAGAGCAAATTGGTTTTGTTCTAAACGGAATAGTACCACAGGAAGAGCAAGGGGTTACTTGAAAGAAATATTTAGCTTTGCGATATTCACACCTAACTGATGTAGATGGAACACGTCTTACCTAGGGTACACATGTACCTTTCCCACCTCACCCCCGCCACTTCTTCGTCTCTAGACTAATTAATTAATTGAAATTAATTAATTAAACAAACATTAAAGTTTACACCTTAGCACCATAGTGCCATGGAGCCTTAGTACCTTAGCGACAGGCAGCCCCCAGAACCATCCCAATAGTGCACTCTGCACTAGAAATGATAACACAATTTGACAATTTAATGTCTTGATAGCTTAAAAAACATGAGTTTCTTTTGATCAAGATGTGCGAGTAGAGGAACCCGTCAAGTATATCTGTCCGAAATACAGCAGGCACAAAATGATGCAGCCATCAACTAAGATGTATAGCACGTACACTGCCCTGTTTAGGCCAGGTTGGCTAATATGAGGCCTATTCTTTATCAGATGAAAAATTTTGTATTGTTTTGATTAATGGTGAAACAGAAAGGTAATAGTTTGTTCAATGTCATTTATAGTCGAAAAGGGGCAGTAGACCAATCAGATTGCAGGAAAATTTTAATGGACCAATCAGAAAGCCGTATTTAGCCGACGTGACCAACGAAATGGCCGCCTGAAAAATCTGTCCCATTCCCCTAACCAGAAGTCACGGTCACTAATGCGCTTGGTTCGCCCCAGTCTCCCGAACAAAAGAGTCATAAATTCAAATAAAAGGGGTTTTAATTTTGGATTTGACAGTTTTACAAAGTAGTTTCCGGTCGACTTAAAGGGGCTCAGTCACGATTTGCTCATATTGAAAAGTTTAGCCTCAATTTTTCAAATTCGTTGTTCGTAATCCGTGTTAATCTTCTCCATCCTTAGCCATCCTTGTTCCTTTATGGTTTATCATTATCTCTTTAGTGTTTTTCTATCCTATTAAATTGTTATTTTCAGGTTTCCTGCCATTTAAAGGTAATTTTGTACGTAGCCAAAATAAGTCAAAATACCGTGACTGAGCCCCTTTAAGGTCCAGAAACCATTATCGCGTATTGGTGCTGACCATGTTTGTGTCAAATTGTAGTGATTGATCGTGACTGAAGTACACGAGCTAAAGTTGTGTGAATGTACGAAATTTGTGTTTCGCTGAAACATAACACAAGACTAACACCTGGGTGATTAACAGACATCGTTGAGCCTAAACTGTCCGTAAAATGCGCCAGCGTTGTGTCCAAACTGTCCCAAACTGTGCCAGCGCTGTGCCTGAACCGTGCATCAATTGTGCCTTCGCTTTTTATTCTGTGTGCTAATGCACAAAAACTCTTGTTTCAGCGAAACACAAATTTGGTTTATTTCCACAGTTTTAGCTGGTGTACTTCACTCAATGCATCACTTCAGTTTGACACAAACATGGCCAGCACCAACACACGTTGACGGTTTCTGAACCTGAAGCCGACTGGAAATGGAAACTACTTTGTAAAATTTCTGACTCGTTTTATTTTGTTCGGGAGACTAGGGCGAACCAAATGCATTAGTAACCGTGACTTCTGGTTAGGGTACCGGGACAGAATTTTTCAGTCGGCCATTTTGTTGGTGGAGTGGACGAAATATGGCCTTCTGATTGGTCCATTAACATTTTCCTGCAATGAGATTGATTCACTGCCCCTCTAAGCGACCCTTACTACTAGTTAGCTACCTCTCGTTATTTAAACGGTAATTTGTTTTTGAGAATAAATCTGGTGGAGATTAGAGTTAAGACTTGGAAAGAAATGCCAAGAGAATGCATTGTCGTTTTACTTATGTACGATTTATTCTGTGCTGTTCGTGTAGTTCATACTGAAAAAGGTTCATCTTTTTTTTCCAGGTTACTAGGAGAAGTTCCTCATGTCAGCTGTCTTCTCCAGGAAAGCCACAAGAGACTTTGCTAACAGAAAGTTTGATCAGCGGACAGTCTAGGGAAAATAGAGAATTAGATGGAAGTCAGCAGAGAGAACAGAGCGTGTACTCTGTGAAGGAAACAACTGAAGAGCACAAAAATGTTTCAAGTGCTTTGCTTTCAGGTTTATCAGCCAACAACTCTTGTGCTATGCAGGATTCCCAGAAAACCTGTTCTTTGCCAGTACAGGGAACTGACAAACCTAGCACCCCTTCTAGAAGAACACCCCGTTCTTCCAAAAGACTACTGGCACCGAGTTTCTTTGCAAAGAGAAGCTAACACACTTGATTTTTACTTCACCCAAGCATCTCAGAAATTCTTGCTACAGTTTTTACGTTTCTTTTCCAAGCTAATTAGCCTGTAGAGCAGGCGAGGGCCGAAGCGCTGTTGCTAAATATGAAAGTCGATCAAAGCGAGCCGTATTGTTGTTTCAGCGTAACCTATGCCACTGACCAATCCATAAGTCAACGAAAAATAAATTTTAGAAACTTCACGGAACTATTAAGTTATCTTTTTAAAGATTGACCAGCTTCTGGTGCCGTCGATTGATAATTTGGCCACCCCTTTGTAGCCAATTAGATTGCGTATATATCTGGTAGACAGTAAGTGTGTGATACTAATATGCACTTACTGGTCCCGAGGGACACAGTTCTGTTTTCCCGAAAATCACGTTTCCCTCGACTTCGTCTCGTGAAACATAGAGTGTCGAGGGAAAACAAAACTAACTGTTTCCCAAGGGACCAGTAATTCACTGTTTTTTTATATAGCTGGAGTAGTGGGAAGTAAGTTTAGTGGGAAAGCGGGCAACCATTGCATAAATGTCGCCCGCCGGGCGACATCTAGATTTAGCCATTGCCACGTGACCATAAATAACTCGGTAAGAGCTCACGTTAGATTCCCCTAACTCTATATAACATTATAGTTCACCACTAAATTTTCTCCAATTCTTATTGGTTTAAATTGATCATGTGATGCGATAGTGTTCATCCGCGGAGAGACACTATCTGCCCATACTGCCCGTCCGAGGAAAATACCCGGATAGATAGTACTCGTCCTTGAAAATTTTTCAGTAAACAAGCAGAAAAATTTTCTGCAACAAGTAAATTTTTTCTGTACACAAATTTTTCCGTAATCATCTAATAAGGTTGAAAATAATTCAATACGATTTTTGAACTGGCGCGCGGAAGAAAATTTAGGGGTGAACAATAAAGACAATAGGATGTTTATGTCTCGGAACTATCAGTCTGATAGTTGCCCCTTGGAAATTTGATGTTCTTAAAACTAGCATATTTGCCCTAGAAGCTTCGCTTCTCGGGCAAGTTTTTGTTTTAAGAGCATCAAATTTCCGCAGGGCAACTATCAGCCAATGTTCCTCGACAGAAACACTCTATTGTTTAAATAGCAGATACTCCCGGCTGAAAGATGTAGATTGATGTTCTTATACACTAACTAACCAATTTCCTCTTTGCAATGTTACACTGAGAAAAAAACCCTGTTTAACAATTTAGTTAATATTACTTTTTTTGCGATCAGGTCATTTCACATAATAAAGGATATACACGGACAACGCAATTAAATATGAATAGCATTCTGTTACGACCCAAGTATTTAAAGATATTTCAGGAGACTTGAGTCTTGGATTGTGTTAGGGGCCGATAGATACATCTTGGTTAGCAAGTAAACAAAATGTTTTGTTTACTTGGTTCAAGTAAACAAAATGTAAGTCACATTAATTTGTTTATGTGTTAACTTCGTTGAGGGGTGGGCGAGAGAGCACATAAACTCCTTTGCCGGGTAGGGGAGGCTATATAGCTAGTGACCATTGGGGAATACTGAGAAATTGCCCCCTTTCCACTCCGTAGAGTTTTTGAGCGCTATTGTGTTTCAGACAGTAGATCAAGATCTCAAAACAAACATGGCGTCGTATGTCGTGGTTTTCAAGACGGTAAAGTTTTAGTCAGGCGTAAACAGGAAGACGTTAAAACAATCGGATGATAAAGCAATGTCATACCCAGAGCCCGCGTCCCCCTAGACCAGCAGTCAGGAGACTCTGGCATCAACGATTGAAAGTAAGTAAATTCCGCACATCCGGGCTTTATGTGCAAACGCAGACTCCTGGGCGCTGAGCTTCTGCACGTGCCTTAGCATTGTCAGAGCATTCTTGGTACTAAATTAATCTAAGTGTTTTCCACGAATTGAAGTGATCGAATTGTCTTGAACTTTGAAAACTGAATCGTACAGAGAGTTAAAGAATGAACCATGCAGTATAATAAATGCAGCTTGCTCAGATAAAGGGGATACATGTATGGGACATTATGGCTGTTCTTCAGGCAGAATTTTTGACAAATCCTTGCATAGTCGTAAACAACAGAATCAGGGTCCCTGTTTAATGTACTGATGCAGGACGTAAGAGAAGTGATTTGAAGTGTTGGGGAGGAAGCACCAGTCAATTCAAAACCCAAAGGGCTTTGATTCTCGCCAATTGAATAAAGGTAATTGTTGACTGTAAAAATGTAGGACTTTCAGTGAAGAGTTGGTACAATGGGTGCTTACCATTCAGCCAAGAAATCCGAAACTTTCTGTTGAAAGTCACATGGAACAGCAATTTTCCGGAAAATCCGTTCGGAAATAGTAGACTTCCTCCAGAGGTAGTTCTCTTTCTCCGTTCGGAACGGAACGGCGGAAATTTCCTTACCATTTGCTTAATTTTCCAGTTCAGGTCAACCGAAATCAGCCTAAAACATTATTTGTAAACGGTAAGCGCCATCTCGATCGGTCGGTTTGCTGATATTGGAAAAACCCTTACCATTATTCAACGGTCGCCCCAACCGGTTTATTCAGTCAAACGATAATCACCCAATGTTTCCCTCCAGATTATGAGGATATTAGCCTTCTTTCAAGCTTGGTTCTCTTTGTACTCTTTGTACTCTCGTTGCACTTACAGGCTAAAACAACAGAGTGCAAGAGTGATTTCGCATGTTCATTTACAGGGTTTATAACAAAGCTGAAATAATTTTAGTCTGTTGTTTCCAGTTTGAAGAAAAAGGATATGTCCTTTACCCTTACTTTGTAAACCCAAAGACAGCCTCGGAAGGATTTGTCTTTATGAGCAAATCGCCCTTCCTCGGAATCCGAGGTTGTTCACATACAGGTACATGACAACATGAGATACAGCTGCTGTAACTCAGGAGGGCTGGAGGAGATGGGCTACCATCTACTTTGAATTCAAAAGGTTTATGACATTTGAAACCGACATTTTTCATGTTATACATATGACAAAGGTGCTAAAAAAGATTGTGAGGAGTTTGTATGTTGTATGACGGCATAAATATTACAACTGTCATTCACCTTCACCTTCAACCATCTCTGTTGTGATAGGTGTCACATAAGGCCTCATGGTTTCTGTAATAATTTATTCTTTACAGGAGAAGGGCATTATCCCCGGGCCCATCCTCCAACCTAGAGAATGAGCTCAGTTTTTCGGTAAGGGTTTCTTCCCCTCAAACGACTGTATTGTCAGTGCTAATTAGCTCCATCTACCCTGGTTTGAAATCGTAGTTTCCCTCTGCTACGTGATTTAATTGTCTCACCGACTGGTTGGCAAGGGCTGTTGACAAGTGGATCCTTAGCATGGAATGAAGGCGCCACCCAACACCTCCCTCTTCTATGGTATGACCACCGCCACGACTGGTTCTTTGGCATGTGCCTTATTCGCGGCCAACCTTCATATATGGAGGTCATTCCCCTATCCGCTACCGATGGCGCCCGTGGCCGCTCCACAGCACAAGTATCATTAATTTACAAATAATTATTAAGCTTATTAAGGAGTAAAACTTGCTTTGATTATTACTACTGATATTTACACCTAAAAGTGTTACGCACAGTACTTTATAGGTAAATAACTTTTTGAAATAACTGACATATTACGCGCGCTTTGATTGGTCAAAAACCTATCGTTTATTGTACCGGTAAACACTTGGTTTCCGATACGCAGCACCACGTGAGAAAAAGAGAACTCAGAACATTAGGGAAAACATAAGCTTAATATATATTTTCGGCTTTCACTGGCTGAGATATCAATAACACGAATATCTTTTTACCCAGGCAGTGAGGTTTAAACTTCAGCTCTCTTTATGAAGGGAAAACCGGAATTCAAAAAAGTCGCTTAAATCATGTCAAATCGGCAAAATAACGACACTAGGAGTAGAGAACACACGTATGGAATAAGGTAAGTCATTTTTATTGAGAATTTTCACTTTTAACTACCTCCATGGATATTTTGTAGACAATCCCATATAAACCCTTATAATTCGATGTCATATCGTGTTGCTTAGAATCTGATTCTTCGATGAAGATACGCTTGTATCCTCGCCTTACATCACGAGATAATCTAATCGGCGCGTGTCGCGGGTCGCGGGTAAATTGTCGCGAGTCCGAAAAATTGCACTTTTATTGTTTCCTAGTTTTCCAAAAACAATAACAATAACAATAGCTTTAAAATTAGCGGGTAATAAATTGTAGAATTTCAGTTTATTATTATTTGCAAGAAGTAGGGAGCATAACAGACAACAAACTCGCAAAATTCAAACACATCCCTTCAGCTAGACAAACGACGAACCAACGAAGTTCAAACGCAAGAAAAAAAAATAAATTGGTGATAAATAGTGATTAGAGCGCTCGTAATAAGTGGTCGTCAAAAATTCGGCAGTTCATTTCATCTCAAAATTCTTGGCACATTGTGATGGCCAGTTCTATAAACTTTAATTTGATATAAGGGTAGGTACCTACAGCTTAAACCGGACGCGCTAGCCTTCATCGCTTGGACGCGAGACACCCCTGAAGGTATACGGTAACCTTAATTACTTTTGAGACAAAAATTCGGAAGTTTAATTCTATACTGTGAATTGCCCTGGTTAATACAGTTGCTAGATGGACAATTGCTATGTCTGGTTTAGGCCGAATTTTGTAATCAATCTCGTAATGCGCGTAAATTTTTTTAACACGTTATTTGAGATAATTTTCACAACGGCTACGACTGATGATGCAATAATACAGTTTGTGTTGATCAAGTGATGTGGTGTCTACAGTAATCACTGAATCATCAAGGATTACTTTGGAATGTGCACTGCGTTGCGATTGTAGTGCTAAGAAGACAGTTAAATTTTAAAAGCGCGGTTATAAGATCTAACATCTGTAACCAGACCCAAGCTCCCTCTCGGCCAAATTTTGAGTCACGCAACGTGTCATGTTTGTTCGCCAAAAGCTGTTGAAACATTAATACACGGACAATTTTACGGATATTGTTTTCTTTTTTGTGGGTAAAATATCTTTCCTTTTGGTTTTATCGAAGCGTTGGATTCAAAAGGAATAATAAATGTGTAAAAAAAGGTATTACGTCAGCCATGGAATGCGCTGACGTTGCAGCTGTCACTTTCGCTACATGACGAATAAGATCGTGTTTACTTTGTAAGTTTAGTGTTTGTATCTTCATGCCCATACATGTACACATCCCGAAGAAAGTTTCTGATTAAGACTATTACGTCATCGGAGATTTCACAACGGCTACGACTGATGGTGCAATAATACAGTTTGTGTTGATCAAGTGATGTGGTGTCTACAGTAATCAATGAATCATCAAGGATTACTTTGGAATGTGCACTACGTTGTGACTGTAGTGCTCAGAAAACAGTTAAATTTTAAAAGCACAATTATAAGATCTAACAGATCTTCTGTTTTTTTTTGTCGATGACCAGACGCAAACTTCCTCTCGGCCAAATTTTTCAATCATGCAACCTGTGATGTTTATTCGCGAAAAACTGTTGAAACATTATAATACACGGACAATGTTACGGATATTGTTTTCTTTATTTGTGTGTAAAACATATTTTCTTTTGGTTTTATCAAAGCGTTGTATTCGAAGGGAAATAAGAAATACGCTAAAAACGCTAAAAGGGGTATTACGTCAGCCATGGAATGCCCTGATGTTGAAGCTTTCATTTTCGCTACGTGACAAATAAGATCATGTTTACTTTGCAAGTTTATTTCCCCAAAAGCGACGGTCATTAATTTATTTGCAATTTTGCGAGTATTTCTTGTGGGTTTCAGCAAATGAAGCGAATTCTTTGGCTGTTTTATCGCAGCGAGTTAAGAGATTTGAAGAAAAATTAAATATTTGCCGAGGTAAACAAGAGCTTGCGAGAACTTGCAACGTTAAGTCAGTGCTAGCAGAAAAAACACAACTGTTCTAAAATTAGCCTTGGATAGCGTAAACCCTCTGATTGTGTGACTTGCGTGACTACAGTACCGGTCAAATGTAAGTTGACAGTCTCGACTCGAAACTTGATCCTCGATCCTCAAGCTTTCGAGAATCGAGAATCTAGTTTCGAGGTTAGAGTTTCGAGTTTTGAGTTTCGAGTATCGAGTTTCGAGTTTCGAGACGCTCAAAGAATTTTTTGAGAAAACGATGTATATCTCGAATTTGTAACAATAGAAATAAACAATACCGCGCTTCGCACGGCTTCCTTTATTCGTGCAAGAGTACATGTATTTCATATTAACGTCCAAATCGTTAGTCTGAATTGTTAGTCTTGAATCGCAATTATATAGCATTCGTTGCATAGAAAAAACAACACGCGCACGAATCAACCAAATTTAGAGAACGCAGCCTGCGAGAGTAAAATGATATTTCTAGCTCTTTCCGGTTCCAGCGAGCTCAAATTTACTTATCAAGATACCGTGCATGTAACTTGAACATCGCCTGCGTTAGCGGAAGGCTTTTTGGCTCTTGTTGCCGTTGACAGCCCCCAGTTATTGTTTGAATTTGCATAATGTCCATTTTCGTGATTTTCGCCGATTACGTTTGTGTGCGACTCGATGAAACTGCGAAACTTGCATGGCCACATTAAATTACTCATGTCATGTGAACTTCTGTTACATTAAGGCATGTTTAACATAACAACTTGTTCTAAACTACAAACATAACTTCGAAACTCGAACGACTGATAGTGCAATAATAGAGTTTGTGTTGATCAAGTGATGAAGTGTCTACAGTAATCAATGAATCATCAAGGACTGCTTTGGAATGTGCACTGCATTGCGACTGTAGTGCTAAGAAAACAGTTACATTTTTAAAGCCCGGTTATAAGATCTAAAAAAATAGGTCCGCAATGCGTACATGTGTCTAGTGCAGGGTAATAGAGTAATGTGTATATGATTATATAGGATTGCGTTAGACTTCGTGAATGCAATTAGGATTTATCTGCCATAGAGTACAGGAGTGGAGGCTGGGGTATAA
>Ga0126338_10003499_pt1 | contig 11024 bp, 10 predicted proteins | sample OrbCmetagenome_2_FD_92529 | JGI IMG/M metagenome (GOLD analysis project Ga0126338, IMG submission 92529) | Coral microbial communities from Petempiche,Puerto Morelos, Mexico - Orbicella C C metagenome | ecosystem: Host-associated > Invertebrates > Cnidaria > Coral | place: Petempiche,Puerto...
AAATCTCACTCATCCACAACAAATCAGTTTCAGAACTTTGTGTCAATGTCAAATTACAATTTAACTGCTCTGGAACAACAAATAAAAATCACATTTTGATTATTGTGCATTCCGACTACTAGCTATGTAATGCAGTAATATATATATGGGTTATTGACCAAGTAAGGGGCTAAGATGGCTGGATTTTGGCCAAGTTCATTTTTGCGTGTTCATGGACTGAGATGGATTTGAGGTCCATCAACACGCAAAAAAAGAACGAGGCCAATATTCAACCATCTTGACCAAACAAGCTTAGTCAATAAAGGATTTCTTATAAAGAAAAAGAGCTCTATTTTTTTGCGGGACACAGCAGGTAATCCCGAGCTGGCAAGGAAGCGCCATCTTGACCGCTTGGGTAGCCAATCACAGCGCAGGATTTCATTCATCTTGCCCGCTCACAGAGTTAGCCATATAATAAACAACAGTCTCACTAACCTGGACTATCTCCATCTCTCCTCCAGTAGCAAACACATCTCCATCATGATCACCAAACAGAAGAAATCTTTTCACTGTTCCACAAATCATTGGTATTGTCCGTTGTGTCCTTATCTGCAATCAAATGAGTTTGGACTGCTTTATTCAGTATTTCTGATCTTGAAATCCAACAAATAAACAGAAATAATGAGACAATACTCCACTGACCATATTTATCATGCCTATAACTTTTAGAATATTGATATGTAGATAATAGTGTGATGTCCAGTTGGATGATAAATAACTGAAAGACCTCTGAATGGCACATAGCTAAAGGTCTAGAAAATTCTCGTTGTACAGAAATGTCTCACTGACAGCTTGTCAATGAAAATGTTAAGAACAGGATACTGTACAGCATATTTCCCCGCCCCAAGGGATCAAGAATTGAATAAATCAAAAGTTCAAAAGCACAGTTCATTAAGCCAGGAAAGAGATGAGCCTGACTTTAAAGGACAAGCAAACATTCTATTACATATTTAAAGAAAATTGGATGTAAGTAATTTGTTGCAAGCATGGCACCTTAGACCTACACAACTTTCCACTTAGTCTACCTAATTAACAACTAGACAGGCAGAAAACAATACAAAACAAGATGCTTACCAACTGCCCTACTTTAAAGATCTTTCCGTCCCACTCAATGGAGTTAAAAACACACCAAGGACTTTGGTTTCGCTTCTGTGGTAGATCTGGACGTTTAATCTGCCCTTGAAAGCCAATGAATTTGACCTAAATACAAAAATCACAAGTCAGACAACATGAACAAGATAGATTTTGGAGACAGAAAAAAAAAAACACATTTACCTGTTTGTCATGGTTTTCATGACATTCTCTCACCCAGTCATGAAACGCTCTTGCAATGTTCACCCTTTGTTCCTTGTAACAAAAAGAAAAGTAAGGAAAAGAACATCAAAAATTATTACTATGATTATCAGTTGAGCAAGGCATGACAGAGCTTTGGTGATGAAGTTTTGGACTTAAATTACTCTGTTGCCACAGGCAACTTTCCTCGTTTTAATTCTGCATGTTTCTCTGCCAACAACGTCAAAGGCTGACAAGTTGCCACTGGAAACGGAGCCAGTTGCCCATGCCAACAACACAAGTTGAGCGTAAAAATCTGGTTGCCAAACTTTCGTTGTGCTGTACTCAACTGATAATCTTTGTAATACTGAACAAAATTGCTTCTCAAGCTTCAAAGTTACTGTAACATACCTGTCCTAAAATAACTCTGCTGAAAATTGTACTCTTGTCTTTGATTTTGACTTCCAAATCCATAAAAGTTAACTTGTTTGTACTGACTTGGAATGCATCATTTGTCCACAAGCAACCTGAAAATCTATAAATTAAATGAAAACCAATAACAGGTGCTATTACAGCAGTATTTCATCTGGTAATCATGTAAAGCTTAAATGCCTCTATAAAGAACAGGTGACTCATTACAAAGAAAAAAGAAGATGTTGCCAAAGGAAAACAGCAACAAGCACAAAAAAATGTTTTGTCCGTTTTAAATTTTCTGTCATTATACATGTACACACTAAGTGAGCTCATTTAAGTAAATTTTGTTTATTGTTGAACAAAGTGCATGTAACATACGTACTTCAAGCTTGGGAGTTTGTCTTTGAGAAATAAACACACTAATAATTAAATGATGGGTTATCCCAAAAATCTTGTTCTATTAAAACACTTTGAGCATCATTACTAACAGCAGTTAATTCTTGAATAACATATAGCCCTCCCATTGCATTCTAAAAGAACCACTTCAGCAAATTCGCTTGAAAGCATTCTTGTTTTGCAGGTTGTATCATACTACAATCAACTCACCAAGCTAAGCATCAGGTGCACACAAAAAACTACTTGTCTGAGTTTGTTTTAAACTGCATTTTACTTAGTATCCTCTGTGTCTTTGGAAGATCTATGCCTCTAAGTGAAAAGGTATCATATTAATCAAGGCAATCTCAAGATATGTGCTAGTTACCTGTGATAACACTCCTGTGGAATAGTCCACTTCTTTGGGGGCTGGCACCATTCAAGCCTGATAATTCAACATAGAGACACACTATTGTTGGTTTGCTACTGGATAACAAAGGCCTGATAATCAATTACAAACTTACACATCAACAGCAGTGTATGGAATAAGTCGACCATTCCAGTAGCACTCAAATATTGGACGACTGCCTCTGGGTGCTCGACTGTCTCTTTCAACTGGATCAGCCAGTTCTTCTGGAGTCTCAACAACTGGAAAAGGTTAACAGATTGTGACCAAGTTATAACTTAGTAAACTTCATATTTGACAAGAAGAATAGTAAAGTAGTAAATGCTGTAAGTTTGTTGCGGGTAATATCATTTCAGTAAACATATGCCCGGATGTGTGTGCCTGAGTTTGATTCCAACCTGGTGTCATAATTATGTGGGTTGAGTTTATTTTTGGTTTTTGCCTTGCTTCAAGGGTTTTTCTAATGGGTACTCTGGTCTTCCTCCCTCCTGAACAGGGTCCCAGATAAGTTTTCAAGGCAGGGTGTCGATAAGGAATTCCAACGGGTGGATTCCCACTGCACCTACCAAATCATTATAAATTTTCTACTAATTTGTTGAGTCATGTAGCTGACCTTGTCAGGTTCTGACCTGAGATCCCTCGCTTATCTGGAATACTGTCTGAAAAACCAACATTTCCAAATTCTAACTCAATCAGGATAGAGGAACCACATGAAAACTAGCAAGGGCTGCTGTGGCTTCCTCTCTAAATAAATATTATAATTTAAATCTTCATCAGAAAACTTTACCTGGAATTTCTCCCTCGAGTGTTGGGTATGTCTCTCTGTCATAAAGGAATGGATGGTACCGAAGGACACCCTCCACCACCCCACCTGATTCTGCACGGGCACGGAACTCAAACACTGAAGCTGCTGATCTGATGTACTGGGTCTGCATGTCATCATCAATATCGCGAAGTTGTACTCTTTTGGCCTGTTTGCCTTTTTCAAAGAGGACAACCTGAAGACAAAGACATAATTTCCTTTTAAAAATCCAGCAGGTGTTATCTCCTCAATACTACAGTAAGGTTCAACAAAACACAGATCCAGGAGGGAAAACCACAATTTCATTAAAAGGAAGGTTGCTTTAAATTCACCAAATGAGATTAAGAACACAACATATAAGTTAACTTTGAAACTAAAAGAACAATTTTTGGTATTTCATTCAGTACAATTAATGGTAAGAATGTGTCACAACATGGTAAGAAATATGGAAAAAAAATATAGCCTAAAATAAAAAATGTGTGATAGTTATGAGGAGATAGTTGAAAAGAAATACAGAAGAAGTCACTGGAGGCCTGCAAAAGAGTCCAACATCATACATGAGGCAAACAACAACTAACAGAATGCAGACCACCATTTTAAACTCTATCCACTTCCCTGTGGAAGGAGCAAATCTTAAGTTTGTAAAAAAGAAATCAAAGCTAAACTTACCTGTATATCAATATTTCTGAATGGACTTGCAGTCGTTCCTCTACCAACAGGTTTATCATTTCCACGTGGCCCATGAATGTAGTAATGATAAATGTGTCTAATCAAATTTATATAAAAATAAGACTGGTCATGAGTAAAACCTTCACACGACATTTATGACTTAGAGCAAATGGTAAATGGCAAAAGCATGCATTGAGAAAAATCAAACAACATCTGTAGTCAAAACAAGCAAATAAAATAAAACAAATTGAAATTAAAAAAGGGCATTGTAAAAGGATCCCAAAAGAATGCACATTTTGTCATGTACAGTAATGTTGATATGTTTACATGTACCCATATACCTTTAACCCTTTGACGGTCTAAATAAAACATAACAAAGCAGTCAAACTAAGAAATTAGAACTTACGCTAACTGCCTGCACCAGTGCTTAAAATGTGACTTTAAATAAAGGATGTGTTCTGGTTTGATTCCTGTTATAACCACAGCAGTAAAGCTCTCCTTGTTTGGCTCTTCTTGCACTAGTTTCTTGACATTGTCCTCGTCACCAGCGATATGCTCATGGTCTCCAGCCTAACAGTGCAATATTAATAATTTAAAACTTATATATGTGTATGTAATAAATTGATGAAATTTATGGAGTCGAGTAATTCCTACTAAAACTTTGAAAAACTGCTATTACAGCAGTAACATCATGGGTGACAAATTACTCATTGGTACGAACCTATGTCAATTTATAATTTCACATGTAAAATTACAAAATTACCACGGCAACATTTGGCGTGAAATTTCTTGATACAATAAACAAGTCAAACACCCACAATTGTAAGTGCAATTTGCCACCCACGATTTTATAGGTAATTGAATACTTTTCTTGTAAAATTAACAAATAATTTCACTTGCATTTTGTCAAAATTCAAATAATTTAAAAGGTGTCAGAAATTATTAGAATTTTGACAAAACAAATGTGAAATTATTTCTTCATTTCACACATCACCATTAGATTAGGATACTAGGTTTTGTCCTATAATTTGACTAATGTACCCTCCTGTTGAGTATAGCTCCACCATAAATGGACTCCTTCTTCTTTTCCCTTCGCTCAAACTCTGCTTGAGATATACAAAGCTCATGGATGTCATTGCATTCTTTGGATTTTGTAATCATCTGAAAGAATGAAATGTATTTGTAAGTACAGTGGAATCCTTATTTCTCGAACCCTCAATTTTTCAAACCTCCTGATAACTCAAACCAAAAGTAGTTTCCCTCCCCTCAGTTGAGTACTGTAATTTTATCCCGGATTTCTCGAACTGTCTGATTTTTCAAACCAATTTTTGTTTCCCTTGGAGGGTTGAAAAATTGGGACTCCACTGTAAGTCACAAAACTATTAAGGCAGCATGTTCTCTGTGGTAAAGTTGGCATATAGGATGCATGGTCCACAGGTAGAAACAGTTGTTGTAAAATACCATCATTGCACACTACTCACTTACAATATTTCTGGAAACAAAGTGATACATGTAGTTGTTCTAGCCTTGTAGAGAGATGGTTAGAAAGAAAAAAGGAGAAATTAACAGGAAAAAAAAAGGCCTGACGTCGTGTCGAACTCGACTCATGACAAAAGATACACACACTCGGCCCACTCAGCACCTTATCGCTTGTGCTAACGAAGCAACGTAAATGATAGAGCTATATTTTATGAATACAATACTGGTATCGGCTCGAAAACAAGCGGCTAATGTGACGCTTCGTTGATTTCATTGTCCAGCGAAACAAAAGGTTTCTTTTGTTTCGCGTTTGACAAAAAGATGCTGCTAGGAAAAGTGCCTTTTTTTGCATACGTTATTTCTCGAAAACGAAGAGCAACCCAGCGAAAAAAACTACAGAGGAATGTTTCTCAGGTAAAATGAAGCCTACATGCCAAAATTCGGCTATTTTTGAGCACTTTCAAAAATGGCCAAAAAATCAAGGGGACGTTCTTGCACGCGGCCTTTCAATTATATTTATTTTATTTTTTACAATATTTACGATATCTAGAGAGGAAGCCACATAAGCTCTAGCTGCTTACATGTAATATTAAACTGCACCATAAACAAATTAAAGAAACCTAGATCCTGCATTTTTGGGGAAAAACCTGCATTGAGAACTTCACACTATATGAAATTAAAAACACAAAAAATAATTAGATCATTAAAATGCCCTTACCCGGGTAGCATCTCCAATGAAGAATATGGCTTGCTTTCCACCAACACCAAAGTATGAAATATCACTGTTTAAAGACCTCGGAACATCTGCTGCACTATGAAATCAAACAATTAAGAACCAATTTAATCATTTATTCTTTCAACAAACCAATTTAGGGACAACTTTGGAGTCAAGTGTATACTTACATTTTCCTTTCATTCTGGCGATTGAACTTGGATAACCGATAGATAGCCCAGTTGTTAAGTTCCTTGGATGTCATCCCAGCTCCATTATCAAGGACACAGACTACAGCTTTTCCAACAGAGTCATCAAACATCTATCAAAATTAACATGAAATTAGACAAGATGATAATAGAAACATGTGTAAAACTGATAATAGCTGGTCTCCCTTGATTAGCTGATTGCTACCAGCAGATCAGCCCACAACTGCCTTTTTTGCCTAATCTGAGATTAAGAAACAAAGTGTGCAAGTGTGAACTATAGTATCAAAAACCCTCATGAAAGGAGTGAGTAAATGACTAAAGGAATAAGCGACTGTCTTGAATGAACAAAAGAGGAATGACAAGGAAAAGAAAGAAGAAAATACTTAATGACGAACTGAATGACTGACAGACTGACTGACTGAAGGATGGACAGACAGACCAAGAGACAGATGGACTGATGGTCTGACTGACTGACGGACTGACTGACTGTCTCACTGACTGACTGACTTATTGACTGACGGACACACTGACCGACTGACTGACTGACTGAATGACTGACTGATGGACTGACAAACTGAATGACTGACTGAATGACAGACTGACTGACTGAACGAAAGAAATTCCACTGGCAACATGCAATAATGATAAGTTGCACTGCATTAGAACTTGCTTTATAATCACTTTTCTGACAAAATGGCAAGATCAATCAGTTGAGTACTAGCTGAAGACAAAGTTCTGTTTGTCTAGAACCCAGAAAATAGTTCACTTAAACAGCCAAACAAAGTGAAACAGAAAACACAAACTTTATGAAAGTAGCTAAAAAGGAATTTTTGGGATCAAGCCATTTATCAAGGAGGAGCTTAAAACTCTTGATTTATTCATGGTATCGAGGTAAGTTCCACTTTTTTTGCGGGCAGTCTGAATTTTCCTCTGATATGGACCCCTAATATTTTGTCATCTTCTTTGAGAAGCATAATCTGACATATATACCTTTTCCCATGTTAAAAATACTCTGCACGGAACGAAACGGGGGTGGGGAATTGATGGAACCAATTTAATACTCTAAACACATACCAGTCTTATCTCAATTTTTCTTGGGCCTTCATTATCTGCAGTGGCAGCGAGTGCATTGTCAACAAGTTCCGCAAAAGCAAACGCTAAAACAATCAAAGACAACAACAGCAGCATTAAGTTTGAGTTTGCATGGCAATCAGAACGAGACTATTTGTACAATAAGGGGCAGAATGCTAGTTGGTTGAGAGAACAAGTGTATAGACCATGAATTTAATGACACCTGTAATGCAATTTTAAGAAACCTTCATAAATAGTTAACAACTTTATTAATGTAAAAATAATTACTAGAAACCAGAGAGTGAGTCATGAAATGTTAATTCAGGCAAGTTGGGTGAAATTGCAGACAAACTTGGCAGCTTTGAGTGGAAAAGTAACATAACCAGCTGTCACACAAGGATGCAGCACCATATTGATTTTTCCACACGATTCACCAGCACATGTTTGATATCACAAAATAGCAAGTTTAGAATATAACAAATTTAGTAATACCGTAAAATGGCCAATTGAGGTTTTTAATGAAACCACTTTCCTGCACTGGTGTTCCACTTGAATTTTGAACATTTTACATCATTATCTCTATGCACCCATTTACATATAAGCAATACAGGACTTTTTCTGTGTTTACACAGTCTCATCTAAACACAAGGGGGGTTTGGAGAATTTGAGACAGTTCTATAAACCAAAGACACAGTCAAGGTTTTGCATAACCCACGAGAATTCTCCTAATAACCCAGGTGTTTGGATGAGGCTATGTAGACATGGAAAAAGTACTCCTAACTATTGCTTTTTAAAAATATTTCTCAGAAAAACTTGAAAAATGGCATTCATGGAAAGCAGGCACTTCGTTATTGTTTTCATTTTTGCTGTTATTAGATTTAATTAGTAGTAGAGTAGTATCTTAACAATGTAATTAATGCAATTTTAGTATTTACTTTAAGTCCTGATGTTTTACCCATGTATAAATAAACTTAAATAAATAAATAAATAAATTCTAAAGCATCACAACCGTGTTTACACACTTTCATCTGAACACACCTACCGACCAATGAGAGTGTACGTAGTATCTAACCTATTAATTTTATAACAGAGTGTAAACCATAAGCAACACAGAAGAAGACTTGTTTATGTGACGCTACTTACGTAAGGGGTTTTGACCTTCACTGGCATAATATTCGTACATGCCACTTTTGACCAAGGTGTCGTAATGAGGGATGTATTCCACTCTCTCTTCAGTTGGAGCACTGAGCTCTTGATCAGCTGATTGTAAGATGTAAAGTGTTTCATTTCCATCCACTAACTCTTCTGACAAAAGGAACAAAGTTGTCCTTTTGTTAAACTAGTTAAACTTTTAATTTGTTAAAACCAAACAAATAACACAGCATGCTACACTACATTTAAAGGGATCATAAAATGAATTATTGATCATCAATCTGTATTGAAATTTCTTCAATACCACAAAACTTCTAACGGAATTTTAAACGTCATTGTCAAAGGTTTCAATCAAATTTTTGTCTTTTCACCTACCATACGTTTTGTCGTCCAAGATTTCCTGTCGATTCGTGGTGACTATCACAAATGTTTCATTTTCGGAAATACTGAAAGCCTACAAAACAATTGAGAAGTTTGTGATTGCAACAGGTAGCTCTTAACAAAATAAACTTATTGTCTTCAAAGTGCTACAAATAAACTTAAAAAGTTTGAAAGCTCGAGCTTACTGTTCGGGTCTTTTCTTTGAAAGTGGTAAAATTGAATATGCCGCCTAACTGAATCTTCTCTTCCGGCCTGCTGCCAGCTCTACGATCATAAATAAAAACTGCGGCATCCTCTTCGTCTTGCTCAGAAGATGACGCATCGTCTTTATTTGATGACTTCATGGCCGAACAGCGAAAAGAAGAAGAATACAAGAGTATTCTTTGCTGGTGCACACGAGTGCCTCACGCTTCCAAAACACCACTACAAAAAAATTTCAATATAAGGACTATTCTAATTGGTTGAACACTTCTTAATCCAAATTTGGAACACGATTATCCAATCATAACATGTCTAATAAAAACGTGCACGCGGACAAGTCCCGGATAGAAAGCGTGACCGCTACCGTGACTAAAATAATTCCCGCTAAAAGTTCAGAAGTTTGTAAGATCATCAACTCTCATAAAAGATTTTTCAAACTTTGGAGACATAAGCTTTCCTTGTTTTGTAAAATGATTCTATAAAATGTCACGTGGTTTAGATCAGAGAAGTTTTTTGGATAGTTATCTCTAGTAAACAATGCTTGCGATGGCAAAAATGTGTTTTGTAGCTAATTAGTGTATCACTCAGTCTAAAAACTACATGAAACCAAAATAAAAAATAAAAAATAGGAAAGTCTGGAAAGGTATAAAAGATTTGTGTTGCGTGACCGAGAAGAGGGAAACTGGATCAAAGGAATCAAAATCCCACGTGACTTCCGGTTGTTCCTCTCCGCCATATTGAATTTCTTGAACAAAAGTTCGGTCAACGTGGCTTCTTCCAATTTGTATTTTTTTGCAAATTGTTAGACCTCCACTTTGTAGTTTGCGCCTTATCCTGTGACTAAAAACTTCACGGATAAGATGAAGCTACAGGAGAGTGGATTCCAGCTACCTTCGTTTCTTCCTCGGCTATCGTATGAAAAGCAAGACACGTTGCTAAAACTCCTCATCTTGTCCATTTGTGCCGTGTTGTGTAAGTACAACAACCCAAATGATTTGTCAAGTAATGAAGTCTATTGCTCTTTAATTATTTCTATGATCATATCCTTTATCTTACTTGTGCTGTGGAAAATTATTTTTAAAACGCTGTTGTTACGCTCCTAAGGGTATGTAGGCAAAACAAAATTTGATGGATACAAAGTACAATAGTTTGTATCGATATCTTAATTCAAACTTTACAATCCCCCACCACATACTATTACTGAAAACCATCTACTTTTTATTACTATACAGTTCAGACTAAGTAGCATTTATCATCAGGTTCCATAAAGGATCCTGTATTTTACCCTGATTAAAGAAAATAATATATCAGTCTGATTTTTCCTGTTCTTTCTTCACAGCTTTCTCCACTAGGTTATTTTCTGTCCTGAGGTTTGAGAGTGTTATTCACGAATTTGATCCGTAAGTTTTATTTGATCCTGAGATGTTAAGACTGATACGCAGAAAAGAACAGTATGTATATCACTGTTTTGTCCACTGTAGTTTCTAACCGTCTGAGAGTTTTGTTCCCTGGCGGTTGCTTGTTGTACTGTGATAAAAAAAAAACTTCTTCATGACCAAGAAGTTAAATAGTATTAGATGAATCTCATTCAATTCTATTCACTGTCACTTATAATCAAGATATGTAAAAGTCTTTGAGTTGGCTTTTTCTTAGGTTTTTGTTTTTTTTAAAAAAATCTGTCATTGTTGTTATACCATTTACATTCCAATATATATATTTTTTGTTGAAAGAGTTTAAATACATTATTTTACTTTAGAAGGATCAGCTACCAGTGTGCAACCTGTAACCCTTCTCAAATTTCTTCTAGAGCTCTTTCAACCAAATTCTGAAAATAGTACCTGAATG
>Ga0126338_10003500_pt1 | contig 11023 bp, 9 predicted proteins | sample OrbCmetagenome_2_FD_92529 | JGI IMG/M metagenome (GOLD analysis project Ga0126338, IMG submission 92529) | Coral microbial communities from Petempiche,Puerto Morelos, Mexico - Orbicella C C metagenome | ecosystem: Host-associated > Invertebrates > Cnidaria > Coral | place: Petempiche,Puerto...
GCTGAGAAAGTGCATGCGCAGTGCCGGAAAAATCGAACGGCAACCGACCAGGCCATTTTTCTTCACGCGTATGCTCTGTACAAAAGAGGCAGCTGCCACAGACTTGGTCTGACTTGAAATTCTGTACATTATTCCATTTGTTCAAGTTTTGTTCTTAAAATTTGGATTCAAGAGAACCATCTGAGCTACTTTGGTCTCCTTGCTAAATGCCTTTGGGTTATTACTAACGATGCGTTTACAAACTGTAAACTGAATAATATTCATGTATATAACTCGTAATGAGGTATTACTGTTTTAAGGAGAGTGCCTAGCTATGTGAGCTCCAAAACTCAGAATTGATTTCAACTATGAAGCTGTGCTTTTAACAAATTAATTTGGGGGTAGTTCGATCGCTGTTATAATGAAAATACATTGTCTTGGTGCATCCAGTTATGTCTTAGGATATATCAAAAATCGACAAAGTCAGATATAATGTCACAACACAGTGACTGTATTCTATTCAACTGTTGAGTGATAGTTATGCATTTTCTTCACAGGGTGTAGATTTAAACCCACGCGATCGCGAGAAATGCACACCGTTACTCTTGGCCGCGGCTCATGGCTGTTCAGCGGTTGTGTCACTACTATTAGAAAGTGGTGCTGATGTCACTTGCGAGGACGAGAAAAAGAGAACCGCGCTGCACTGGGCAGTAGGACAGGATAGAACTATTGAGCGACTCTTGAAGGTAAAGCTAAATACGTATAAGCTCAAGAATGTGTTCCTGCGAGTTATATTTGCTGGTGTACACGATGTAATATGACACTTTTTTCCGAGATTTGTTGAGGAAAAAGGTATCAAGTAGCTAGCTCATATGCGCGGCTTGACTTGAAATATTACTACGGTTTCCAATAAAATGTTGTCAAGAGAACTTTCAATTGGTTCATGACAAGCCTATATAACTTTTGAAAAACTTGGTTAGGAAAACGTGTTGTTCGTTTCAACATCAAATCCAAATCGTGTTCTGAGGCGTCAGTAAAATCCTTACCTTCAGTTGTTTGTACCACGTGTTTTTTGACTGGTTTGACTTGTTATTCAGGATCCAAATGTACAAGAACTGAAACTTGTGAACCAGCAGGACAGTACAGGAGCCACAGCTCTCCACTATGCCGCACAGGGTGGTTTCCTTAAGGTCAGATTCAAGATATTAAGTTTGCTAATCTTTCCAGCGTTTTAACGTTGAGTATTCCTTTGTGACTCAGCAAGTTATTCGATTTTTCTGACTTTTTTCCGACATTTTTTTTGTTTAATATAGATTGGTATATCTGAGTTGACCTCTCTGATTATGAACGATTTTATTGTTTTATTGATTCTATTGTTTCACCAATTCGTCTGGTTTATATTTTATGTTTTAACAGTTGTAGACACTATATGATTATTTTAATGTAGTTAAGTGTCCCCAAAAAGACTTCATCAGTACGCTAGAAAACTTGACTAAAATACAATTCTTACTTATTTACCTAGTTTCGTCTCAGGTAGAGCTTAAATTGCTTTTTCTTTTGAAATTTTCCGAACGAAAACCCTGTATTCTTCATACAAGATGTCCTCGAATTTAACTGGAATTTTCTGTTGTCCTTATATGTGACTTTTATGTAGAGTGTGCTGTTACTCCTGAAGAACGGCACAGATCCAAGTTTGAAGAACAATAAACTGGAAACTCCACTCCACCTGGCTGCCAGGTACGATCAGTGAATTACGATAACAAGAAGTGAAGGATGGGCAACTACTTTTGTGATGAATCAATAGTTTTAGCAGTTGAGACTTCTTTTTCTTCTTATCTGTTGTTGTCATTTGATATCTTTAGTCATGGCTGGCTACCTATTGTAAAAAAGTTGATGGAAGGTCGACAGACTCGTTTAATGAATGTAGGTAACTTAAGCGATCACACCCCACTCCACTTGGCGGCTTCTAATGGACAAGACAAGGTTGTCAAGTTTCTTCTGGACAGAGGAGCTACTATAGAAAGGTATTTAGCCTTCCAATAAAAAGCCTTTTATTTCATAAGACCATCTTGCTTTTTATACTTGAAATGCAGACATATGAAAAGTGCTTCGGCACAGTGAACTGTCAAAGCTCAAATAATTTTCTCAAATAATAATTTAGTTTAATAATTTCAATGTTCCCGCATATTGACAATATAACTTGTTCCTTTGACAAACGACTTATTTCATTATATATATATATATATACTAAATTAGTATACTAAATTGGTCAGCACTAAACAATTATCTTTCGTTAATCAGAACAAGTTACTACAGTCAAAGACGTTTTGCCTCGTGGTGATAAGTTGTTAGGTTCCATGTTTCTATTGTGGCTGATCTACAGCATATCCACCGTAGGTTCATATGTTCTTTTCTAAAGACCCACAGAATAGTCTAAATCGTTTTTTAGAGCGCTCAGTTGTATTTCCGCAGGGATACAGACGGTCGAACTCCATTACATTTCGCCGCAGCTAAAGGATCATTAAAGAGTGTTCAGTTGATCTGCACTTCAAACCCTAACTGCATTAACGTGGAAGATAACGCAGACCAGGTGAGGAACTGTGAGGTTAATTGTAGAGGACAAAAGCCCATGTTCGATAGATCAAAATTCTAACTTATAAATTCTGAGCAAAATTAATATTGCAAATTTTCTAAGAAAGCCTCGGTGCCATGTTAGAATTTTGGTACATCGAACATGAGCTATTGACGACCGTTCGATATGACTCTTAAAGTTTAGAGAGAGGCGGACGTTTTTCAAATTCACGTTTTTCAAATTCTTCTTTCCAATCTGTCTCAATCTTCTAAACTTTTGTAACATTTTAATAGCGCTTTTCTAAAGCAGTGTATCTATCGTTTCATTCAAGTTTAAAATCTTGGCTGAAGAAGGAAAGAAAAGAGATCCAGTAGTAGAAATCGTGTTCAAAGTAGAAATGTCAAAAATCTTCACATACGTTTTAACTTTCTCCTCTCCTCTCCTCTCAGGACACCGCTTTGCATCTGGCAGCCAAAAATGGTCATGCAGCATTGGTGACGTATCTCCTATCCCATGAAGCTCAAAACGTGACGTACAATGCTTACAACCAGAATGCATTGGATGTTGCAATTGAAGCTGGCAAGGAACCGGTGGTCATGTGTATAGCAGAACACACACGGTGAGCATGAGACGGAGAGCTGTTCTTATGGTACGATAAGTCCAAGATGTGAAATGTGGCTATTATGGATCATTGACGTAATATCTCTTGGCAATGATGCTTGCAAGAGGGGAATAATTATAAGGAAGCTTTTTTGGAGTTTGCACATGTCCGTCATAAAATGTCACATGCTAAATAATGAGGCTCTGCGTAGTATCTTTAATGATGCTCCGTAATATTTGAGGAGAACAGTTGATTATTAAGTTACTATCATCCACTTATAGCACAACGACCCTGCCAATTAACGAAAACGCTTTTTAAAATTTAATTTACAACACGTTGATATCCTCACCTTATCCAAACCCAAGCGTTTCTTTCTTTCCAGTTCCCTGCCTCAGCCTCGTTCCCTCTCCCACCTGATGAAACAGAAAAGCAATTAAAAACGACGATTATCTAATTAAGTTTTTTTTTCAGGTGGAGAGAAATGTGTCATCATGTCGAAGAAGGCCTTACTCAACTTCAACGTCTTATCATGAAGATGCCGCTGGCTGCTGAGGTTTGCTGCGCATAATTTAACTATTAATTGCTGGTCACAAAAAAATCCTCTGTGTTGAGTTTTTAAAATGGAAATTAGGGTTTCCATCTCAGAGCTATACTCTAAAACTGAAGAATACTCCCGGCTTGCCCATTATACATATAAATACACACAAGAAAGGACAGCGCCTTATAGTCAGAACTAGCCCGAGCCACTAAAGCCACAGAAAAGATAACTGAAGCGTCCAACTAATGACTAGCGCGAGAGAAATAGCATTCTCAAACTAATTTAAAATTCATCAAGTTAAAAAAAAGAAAATCACAACCGTGAAGGAGGTTTAGATACTAGGCTCGATGTCCGCCGCTTTCTCGAGTCCGGTCTACGTAGTTCGGGGGAGGATCGCGGGCTCCTTTCCCGAACAGCGGCTGGTAATCGAGCCTATTTGGATACCCGGTCTTAATTAACATAGATTTTGACGATTTTACTCCTCCGTTTACTCGTTGGTTTTTTATTTCGATTGAGAAGATATATCAAACACTCCAGAAAGTGTTTCATCGGCTATCCAAACACCTGGAATTTTGTCAAAAATACTCCGCTGCGCGTCGTATTTTCAACTCTCTTCTCGGTGTTTGGATATCTCGATGAAACACTGTCCCTCGTGTTTGATATATTACTTCACAATACATGGCAAGTCACTATTCAAATTGTTAACTGATAGGCGAATGGCAATATTTGTCGTCTCAGAAATCTACCAGACAACTAAATCACAACGTTGATTGAAAGTAACTGGATTACTGGTGTTTTTGTGTTTTATGTTTCAGAAATTTCTTGATAAAAGTGTTGAAGAATCCGGTGATAAAGAGAAAAGTGAAGACTATTCGGTAAGTCTCCGTCGTAACAAAGATATTCACCTTGGTTTTTTTATTGTTATTTTCTGTTAGCTTTAACCATACCAGTCCTGGCCCAGGTATTTCAAAAATAGATTTACGCCGTTTCGTTGTATAGTTTTTCTTAAATCCCTCGTGCAGAGGAGTCTTTTCGAAACCTCTAAATTACTCTTTGAGTTCCCGTAACGTAAAAGAGGAAGGGCACCAATATTGTAGAAATCATTATTTGAAATTAACTTCCAACACTGATGCTGATTCTGTAATCTTGCTTCGATGACGCCTAATGCCAGCACACAAATTCTCCTTGTCTTACTTCATACGTTAGGATAATATGGCATACATCATGAAAGTATCTCCTTGGTGATATTATTTTCCACTGAGGCCATCCAACGTGCATTTCCCGTCTGTAGGTGACGTACGACTTTATGTTGTTACAAGGAATGCCGGATCTCAGGAAACACGATCCAAAGAAATATCTGGACAGTTTACATGTAAGCTTGATTCGTTCCACGTAGCCATCAAGGATAAGTATTCTTTTGAGAAGTATTCTTTTGATAAGCATTTCTTTTGAACCAATCACAGCACACTTACGTGGTTTTCTGTTAATTTCTTTGCAGACCATGGTCAAGTACAAGCGAGTGAACTGTTTGTCACATCCTGTGACAGGAGCCATCATGAACATCAAATGGTAAGACAATACAAATTCCTAGATGCAGCTAAACAGTAAAATGTAGTTGCCAGGAGACTTGCGCAATGTTCTGTTTAAGTATCAGTTTAGGATTCAATTCCAGTACCAAACAGCAGCCAATGAAAAAGCATTACATTTAGTAAGAGATTATGTTCGATAAACAGTTTCTGCTTCAGAGGTAATTACTTTTGGAAATAGAGAGCACTTCCGTGTTTATGTCGAGGTAAACAAACACCAGTGGAAGTTTGGGAGAACGAGAAATGCACCTCGGAAATCTTGAACTCATAATCTGCATTGTAAAATGTATGTACGGTTTTTAACACTGGCTTTATTAAAGGTTGTTTTCTAAATTGTAAATTCTAAATTGCTGTCTTAAGGTGTAGTTCACCATGTCTCCGGCGTTCCCATCTTTAGTCTTCTAAAACTGTGTTTTTAAAATTGAGAAATCTTTGCACAAACAGTCATATTTTATTTTTGAAGTACGAGATCAATTTAAGAAGTTCGGAGGCATATAGCAGCGAAACAGCGGTTCATGAAAACACTTTTTCTCACATTTCAGGCGGAGCGTGGGTTGGAAGGCTTACGTAATGAATCTAGGATTTTATATTTTGTTTTTGGTGATGTTGACCACCATGACCGTGTTACTGGAGAACAGCAGCAAGCAACAGGATGCTCTCCTGGATATCCCTCGCTTCACGATTGTCGTTATGAGTCTGTTTCATCTGCTTAAAGAAATTTTCCAAATATGGGACGAGGTGAGACACTGCTGTAAATCACACCATGAGAAACAGATCTAAAACATATAAAAGTCGCTGGCAAGAAATTCGAACGGGGCTGGGAGACTGTAGTTTGACATACTAACTGGCCAAGTGCATGGTTAGGGAGCCGAACTTGAAATCCGGTGGTGGAGGCTTCAAGTCCCGTTCTGACCACCAGCTGGTGTTGTTCTCGGTAGTCCCGAGTTTAACTCCTCGGTCAGGTTTGTAAATAGCCAACTGGTCCGTCTCCTGCCAGTTGGGATTCTTAACCACGTTATGTTCATTTACGTTGTCTTTGTTTCATCATTTGTTTCTCTTGACCCTGATAATCCCCATCGAGGGAGTGGCCAATTAAGATATTTCTTCTTTCTTTCTATGTAGTCTCACTGAAGAAACACGTAGCTGTTTAATTTGAATCCATTCATCAATCTCCCAAGCTTTGCTCTGAAATTCGTTATCAAAAATCACGTTTTAAATCACATTAGAGCAATTCTCCAATAAGTGTCGGAGTTAATCCAGACTTGCTATGGTTTTGTGGTTCTACGCTTGCAGTGGTGTTTGATTTAATTCCCGCAATATACTCATCCAATCAGATACAAGAATAAAGTCAATCGCGGCATAGTCACACGCATTTTCCCAAGCTTAGAACCGATTTCATTTTTTTGCTTCGTGTTCTCGCTGGTTCATTATTGTTATAGAATATACACTGCTTTGTCTAAGTTTCAGTTTTTAGACAAGACCCCTGTATGTATACTACATAAACGCACTAAAACCACAATGAAAGCTTTAGCAAACTGATTTCTATCTGCTTCCTTTTTCTTTCAGAAATTCAAATATCTATTGAAGATTGATAACTGGATGGAATGGTTTTTGTACATGACAAGTCTTGTGTACATGTTTCAGTATGGCGCTTTCAAGGAGAACGATAAAGATGGATCTGCTTACAGTCTTAAGGCAGTAGCTGCCACAGCTATTTTTATCGCTTGGGTTATTTTTGTGCTTTATTTAAGAAGGTAAACATCTTATCTTTAATAGGAACTAACAAAATTATTGTTCCACGTTTGTTATCAAACTTATGATGAGAAAGAAGCAAATTCGTCGAAAGGTGATCAATACAGACCACCATAATGTGCGCGAAAATGGTCTGCGAAAGCTTTTAGACGGAATCAAAATAAATCCACAATAGTTTTAGTTTTCCCTGCCTGATCAGTGTTGCTATTTTTCGTTTGGACACTATTTGGCATTCCTTGGTAACAACGTAATAGGAGAGATTGAATATTAGATGTACCGTATTTAACTTACTCGAAAAGCCTCGAAAAGGCGCTGCGGTAAGTGATTATTAAATTTGACCTTTTGATGCCGCGCTTATTCAATTGTGTAACAACTTTTGTTTTAAAATGAACCCTGACATGTCTCTTTTGTTCACTCTAGAGACGATAGCGACACCAATCAAAACTCAGTTTCAAATATCATTGTCATTTTTTTCACCGTGAGGCTAATTTACTCGCATGATCCATTGCACTCTACTTTGCCGTTTACCGGTACTGTTTATCATTTTTCTTTCAGATTTTCTACGTTTGGTATTTATATTATAATGATGACAAATATAATAAAGACATTAGTGAAGGTAAGACTGTTAAATGTTTGGGTTTGGTTCTCAATAGATACACGCACATATTGTAAATCTGAAGTCTGTTTTCATTCCTGGTAGTCTTGCAACTTGGGCGTCCGTGTAACAGTAAAGAGCGTTTTCAGTCATGTGGCCAGCAGTCATGCAAACTCATTGGAACAAAAAGAGTTTTTACATGAACTCTGGTTTGGGGTTTGGGACACTAACATGACCGCCATTTTATGTTTTGAGAAACCAATATGGCTTCCGTGACGTCATGTGAAATCACTAAATGTTTTAGCCAATAGCACAACACGAAGAATCAAGCCAGTGTTCTAGACCAGACTGTTTGATCTTAATTTACTAACCCCAGGGCTTCAACCTCTTACTAATTACGACATTGCAATTTGTAAATTTACTTTATCGCTTTTTGCCTCTTCAGATCATAATTCTGTTTATTCCTTTTGTAATTGCCTTTGGAATTCCGTTTTTCCTTTTACTTCGCGAGCGATTTCCGGTAAGTAGCTTACACATCAGATTTTATTTAGGATTTTATTTAGGATTTGTCCCAAAACCATGCCGTTTTCACAAATTAGGAGATTTAAAAAGGGTGCAGATATCGAGTCATTCAGAACGCTAATAGGCCTGAGAACGCCTTCATCAAAAAGCAAACGCATTGAAAGCTACTTTACTCAAACAGGCCGAATTCATTTCTGAAGTGCTAGACTACTCAAAGTCAAGTTGATTTTACCGATACCATAAACAATAGCAGATTAGCTTTTGACCAATCAGAATGCGCCCATCACCTTATTGAACACAGTAATTAATTTATTTGCAGGGTGAATCGAATGAAGCAACACAGTACCTGTTTGATCATCTTCCATACTCGCTTTTCACAACCTTCATGTTGATTCTTGGTGAGATGAAATACCCGCACACAGTGTTCAAATATCAGCCCCTACCATACCCCGGGATAAGTTACGTGGTCTACGTCATCTTCTGTGTGTGTATGCCGATCATCATCAAGAATCTCTTGGTAAGTACAAAAGTGTTAAGGCGCCTTCTTCTATTCAAAAGGTAAAGTCAGCTAGCCTAGTGCTTCAAGAAGTCGTTGAAGCATCTAGAAGTACTCTGACGCCCATTGAGGTTACTCCTAATATTATGATCGGTTGCCTTAAGAGTTCCCGATAGTTAAAGGTAAAGGTTTTGCGTCAAGCCAGTGGCCGTAGCTTATTCCGGTTTCTGTAGCAGGAAGCGACTCGGAGTATTTGTAGTCCCCCGTGAATGGGATGCTAGTACATCGCAGGGTACCGAACCCCTCCGCTCCCCTCGCAACATTAAAATTCGCCGTTACCCATTTATACGCCTGGGTGGAGAGAGAACCTGTAAGAGTAAAATGTCTTGCCCAAGAATACAATGCAATGACCAGGGCTCAAATACGGAGCACTCTATCGCGATCCGGAGTTTAGCGCACTAGGCTACCGCGCCTCAACAAATTTACTGGTACCTGTTTATAATCCTCGGTGGAGGTAGGGTTCTGAAAAAATTGTATTGCTAAACAACACATACACAGAGACCCTGAAACAGACAGAGTTCCTTTCAAATTTTCTCGCCAGTTACGAGGCACTCAAACAGTCCATTGGTCACTCAAATGCACTATATAAGAATCGTTAATTACTGCAAAGACGGGATAATGTAATCTATGGGATACATTAAATAATCTCCTGCAGATTGGTTTATCCGTTGGTGACGTAAATAGAATTCTCCAGTCCGCCAAAATGGAACAACATGCAATGCAGGTTGGTGAACTATGAGTGACTGTGAAGCCTTCAGTTCCGTGTCAGTCTCTCTAAATTTCATCTACATAATGCAATGCAACTGTTGTAATTTACAATACATAAGAGAAATAAAGAGACGTTTGATGGACAGATTTAACGATACCCTGACACAAGATCCAAACCTTCCACAGTTTCTGAACTCTTTCTTTCTTCCCTAATCGCACTTCGTCCGACATGCAACTCGTTCCTATTGAAAACGTTCCTTTCGACTGATTCTTTTCGTAAATGCAGGGAAGCTACCCTTATTATCCAAGCTAAAACACTTGACCGATATGGCTAAAATGTCCGTAATGAAACCTGAAAACATATCAAAGCCTGTCAGCTTATCCTATACATAACATGTATGTATGTAGTACACTTAAACACACATGGGTATGAAATATTTCGTACTTTTTCCTCTATACCTAAAGAAGACTGGAAGTGGCCATCCAAAATATTATGGTAAATCAAGTTAAATTCTACTTTGTGTCGGCTTTGCTTAACTTGGCGTGTTTGACACCTTTAGCTTAAACGCCAAAAGTATAGAGTAAACTGGCAATGTTATAACTGGCGTTTTGTGCGTCTTGATAAACTGAGTACTCTAGTCTAATTATTATAATGATTCATGGATTTGTCTTCAAGGTTGAACTGCTTTTAGAATTAGAAAGAGCCACTCCTAGAAAAGTTCTCAGAAAGATCTGGGTTCCATACTGCGTGGAGTATCCCAACAGAAAACGAACATGGAGGCAAAAGGTAAGAGTCAATATGGGGTGTGTTTCTTTGGGATGATCTGTTCCAGGATCAGTAGACGGATTCGGCTAATGTGTTTTCATCCTCGTTGCCACCCAATTCAGGTCAGGTGGTTATTGATTTGGGAAGTTACAATTGTGCAATTTGCCACACGCAAGTGATTGCATGGGAGTATATACAAACAGAAATTGTTACCTCTCAAATGAACCATCGCTTGATCTGAATTGGGTGACAACAAGGGTGTAAACACGTTAGCCGAATCTGTCTATGATCCAGAATCACTCGGATCATGGTGCAGCAAAGGAACCGATGAATCCTTGGCCAGAGTGGATTGATTCATCGGCCGGTCAGGTGCAGCACGATCCAGGTGATCTTGGATCATTGAGCCGATCTGGATTATCTCTAAGTAACGTTCCCCGGCTTAGTGAAGAAATAAGCACTAAAACATACCGCCGATTTAAACTGCAATCTGCAAACCCTTCATGGAGGGTTTTATTGCCAAATGTTAGGTAGGAAAGTGCTCTAGCTTAACGAATCCGTTATGAAGATACTAACCGGAGCTGGAATCCTAACCGCAACACCTTTCACATTCTAAAAACAACTACAGGTGGCTATTGCCTATGCTCTAAGACATTTAAAGATGTAACAGACCTTCAGGCGGATTCATATAACATAAGACATCGTCTCCAACATAGGGACATGAACGCATGAACGACTAACTGACAGCGTATAAACCGTCTGGTTGTTATTATATAAATCTCAATTCCATACTGAGTTTTCCAAAGCAGTGTGGTCAATGTTGTAATGTGGCCCCTAAAGGCTCTGGTTTA
>Ga0126338_10003501_pt1 | contig 11021 bp, 11 predicted proteins | sample OrbCmetagenome_2_FD_92529 | JGI IMG/M metagenome (GOLD analysis project Ga0126338, IMG submission 92529) | Coral microbial communities from Petempiche,Puerto Morelos, Mexico - Orbicella C C metagenome | ecosystem: Host-associated > Invertebrates > Cnidaria > Coral | place: Petempiche,Puerto...
AACGGCGAAAAAGAAAATACGAATGCAGTTAACATGTTTTTCTTCAATATTTGGCAGACAATACACGTTGAAATTTACACTGAGATATTAGCAGGGGCTTACATCCAGCCTGCTCGATCATAAAATACAAACAGTTTATAAGCTGCACCTACCTTGGTCGTAACCTCCTCCTCGTACTCGATCTCAAGTCCAGCCTCTAGTAGATTTTGCCGAAATTTTTCCCGTTTTTCTGCTTTTTCGCTTAGCTCTTCTTTCGCGTTTTCTTTCAAATCGTCTTCGTTCGACGGCGTCTCGTACACAATCACATAGTCGATCAACCTCTTGCCATCACGAAAGCACAGCCGTTCCTTCTCTTTCTTTTCGACTTCGACGTGTTCCAACTCGATCTCCAGGGTCTTCTCCTCCATCATCTGGTGTTTCGACAATACAGCTTCCTCGTCTAACAGCGGTGTTTGATCGGCAGAATCACCCTGCCGCCTGGAAGCTTCACTTTGGCTAGCTGCTGGAACTCGAGCGCGCAAACCGCTTGCACTGGCCATGGGGTGTGACAAAATAGAACAAATTTTAAAATAGTTAATTTTAAACTAGGATATAAGACCCGCCACAGAAAAAAATAACTCAAATTACTCGTGACATGTATAGCGGTTGAATGTCATGTGCTGCAGACTGCATATCATACAGCGTAACGCATGGGTCATTGAATGTGCGCGTGATCTTTACCATGACCAATATGCAAATTTAAATGAAAATTATGATGGAATGGACTCTTGGAATGGATTACCCTGATGATTTTGCTGTGTGGGCCAATCGTTCTCTCTTGGCGGCATAAATGTTTGGCAGTCGAGAAGAAAGACAGAAGTATTTTTTCTTTCTAGTACGTCTACAATGTATTTTACAAGCTTTTAATCGTTATACTTAAAAAATCTCACCTTTTGTCCGGAGACTTAGGGGTTGAAGTTTCTCCAGGTGTCATTGCGTTCATATTCTCGTCAACCGCTTCAAGATTACCCGTCTTCTGATGATTATACTGACTACAAAGACAACAATCGTTTACGAAAACTGGGAAAACGAGTGTATGTAAGTCATTTGGTTTCAGTTGAGCAGTTTTACTTACAAGATCTTGAGAGCTTTCTCAGGCATATTTCTGTTCTCGTCTAAGGCACCATACGAAAACATTATTTCGTTCCTATGTAAAATGAATCAAAGAAAGGAATAAGCAACAGAAATTAAAAATCAGCAAAGTTTATTTTAAAAAAATGGTTTCAATTCCGTTTAATTCAACTAATGGCTGATTCTGAAAGGATGACGAAACCATAAGCAATGAACAACTCAGTTGAGTTTCGAAATCTCGCCACCCGATTAGAGGCGGTAAAAGCGATCGAAGATAGCGGAACCTGTTCCTCTGCTTAGATGTTGGATGTAGTTTCAAATTGTTACACAGTTTTCCGTAACTGTAGACCGTACAAGTGGAGGTTGAACTGACTGGGGAGTTGTACAGCTGTTCATTGAATTTTTCGGTGTACATGGTGTACGTTTTACCAAAATCTCACTGAAAATAATGGAGGCAACGTTTATGGTTTGCAACGAAAATTCATCTTAACTTACCTGTGGATAAGTTTCTTTTTCTCCATTAAACACAAGCTGCTTTGAATTTGGAACAGCTTGGTTCTTCTTAAGGTTGTTCAACAACATTCGGTCCAACTTAGTTCACTCGTAGAATCACATGTGATAGCAGAAGCTCTAGAAAACTAAATTCAATCAAAGATATTTGACCGGTCATTGTTACGCGAAGAATTCACCTGTATGTGAATATTTCGCGTAAAAATGAGCCAATCAGATTCGGTAAAATAAAAGAAAAATAAATCGTGGAAAACGAAGTATGTCATGAATGATGGTGCACACAAGTCCAGTACACTGTTTATAATTTCACTCTTAACAACAACCACAACAAAAACTTTTGCAACAAAAGCTCTTGTGCATGTACGGTTTAATTTTAATTGTACACGTCTACATTTATGGTCAGTCGATTATGAATGTCGAGACTTTAGACAATTCTACATATCGCATTTTTATTTCAATCAGGAATATTAAACTACTGACTGAGGCCTCCATCGACGAACTAAATACGTTGCAGCAAGAATTTGCGCTCGAAAGCGCTTTTTCTCACCCTTGATCAGTGGCCAAAGTCAAACCAGTCAGATTAGTCATACTTTTATGTGAGATCATGGACGCTTTCCTTTCAACTAAAAATTCCTGAACATATTGAAATAGAGGCAAACAGCAAATGGTACAGAAATTTCTAGGCGATGGAAGATATCCCAAATTCGAAAATTGTTGATGAATTTCCAACCATTCAATAAGGCACTGGAAATTTTGGGAAATTCAAACCGGAACTTTTGTTCGAATACAAGTCTCAGTTCATACTACACGGGAGAAATTTGAAAACGCAACATTCACCGGTCATTTTGGATATGTGCTGGAGGAAAACTCGAGCATGTAAATCTCGTCATTATCGTGATGTCATCGTTTTCGAAAAGCTCCCGCCGTTTTCGTGGAGGATTAGTTTGGATGGTAGGCCTAACCGCGGTGTGGACGGGGCCTAAAGCGCCCTTGTCGACCAGTTTCGTCCCCAGAGCCCGCTCGTTTTCGATCATCGGCAACCGAACGTCCGACGCTCCGGTTGCTGTTGTTGTTGTTGTTTTTTTTATAGATCGACAACATTTTGCTCTCAAAGCTAAGTAGTTGCCGATAAGTAACTCCCTTGCCTGTCGCTGAGTAACCTATTGCGATTTGCTCATGCCTGGTAATAATGCAACAACTAGAAACCTTTCTTACTAACATTTAATGATTTTCATTTATAGACATCTCATTATTACATTATTATCTTAATTGTATTATATTTAGACCTCAAAGGCGTCAGATATGCTAATGTACCTAAAGTCAGCAAAAAAAGTACTTCCAGGTCATCATGAACACGTGTAACTGACTAGACAATTATCAACTCAATATTTGCCACCCACAAAGCCATTCTCTGTTAAGGGTTGTCCAATAGACCTTAAGGTGGTACCGGAGGCTCGTTTGGCCGATTTTGGGAAGTTTTTTGAGGGCTGTATCAGAAACAATTAATGAGAGTGAAGTCGTTTCCACATGACTCCACTTTGTCGAGTCGTCTAACTTTAAAGATGTCGCCATTAACCGAAAGTTAGCTCGTCGTATTTTACTAACCGGAAGTCATACTATGTGATCATGTATAAAGAGGAAGAAAGGGTAGGAGGTGACAAGTCAACACGAGTACACATGGTTCGCCGAACTCACGACTGGTGTTGGTTTTGCGCCTAATATGCCATTTCCGAGTTACCTTCTGCTTCTGTGTCATAATGACTCTTCGTGCGAAATCATTCATATGAATGGTTTGCACGGACTCGTTTTGCAAAAAGAAAAGCGATTCAGTTTCGGCAGTTAGAGCAGGTTTTTAATTGAGTGGCTAAGTCAGAACCAAAGCAATTGTAACCACCCATCACAACAAACGGAAACACCGTAATGAAACAGGTAGAACTCAAAGCAAATAAATACGGCACGTGGTGGCCTCCAAGCGCGTGACAAATAGCCTTTTCCACGGTTAGCTTTGCTTATTTACATTACAATGTAATCCCACGTGGATGCGCATTTTCGTTGAATTATATTGTCATGCAAATGAGGAAAGTTGCCCGTGAAAAGGGCTATCCTGTATTAGTTTAGACAATTTGGTATCTTATTGGTTGAAAACAAGGCGCAAGTTGATTTTTGAATTAATCGGAAAAGGTTGAATCAGAAAAGAAATACAAAACAGAATGAGATTATAACTGTAAACTGGAAATAGCTTTAACTCAGTCTCAATGAAATATTCCTTTGTAAGCCGCGGCGTTATCATAAAATTCTGAAACGCAAATCTCACTATTAAATTTCTTCTCCATTTCATGCTGTAATCATATTCTATGTATACTAAGTTTGCTTCCGCCAACATTTGAGTTCCTGGATCTGTTGACATTCTCACATGACATGTAAAGAGAGTTCGCAGAACCGGCAGTGTGTGGCTCGCGAGCGTGCAGTTCACGTGACGCTTCAGCCTCGCTTGCAGTCAGACAGGCCCTGGCAACGAAATTTTCCCGCTTTATTTTGACTTCAAGTTTGCGAGGGACATCGGGAATGAGCCAGTCCAGGAAACCAACGGTGAAGAACACAAAATATTGAAAGATGATGATAAAACCCAGTCGAACAGCAAGCACGAAGAAGTATTGGCGGTTGAAATCGTAAGGCTCGACGGGATCAAAGTACTCCTTGTATCTGTAAAAACCAAAAACAAATAAGATACATTGTAACAACTGAAAGGTCATCCACATTGCGGGGATAGCAAACATGGGCTAAGATGGACTATTAGCTTTAAAATCGATCAATATAACGTTTTTTTTTTTTTGTTTTGTTTTTTTTCCAACAGAAAACGCATGTATCGCTGCATGCTGTTTTACCATCCCCGTCTGTATGTACGATAAATTTCGGAAGTGGTCAAGTTGTAAAATAAGAATTTTTAGCTTTAACAGTTTTCTTGTCAGAAAAGTATTTGAAAGGGCTCAATGCCTGAAAACTGAAAATTTGTTCGGAGCAAGTAAATAACTAATCTTTAAATTTAAGGCGGATTTTATCGGCGGGACTGAAGGCGATCGGTCTGCTTTAAACAGGAATAGCGCTGCAACTGAATTAAACGGATGTTTTTCTTTTTCCTTTGGAAAACGTCTTTCTTTTTCTTGGCAATAAAAGAATTAATCAATCTCAATAACTTTAATGTAAATATTCCACTCCATGGCCGGTAAGGCTGTGTTATTTACTGACCTGCAGTAGGACTTGTTATAAGGTAAATTTTTGAAAGGGTCCCGAGGCAGGGCCATTTTACTGAAGTCTTTAATGTTGAAGTAAGATAAGCTGTTATTGACATAACCAGTCAAACTTCCATCAGGGCTGTACGCGTATTTGTAGACTTCCCTAAGAAACAAATGACAGTGACAAATAGAACTTAGTATATAGTTATTTATTTAAAGAAAACACCAATAAGACAATGAAGGAAACAATAAAGAAATAAACAAAACGATAGAGCAGCTACTCCCAAGAATTTTTGTCAGGTTTTTTTTTTACACAGATATCTCGATCCCCATTTGTACACTTGGGTCGAGAGAGACATTGTGAGGGTAAAGGGTCCTGCACGATGGCGACAATCGTTGAACACGATTTTCTCAGCGAGGGGCCCGTTTCTCGAAAGCCATTGTAGTTCATTTGTATCTAAAAACAGAGAGGTGTATACTCCTGAAACTTCTTGTATGGAGGGAAACCTCTGAATATTAGACTAAAACAGCTCTGTAATCAAAAGGCTTGAGATTTTGCTATGGCTTCCCGGGTGCGAAAACGTTTCGGAACCTTCGAGAAATGGGCCCCAGGACTCATAACCAGATCACACTGCGATTCTCGCTAACAACATACATTGTAAGGCGTGTTTGATTGAAATTTACCTCGGAATGAACTCAGAAGTAAAGGCGATTACAAACGAGTTCACTAAAACGGCAAACCAACTCATCGAACGAAGAATTCCAAACCAGATTCCAATCCCTTGAGCCCGCTCTGCTATCGGTCGGCGGAAATTCACCGCAAAGTTAATAGCATCTATCCGAAGTTCCAGGATGTTGTTGATAAGTGCGAACAAAGGGGCCAGCGGAAAGGCTGCGACGAACATCGTAACAAAACCAAACTGGATAACTAAAAAATACCTTAAAAATAAGTGTTGTAATAGCTGAGTGCCCTGCGAGCAGTTGGTTACTCCTACGCCGAACGAGAGAGAAACCACTGCAAGCAATAAATTTTGCATTCTTTGGACCGGCGTTGTACAAGCATTTCTTGGGAACAAATGGAATCGACGTCAAATGCATCACGTGGGACGTGACGAACTCGCGTATGCTCAATGGAAAAGCACACTTGCTCGCAGTGGATTCTCTCTCGTTCGGCGTAGGAGAAACCAACCGCTTGGAGGGTACAGCTGAGTGAAATATTTACAGCATAATAAATGTATGAAATCAGTTAACTATGTTAGCATTTTGAGGTTGGAGCAAGTTAGGCCAAAACGTGTTTTAACGAAAAATAAAATTCCAACAATTGACGAAAAACGCACCTTCCCTGCGCCTGAGATGCAATCTTAATTTATACTTTGGCCTCAAGTCTACGCACGACTATTGCTTCATTAACAACCACATTGACTTCATTCAGGTATCTTCTCGGAAAATAATTGATCGATTCACGATTTCTCCCAACAGGAGCAGAAGTTACGACATGACGTACACGTATAAAGGCTTGACATTCTACCGTGTAAAGTTACGAGCAACTTGTGGAAACTTTCCCACATTCTGCCAAGGCCATTTTTCAGGGCTGTAGCCAAAAAAAAATGACTGTGGCAACGTCCATGAACAAATTATGACTGAGGCACTGTCCACGGTTAAATTCTCTTCCTGGGTATTCAGGGTGTTTGAGATGACTTTCTGAAACTCGTTAATAATTCACCAAGTTAAAACAAAGAAAATCACAACCGTGAAGGAGGTTTGGATACCCGGTCTTAATTAGCATAGATTTTGACGATTTTATACTTTACCGTTTACTTCTTAGTTTTTTGTTTCGATTGAGAAAATATATCAAACACTCGAGACAGTGTTTCATCGGCTATTCAAACACCTCGAATTTCGTCAAAAATACTCCGCTGCGCGTCGTACCGTATTTTCAACTCTCTTCTGTGTGTTTGGATATCCCAATGAAAAACTGTCTCTCGTGTTTGATATATTATATAAGTGTTAAAAACGAAAAAAAAGATGACTGAGGCCTCGGTTTACCTGTTACTAACTAAGTCCCTGTTTTGTCAGTGAACGAAAGTGTTAACAAACAAAAGTACGAATCGAACTAAACGAAGTGGCGAATTATTTCCCGTACCCATGTCATGGTATTCATAGAACATTCTTAGCTGATGTTCACTGTTTAGGAGATAGTCTGTTTCCCACTGGGTGGGATGCACGATCTTCTCGGCGCTCTTGCGGCCGTTCCACCAACGTAGCAAAGACCTAACAATGAGGACAACGCAATGAAGAATATAAGTGATCGATCAAAAAGAAACGTCGATATATTACGAAGGAGACAAATTTTAAGGAGCTACGTCACGGTTTGTACATCTTAAAAAGTTTAGGCATAACTTCTCAATTTCGTCGTTTGTAATCCGTGTTAATCTTCTCCATCCTTAATCATGCTAACCATGTTTGTTCCTTAATGGTTTAATATTATCTCTTTGGCGCATTTCTATATCTTAGTAAACTACTATTTTCAGGTTTCCTTCCATTTAAAGGTAATTTTGTACGCGGCCAAAATAACTCAAAATGCTGTGTCTGAACTCCTTTAAGAAAAGCGCGCGCAGGAAAGAGTAATACTTACGGTACTGCAAACTTGGAAATGGAATTGATGAACTGTTTTCCCACCATGATAACAGCCAACTGAATGCACAGCTCAATGAAACATCCTGAAGGATCACAGCCTTCCATTCGTCCTCCGGCAATACGATTGTAATTCCCAGGGTAACCTATGATATGACTGTTCTTAAAGAACGCTATGTAAAACAACGACGAGTACATATTCACGAACTGGAATGAAAATAGTTTCAGTGTTAAGATGTTATGATACTCTGTTCTGGTTCGTGGCGTTTCCCACTCTGTGAGCGCAACAGCGATCTTCTCATACACCAGACCCAGCACTGTGATAGCCAGGAGATTGAGCACGGACGCGGTCAGTGAGGTAATTATGCGCGCGCCCTGTTGCACGTCTTCATCAGGATACGCCGACAACACCGCAACCATGGCGGCCCGGTAGATCACAACTCCCACCAAAGTAGCAATCACTAGCAGCACCATGAACGAAACGATCATAAACCCGCAGGTAAACTTTCCCGCGCGTAGCGAAAACGGGATGTAAGGCTCGAGTTTTCCAGTGACGGGGTTTGGTTTCTTGTTCTGGGCTTTGGTGACAAAAGCCGGGCGTGGAGGTTCGAACTCTTCCTCAAAGTGCAACATGTCCCACTCGTAAGCCAAGCTTATCTGACGCCTCCGCCACACCTCCAGAAACACCGTTGCCCAGAGTGACATAAAAACAGCGAAAAACACCGTCCCCTCGTGATCAAACAAATGAGTGACTTTGGCGTAATCACAGCTCTTTGTTAGCGTCCAATAGCTGCAGTCTTTGTCGCACAACGGACACATGTAAAACAACTGCGAATTATTTTTATCACAAATTTCTTTCACAGGTGTAAAAGTCCTCACTGTTATGAGGCCAGCCACAAAGCACCACAAGCCAACCAAAGCAGCAATTACAAGCATGAAATTGTAAGTTCCTAGCCAAGCAAAATAAAAAGCCACCCGAGTTCCAAAGTACTTCTTCACCGCAGTCAAGGGCTGATATTTGTACCACTGGCTAAAAGAAGCCCAGTTCCTGCACAGACGTTGTCTTTCGTTTTCCGTCGCACCATCTTCGTTTTCTTTCCGAAGATCTTCGTGCAAAGGATACGCAACTGTGTAAGCCCCTTTGTAGAGCAGACGAGAGATTCCGAAGTCGTCCATTTCTGATGAATACTTCGTCGAGAGAAGTAAGCGATGTGTCATTCGACTTCGGTCGATGTCGGAGAAAAAAGTTTCCCTGTCCTCTATGAGAAAGCAGTCACTCTTTGCTCTGCTGAAAAACGCCGTGACTGGCCGCTCGGTTTTCCTGTCGGAGTCATCCTGAACTTGAAAGATATTGAGGACATTTTTAGCCTTTTTCAGCCATCTTTTCTTGCTGGAGGACTTGAAACGGGTTCCTTGGTGCTCCGCGCTAACAGGCACACGGATCATCATTTCCTCTGCGCACTTGGCCAGCACGTCCCATGGGGCATGAATAAGGACAAACACAACATTCTCCTGTATATAGTGAAAGAAAGCCTTATATTTATGTGTCCACCGGGACTAGCGTATCGGGGTACCCGGTCACTCCCCCCTCCTCCGCTCCTGTCCCTAGTCCCTATTTTTTAAGGAAAAAAAAAAAACGGGCAACCTTCCCTGTTTATAAAGGATATACGCTTTGGAAATCTTTAGCGTTCTTGACCGGCGTTTCTTTTATGGCATTTCTCAAAATGTTTTGCTCGACATCCTTTCAAGCGCTTAGTTTCAAAAGGAAAAACTGGAAAAAGGTAATTTCAAGTGATCTCGCTGCGACATCAGAAGCGAGAGAAATGTAAAGAATTGAACGCACTCACAAGTCCACTGAAACACTTGATTTTCACAGGTACACAACAAATTGCACAGGTGCAAAATTCTTAATATAAACAATAGAATTTCTCTGTCATCATTTATAACATAGTACTTTGAACAACATACGATGTGTTCAAATCTGTTTCCCAAGTGCAATTTAAATCGCTTTAGCATTATAAAAATAGAGTTTGCATGCAAAGCGTCCATTGAATGTGTCGGGCAAGTCTAAACCAATACGAAAACAAAATTGACAGGTTCACAGCTGGTTTACAAACCTGCTCGTCCGATGTTACATGCTCTACCATCAGTCCTTGTTTTTTGAGATTTTCTTCGTATTTCTCCCTAATCTCTGCTTTTTCTTTTTCTTCTTCGTCATTTTCTTTACCCGACTCCGGCTCAGAATAAACCAGCACATAATCAATCTTCTGCAGCAAAGAAATACAGAATTCAATTAGCCGGCAATGATTACTTACATATTCTCCTATGGCATCGTCGAGAGTAAAACATGCAGGCAGCGTGGTGAGAACATGCGCTTTGATCACATATGTTTTGACGCGATGTAGAGCTTATGTGGCGGCCGATATTTCTTCCAGTGCTAAGTATATTTTGTCCTCTGTATCATAACATCATGAAAAGTGACAGTGTTCACAAAACTAAAGCTGTTCATATATTGAAAGAAAGTTTTAGTTAAATTTTCCGGCCAAGATAGTGCACTTTTCACGTACAGTTTTCTTGCACTGAAAAGCGCGTTTAGCCTGACTGCTACACCAAAATATTTATAACACAGTTCCTCACCTTGGTTGAAATTTCATTTGCATTTACAGATCTCGTACTCTCTTTGCTTCTGTTCTGTAAAAGAATTTCTTCCATGGCCGACGGTTTCCCGCTCTTAGAAATGTTATCAAGGTTGATTTCCGAAGAACTTATCGCAGCGACATAACTGTCGCGTTTCTGCGAATTTTGACTCCAACGAAGTGTAGCGTTCCTGCCTTCAGATTTGTGGGACGCCTTTAAGATTCCATCCGCTGTGGTTTTAGTGGGCACATGACTTATTTCTTCAGCTTTATCGTTTGGCCTTGGTCGTGAAATCGGATCACTGAAAATGAAACAATTTTGTTTAGTCAAGTGGTGCGTAAGCACTCAACATTTAACCCACCAATCGGCAAACAGACAATAATATCAAAACTCGCCTTACACTTCAAAACAAAATAGCGTTGTCTAAATGAAATACGCACAGGTTGAGTAATAATTACATGGTGGAATGCAGGTGGCTAACCGCTGGGTTTTTTTTATGTGTGTGTGGGAGGCTTTGCAAATACATGTATCCCTTAATTACTGGATTACCCCTGAACTCGCTTTTTTCAAACTAACAGCCATTTTCTTCCACCGTTTGAAAGGAAGGACTTTATATTAGCATCAACTGCCGTGGCTTGACGGTACCTAAGCTCGTCTATAAATATATATATATATATTTTTTTTTTCCAAGACGCTTTTATTTGATATTCCCCATTCCTTGTTTCTTATTCTAAAATGTACCGTGCAATTTTTCGGACCTCAAGTGTAGTTGATCAGAGAGATATACTTCTAAAGAGGCCATAAGTTAAGTATTCCATCTTCAAAATTATTTCCTTTTCAAAATTATAAACATTGATTTGTTCAGAACAGTCGTGTTTAACCAAACTTCTCGCCTTC
>Ga0126338_10003502_pt1 | contig 11018 bp, 6 predicted proteins | sample OrbCmetagenome_2_FD_92529 | JGI IMG/M metagenome (GOLD analysis project Ga0126338, IMG submission 92529) | Coral microbial communities from Petempiche,Puerto Morelos, Mexico - Orbicella C C metagenome | ecosystem: Host-associated > Invertebrates > Cnidaria > Coral | place: Petempiche,Puerto...
AGGCACATAGTTACCCTCACCAGAATATGATACAAGTCCATCGGAGGGTTACACAGCATGGGGGCCTCAACAGTTCACAGGGGTTTCAGTAACGTTTTTAGCAGGATGACAACACTTTTAGAACTGAACTTCTTTATAAGAAAAGCTTTCCTGTAGACGGTCAAACCAGGCTGGCAATATCATCCTAACGGCCAGTCAGTTTGCCTGGTGTTCGGCCCTCAATGAAGCCGGAGTTTAAAGCGGTACTTTATTTTACTCAAGAGTGAAGAGAGGCCCTGTGAGAGTAAAGTGTCTTGCACAAAACCAGAACATCATGAACCCAGTCTGAATCAACAAGCACTGACGAAAACACAAAAGAGATCGTTTCCAATTTTCTTAGAAAGGGAACTAGAAATAGACAACGCAAGAGAAAAGTTTAGCCGCCGTCTTGAATTTTTCATGTTGTGGAAGACTGGAGAGAGAAAGAAAGTTTTACCAAGGGGGTGAATGATAGGCAAGAGGAAGGATAGGGGAGGGGGTAGAGCGAAGAAAATTCTCATTTTTTCCCTCCCCCATCCCCCATCGTCTAACATGGCGGTCGCAAGGTTGTAACGCTAACTCGCCCCAATAAGACGCCTGAACTGCAGGCTAGTAAACAATGTGCAGCGGTGTGTTTTACTGCACGCACAATTTATCCGGAGTGCTTTTAATTTCAGCTTTTAAACGAAGATTCGGTGATGGATTTTGGTTTATCCAGTATCGGATAAATTTGCTCTCACGGCCAAACTCATAATAATATGGTCCAAGGTTCACTGATAACAGGTATACGGTTAAAACAACAAATTAATTTCCGGTGAGGTAATTAGCGTTGCGAAATGTCCTGAAAGATAATAAGGCGTTGATTTCAGAGAGAAACAATGAGAATACTGTTTGTTGTCTGGGAGCTAGTATTCAAAAGACACACCAAATTTCGCCATCTTTGGTTTCGGCCCGGGCGGGGGGGGAGGGCACTGCCATATATGGGCTACATAGGCATGTGCCGCTGTGAGGGGTATGGTTTTCAAGCAGTTTACTCTAGGATAGGGTATATAAATCATAGCGTTTGGGTCTGGAATAGGGAGGGTATCATTTTTCCCAAAACTGACTAGTTGGTTGGAGATTTTATCTAGACTAAGGGAACAGCGGTTTGTTGTTGATGGAATGATATGTGCATGTTTGCACGTGTCGGGAAAGATAAAAATGGCGTCCAATTAGCAGACTATGGTCATCGAAATCAAGTATATTAGCGCAAAAATTGCTGTAATACACACAGAAAATTGTAAACTTTCGTTGAACTTAAGCTGCAGCCCAAGAGAATTACAAAAGATGATTATGGAAAAGTGTGGAGTTGAGGATTCTGCTGCGAAGAGGGGGTTTGCGGACCATGCACTGAAAATGTTTTATGTGGACCATATTGAACCATGTTAGTTCTTTGGCACTCTCAGGGGATGAACTTGCTGTTTGTGCGGATGGTGTTCTTTAACCATTAGAGGGAGTGATGGCCTACCCATATCATCACGAGCAGTAAATGTTGCTTGGTTTGGTAAAGAAATTTTGTTCTGCGGAGAGCGTTCCGTTAAGCTCCTTAAATCTGGGGCTGTTGCTGTGATTACAGGACACAGTAAAGGTGATAGTGATGGTTCACAATCATACTTGAAACTGTGTCAACCAATTGGAATCTGCGTTGAATTTGATCGTAACATTCACGTTACAGACTCTGGTTCTGGCGCGTTCAAACTAATCAACAGACGGTTGACAGGGATTGCAGAGTTCCATGGAAAGTTACAAGTCCTGGTGAAGGCTTTTAACATTCATTCCAAAAAAGCACAGTTAGAGAACCACAGAAGTCGGTTAATGAAGCAATTGCTATGGTGGATGAGGTGCTGGAATACGGAAGGCAAGAGAACTACAGTCCATGGCAAAAGAAACCACTGATGGCCAAGAGGGTACTTTTGAGAACCAGCATGCAGTCACTCATTTTAAGAAGGAAACATTTACTCTCTATGAATACGCACAGATTTTTGATTCATCAGTAGAAGAAGGACTAAAGAGAGTGACACCATGGTCTCCACATTGTTATACGCATCCCAACTCATACTACGCTGTTGAACCTTCTGCTACTGACCAGTTGGTCCTTTTTGAAATTTCCAAACCGGTCGGAGAAAGATTGTCCGGAAATGATGAAGCAGAGATAAAAGTGTGGGCAAAACGATACGGCAAGTGTGTAAGGCAGCGAAGTGTTCGACAAGACAACACCATGGACAGAGCTGGTACACTGCCTCTGAATTTGTATGAAAGACAGACATTGCTTAATCCATTAGAATTGCAATTTTTACTTCCTCGTGCGCAAAGCTCAGTGCCGGGAGAAAGTGCAGAACGTCCAGAGGGTGAGTCTGATGAACAGTCTGCCGAGGTTCTCACCTGCGCTGATCAACGTGACGAGTGCATTAGCAGCGAAAGTGGAGACAGTGAGTCTGACGAAGATTGTGTAGATGATACAAGTGGTTTCAATATGGTTATGCCAACAACGGCTGGAAGACAAAGACTGCTCACAAGATGAGTAAGAGATTTTCTTCAGTCCAGGTAAAGGTATGTGTGTATCCAAACGAAGTCAGTCCGCGTTTTTAATTAATTATACACATTGGTCTGTAAACATTCACTGGGAATGGGATTTTAGATTTGGTAACTGGGATTTGGACTAAATTTAAGCTGAGAACTGGGATTTGGTACCCCCCTTCGGTGAGATTTTGATCATAGACCTAACAATTAATGTTTGTGAGTTATACCTGTTTGCTTATTCGCAGAAAATGTGCTTTAGGGGTTAGTTTTTAACCACTCATTGTCATCTTTAGATTTTTCTGCGTGACTGAAACCCGTCACTTCAATGTTTTAAGCCTGTTGTCTGTTGCCAATATATTTTAAACGTAAGCGAGTTGCGTGAACCGAAACAAAATTAAGTGCTAAAAATAGCCTGTCACACTGCAAACTGAATAAAATAATGATTACATCTGCAACAGTATATTGGAGAACACTTACTTGAGCTCTGAAAATGCAGGCACAATGAACAAGTTGCATTTAGTGGAAGTCATGTATTGTAGGTTCATTTTGTTTGAGTTGATAGTTGATTTGGCCTACACCCTTATGAACTAAGTGCTTGCAGATTATCTTGCCATAACCAAATAAGCCGTAATGAAAGCCTAAAAGCAGAACCGGTTAAAGAACAAATGTTTTGTTAATCGGAAGCTACTTTCATCCACACATCCCTTAGCCTCCTAGGCAGACGCTCAGTATCGCATATTCCTCCTGTGACTGTGACTGCATAAGAGGCTACTGATCGTTTTTTTTTTTTTTTAACTTATTCATTCCTTAACTTGTGACAATTGTATTCACATCCCTTTTGGTGAATGAACTCAAATTCCTTTTACAAATACCCCTTATAAATATATCCCAATTTTACTAGTGCCAGCAAAAAGAAAAGTCATCGCTTCTGCATGCATTGCGTGCCATTTATTATGTTAACAGTATAAAAAGATCTGCCACGTGGCCCCTCTTTTTGGAAATTTAATGCTAGTCTTCTAGGGGATGAGGATTGTCGCTAAAATAAACGAAATGTACAAAGAGTGGATCGAGGAGTGTAAAGAAATCCAAGACTCACGAGTTCTATGGGATTACTTAAAACGCAAAATGCGATATGAAAACCTATCCTAGGGCCGCTTATGTTTGTTGCAAAAAAACTATTCTAGGGCAGTATATTTCTGATCAATAAACGAGATGCCTCCTCCTATGCGACTAGTGTTTTCTTACTTGTACTGAATGCTAAGTTCGAAATTTTTTGTTTTCGTTTCACGGCAGAGTGATAAGACTACACAAAGGTTTATGGGCAAGCTAGACCTATACCATCAGCACCAGCAAACCTAGTTCTAGAACATTAAACTATTAATAGTAAATAAGTAACCTATATTGGGTGAAGTATTTTCTGTAAGGATTTTACGTAAACCAGACTTTAATGTCAGTCCGTCCGCCCGCCCGTGTGTCCGTCCGTCTGTCTGTCTGTCTGTGTGTCTGTCTGTCCGTCTGTCTGTCTCTCTATCTATCGAATTCTTTAACTGGTCTTAACTCTACGAGAAAATAAAAATTACATACCAATGTAATGACTTCGAGTCATTACACTGGTGTTTAAAGGTTTTATACTGGCGACCCCACTACGAATAAAACTTCTTTTACATTATCATTTTGCGGTTCATTTCATTTGAGGTTTGAAGACGTTCACTCTTGATATATACAATTAGTATTTACAGACCCAGTGATCGTGGCGTTTCTCTGGCTAATAAGCATTATTCACCTCCTACCGTAATTCGTGATCCAAGCAAAAACAAAATGCCCGGCATAAACTCGCGTTTTGTGAAATTCGACCTGAGAGTTTTCAAAGGATAGAAAAGACTTACCGACGTTCGACTTTCGAGCAGTTTCAGAACATGTCCTTGTTAATATCAAATTTCATCAACGAAGCACCTCCACTAATTTGTGCAAGAAAACACTCAGTTTTCCCCAAAGTTCTGTGCACACATGTACAGCAAGCTTATAATTTCAGGTTGATCCTTCGCCAACTGCTCTTTCAATTTTCATTTCAAGTGAAAAAGAAAACTTGAACGATGAATTTGTTTTGCAAACAGACTTTCGATTAAGATTGTTGATTTGAACGCTGTTAAAAGATTGTGACGAGGATTTTATCGAAGTTTAACTATAGATTTGCCATGTTTGAGGATTCTGTAAATAGTTTCGCGCATGCTTCGTGCCGCTTACACGTTTTCCATGCTTGAATTAAGACGTCAAATAAATCGACTTTTACTCGTTTCCTTTTCGTCGGTTGTTGAGACCACTTTGTGTGTATATACTAAAACAATTATTCTTTTCAATCTCCGTAAATAGCGGCAGAATATTTACCTCGCTGCTTCGCGGCCAGGTAAATATTCTGCCACTATTCACCTCGATTTCAAAGAATAATTGTCAAATGTTATCTTTCAAAGAAATTAACTCATAACTGTGAAGTATCTGCCAAGTTACACCACGGCACCGTTGTATACTTAGAGTATGATCGACTAAAATAGCCGGGAAAAATCTTGCCTAATCAAGTTCCTCGTGTTAAAAAATAAAAGGCGGCAAGCGCAAAAATAATGCAATTGAAAGTGTTTACATTTTTGTAGATTTGTATAGCTAATCGTAAGAATGTGAGTGCAATGAAGGATTTACACTGCGAGTGATATTTGAAAATTCTCTCAAAATTGCACGAGCCTTTAGGCGAGTGCGATTTGAAACAATTTTCAAATATCACGAGTAGTGTTAATCCTTAATTTCTCAAGCTTTTACGCGATTACTCATTTATCATTTGACTGAGAAAATTGCAAACGCGCGCGCATTAATTTGCATTGCATTGCAAATTTAGAATTAACGATAAATTGGTCTGACCTCGGCCAATCACAATGAAGCAATTTTCTCAGTCATACAATAAAGTAGGAGAAATATAACTTGTTCGTTTGTGGTTTAATTATTATCTAATGAAGGTAAAAGATACCTGGAAGTTCGTGTATTTCTTGGACCTTAGGTACATTGTTTGTGCATCGCTGCCACTGCCAACGCTGCCAAGACAACTCGTATTCTCTATCATTAATACATGACCCAAGAGGAAAGACGTCTTTGTTGTCTGCAACCTAAAAAGCAAAAAATATAACACTTCCATGAAGGCTTTGGTCAGGTTAAACTGGTTGGTTAGAATATTCACATTCAGATCTTTTAGCTTTGGTGAGAAATACACCACTTTGAGAACATAAATTATCCAATTAAAAAAAACCGGACTGACATTTTCATTTTCGCGTACACCTTGCTTTAGTCAGTTTAGAGTTACACCAATTACTTCGCAAGTCATTTGACTGGTTTTTGTTTCCTTTCAGGGATGAAATGTAGGACAGACATTAAAACACTACGAATAAATCTCTAACAAAGCCATTTCCAAGATTACCACAAAAATACTAGAAATGAGCACCCTATCAACATTGTTTTCGTGTACAAGTGAATATATGAAAGTTCATATATTTGAACTGCGGAGAATGATATGAACGTATGATTGATCATCGCAGTTATGCACACAACTTAAGCAGTTGTGAAATTAAAGCCTGAAAAAAATTCAGGCCTGAATGGGATTCGAACCCATGAGCTCTGCCATACCGGTGCAGTGCTCTACCAACTGAGCTATCAAGCCAATTGGGAGCTGGTCACTTTGTGAGTTCGTAATATACCCGTAGAAGGTGAAGAATACAAGTGAATATATGGAAGTTCATATATTTCAACTGCGGGGAATGATATGAACGGACGATTGATCATCCCAGTTATGCACACAACTTAAGCAGTTGTGAAATTAAAGCCTGAAAAAATTCTCCGCAGTTCAAATATATGAACTTTCATGTATTCACTTGTATTCTTCACCTTCTACGGGTATATTACGAACTCACAAAGTGACATCAATGCGAGGATTCCCTTGCTTCTTGCCACGATGGTACCTGTTGGGCTGGAGCTTGATCTTGCAGCGCACCAAGGAGTGGTCTGTATCGCAGTTCGCGCTGTGGTAAGAGCGTGTGTGGAGAACGTTCTTAATGGCGGTTTGTCTGACCAGGATGAGATCCAGCTGGTGGCAGTGTTTTGAGCGTGGGTGTCTCCAGGAGACCTTGTGCTGGGGCTTGATCTTGAAGAAGGAGTTGGCTCTGAATAGGTTGTGGTATGTGCATAGCTCGAGCAAGTTGAGCCAGCCAGACCTTGTGGAGCAGTTTGCTGGGAGGTTTGAGAGCGAACTGAAAACCTCACAGACCGGAGACTGCCACGGAGAAGTGGGCTACCCTGCGGGATACCATGCACCGCACTACGTTGGCCACCTTTGGGAGAAAGACCCTGAAGTCACACGACTGGTTTGAAGCCAAGTCCGCCGAGATGACTCCCGTCATTGAAGCCTAGCGCACCGCTCTAGCGGAGTACAAGCGGTCCCCCAGCGAGAGAAACCTGCAGATTCTCCGGGCTGCCAGGAGAAAAGCTAAGCAAACTGCCAGACACTGTGCCAACGAGTATTGGTCAGAGCTCAGCGAAACAATCCAGACAGCAGCAATTACAGGGAACACCAGAGGGATGTATGATGGCATCAAGACAGCAATGGGACCAGTGCAGAACAAGACAGCTCCCCTGAAATCCGCCACTGGGGAAGTCATCACAGACAAGGGGCAACAGATGGAGAGATGGGTGGAACACTATTCTGACCTCTACTCCTCCAGACAGAATGTTGTGACGACTGCAGCCCTCGATGCCATCGAGTGCATGCCTGTCATGGAAGAGCTCGACACTGAACCGACCACAGAGGAACTTAACAAGACCATCAACAGCTTGGCCTCAGGGAAAGCCCCAGGCAGCGACGGGATCCCACCTGACCTGATCAAGCACTGCGCGACTACCCTACTGCTTCCTCTGCATGAAGTCCTCTGCCAGTGCTGGAAAGAAGGGGTTGTTCCACAAGACATGAGGGATGCCAAGATCGTCACCCTCTACAAAAACAAAGGCGAGCGTAGCGACTACAGAGGCATCTCGTTACTCAGCATCGTGGGCAAAGTCTTCGCTCGGGTCATCTTGGTCCGTCTGCAGAAACTTGCCGAACGTGTCTACCCAGAGTAGAAAGAAAGATCAACGGTAGACATGGTCTTCTCCCTTCGCCAGCTTCAGGAGAAATGCAGGGAACATCAGATGCCCCTGTGCGTCGCTTTCATCGATATCACGAAGGCGTTCGACCTTGTCAGCAGAGAGGGCCTCTTCAGAATCCTGCCCAAGATTGGCTGCCCACCCAAGCTGCAGAGCTTGATTGAGTCCTTCCACAGCAACATGCAGGGGACCGTGCAGTTCAACGGCAGCACCTCGGAGCCCTTCAACATCTGCAGCGGGGTCAAACAGGGTTGTGTCCTCGCGCCAACTCTCTTCGGGATCTTCTTCGCCATGCTTCTGAAGCATGCATTTGGCACGTCAAGAGAAGGGATCTACCTGTGTACGAGATCAGATGGCAGTCTTTTCAATCTTGCCCGCCTCAGAGCCAAGACCAAATTACGCGAAGCCCTTATCAGAGACATGTTGTTTGCCGACGATGCGGCAGTAGCAACCCACACCCAGCGCGAACTTCAGTCACTGATGGACCACTTCTCCCAGGCCTGTAGAGACTTTGGGCTGACCATCGGCCTGAAAAAGACCAACGTCCTGGGACAAGGCACCGAATCACCACCTATCATCACTATTGACGACTATGAGCTCGATGCGGTGCATCAGTTCACATACCTTGGCTCCACTATCACTAATAACCTCTCCCTGGACATAGAGCTTGATAAGAGAATCCGGAAGGCAGCCACAACCCTTGCGCGCCTCACATCACGTGTGTGGACCAACCCCAAGTTGACAACGAAGACCAAGATGGCAGTGTACAATGCCTGTGTCATCAGCACACTGCTATACGGCAGCAAGAGATGGACCACGTACGGCAGGCAAGAAAGGCGTCTGAACACCTTCCACATGAGAAGCCTCCGCCGCATCCTGGGAATATCGTGGCAAGACAAGGTGCCCAACACTGAGGTCCTGTCTCGCGCAGGTCTGCCCAGCATATTCACACTGCTCAGACAGCGCAGACTCCGTTGGCTAGGCCACGTCCACCGCATTCCAGACGGCCGCATCCCCAAAGACCTCCTGTACGGAGAGCTGGCCTGTGGAAAAAGACCCACCAAGCGGCCACAGCTGCGATACCGCGACTTTGTGAAGCGCGACATGAAGGCTGTCGACATCAACACAGAGTCCTGGGAGAGCCTGGCAGCCAACCGGTCCAAGTGGAGAGAAGCCTTGACCAAACACCTCAAATCAGGGGAGGAGAAGCTGACACAAGCCGCCACAGAGAGGCGGGTCCGCAGAAAACAAAGCGACAGCCTCGACAGACCAGAGACAGAACACAAATGCAACCTCTGCAACAGAGACTGTCACTCCCGCATCGGCCTCTACAGCCACAGACACCGGTGCTCCAGCCAAGCAGACAACTAGGATGCTACTCATGGACAACCCTGACCGACGGAGGCCTACGACTACAAAGTGACCAGCTCCCAGTTGCCTTGATAGCTCAGTTGGTAGAGTACTGCACCGGTATCGCAGAGGTCATGGGTTCGAATCCCGTTCAGGCCTGAATTTCTTTTCAGGCTTTAACTTCACAACTGCTTAAGTTGTGTGCGACGATCAATCAAACGTTCATATTGTTTTCGTGTTTCAATCAATCTTTCCGAAGAAAATCAACTCAGACAATTCATGGTCGCTTCCGCTGTTACCGCGTTAAATGTATCTTAGCCAGAAATTATTAAAAAATGTCACATCTCTATGTAATCTTCAATTTTGGGCTAAATAGTACACACTACTTAAAATGCGTTTGCAGTTCTTACATAAAAAAACAAAATCTCCCTTGTTGGCCCAAATGCGTAAGTCAGCACCCAAAATACAGAGGCGGCGGATTGACAACGTTCCATTATGCACTCGGCTGATTTCCCTCTGGCAGTCAGATCCTCACTGTTTGCAGTAGCTGTATATTCTGGAAAACAAGTATTCTCAAACTCAGCCACTACCAATGAACGTTAACACGATTATTATGTCTTTTATAGAGTCCAGCTAAAATACAAAACGAAACACTTTGAAGACAAAAGAGTCGGAAACTAGCTTAATGAACAATTTCAAAGCTGAAGAGCTAGGGTCTTGAAATCGATTTAAGACCCCTTATTTAATGTCATTGTGTGTAACTTCCAGTGCACATCTTACCTTTATTAACTAGTCTGCAGTAAAGCTGTTGTAAGGGGTCCACAATACTCGCGTTGTGTTTATCCTTGTTTCCCAGAAAAGCGCTTAAGTTTTCTGAAGACTGGCGAGCTTCCGCTCTGTGAGCTTGCATCTTGCAATACGCATTTCTTCCTCTAGTTAATGTCAGTAAGTAGCCCAACCTTTGATGCGCTGTGATGAGATAATGCTGGACTGGTTCGTTGCCTAAACCCAGAAGGAAGGAAATACCTGAACGATGGAGAGATTTTAGCTGTCGTAGATTGTGGGCTTCTTGAAAATGGCTGGTCTGAATCAGGTGGGGACCATTTTCTTTCCATTTGAGTGGCTTAGTTTCATAATAAGTTTTAACATTTGCTTTGCCTCTAGGAAACTCTCCATCTTTGGGAAACAAAATGGGGCTTTGGGTTAGGCTTGCCTTATTGGCCTCAACAGTATGATCTTCTTGCTGCCAAACTGTTTGTTTGGACTCCTCTGCCTTCATCTGAATTTCTAAAATAGCGGGAAAAGGACAACATCAAAATACTCATTTAAAATAATCTTTCAGTGCTTAATACATAAACATCTAGAGAAACTAGCCCAGGTAATATAGGGAGAATACCTCCCTAAACTCTCTATTTTTTTGAAGGGGAGATAATACAACGATGACGAGATTGAGAAAGTCCATAAAATCATAATTGTAGAGTGTTGCAAGCTATGACAATGTACTTGAACACTACTTGATTTCCGCGTGAACCGGCTCCTTCCCAATTCGGCACAGTGGACAAGTACAGTGACCAAAGAAGACTCAAACAGCTTGATAGGAAAAATAATAGCCAAATGCATATACAAGACAGATTCTTATAAAGGTCTAACTTACGTATATGACCTTTCCTTGACGTTCTTGAAATATCATCATCAGAATCCGAGCTTTGAGCGTCCGATGATTCACTGGACGATGTGTCAATATCTCCGAAATAGCCAGTTTCTTTAGGGATATCCTTTTGAATTTTGTCATCTTCTTTTTCACTGGTAAGATCTGTTTAGTTGTAGACAAATGAAAGAACAACATGAACACGCCCTTTAGTGTTGATACAAAGAACAAATGCCGTGTTAACAATTATCTCTTGTGAGGCATAATATAA
>Ga0126338_10003503_pt1 | contig 11018 bp, 9 predicted proteins | sample OrbCmetagenome_2_FD_92529 | JGI IMG/M metagenome (GOLD analysis project Ga0126338, IMG submission 92529) | Coral microbial communities from Petempiche,Puerto Morelos, Mexico - Orbicella C C metagenome | ecosystem: Host-associated > Invertebrates > Cnidaria > Coral | place: Petempiche,Puerto...
AACCCCGCTCTACGGACACCCGCTTAATACGGACACCTGCTTCTAACGGACAGTTTTCTTTGTCCCGACAACTAAAAAGCTCATATATTTTCTCTTAAATTAGCCTGCTTAATACGGACACCCCGATAATGCGGACACTTTATCATGTCCCTTTGGCGTCCGTATTAACGGGGTTCCACTGTAATAAAAATAATAATTTCTTTCACCCTTCGAGTGGGCCAGTTTCGTTTCAATCCACGAACAATTTGCCGACTGAAACACGAACCATAACTTGAATCACTTTAGGATACCGAGGTTGCGCATTATCAGCGAGACGATCAAGCCAACTGGCAACAAACTGAGTTGTTTCTTAGTGTTGGAGTTTAAGCTCATTGCCAGACAAAATAAGGTCACCGAACCATGCATCATGCATGAATAATAACTTAAATATGCCACAAATGACAAATTTAAGACTCATATACGAGCATTTTAGGTGGAATGGAAAATGCTAGTGAATGGAACATTACAGATACAAAAACACAGCCAGGATCTTCCCCAAAAAAGTCTGAAAAGTCTCTGTCAACTTCTGCCTCAAAACTCCGAGTTCGATCGTCATCCTTACCGCTTCCTTTACCAGAAACTGTTTATTTATTTATCACCACTCAAATATTCGACTCCGTGCATCTTTTGAACACTTCTTAACTCAGTGTTTGGTACGGCAGTGGGAAATTGATTTCTACATTTCAGGAGCCACGAAATCGTCCATTCGAGAACTTGTATGTCGGCATTGATTTGCATTGAATAATTAGCTAACGGGCGAGCGAGAAATAATCTGCTCGGTAATAAATGTCGGTACGATCCTAGATGTATACACCCCTCATAACTCCCAAAACCAAAGCTTACCTTGAGTGTGGCTTAGAGGGAAATCAGTGACTGTGAATAGAAGTTAGTTGGTTACGAACCAGATTACAGCACTACAAATGAAAGCATTATTTGACTGTGCGCGAGGGATATGCCCAAATATGGAACGCTTAGCTTGTCTCATGTCTGATGTTGAGTCATTCTCGTCCCCAGAGGCCGCGCTCCTTTTGGTTCTTGGTGCTGACCAAAAGGAGCACGACCTCTGGGGACGAGAATGATGTTGAGTATGCTTCCCTTTACTTCGTCGAAGACTACCCTTCACTGACCCTTTCAAGGCGCCTTCTCTACTGTAAACAGCTGGTAATATTGTTTTTTTCATTTTTTTTTTTATCGCTCCCACTTCTCGCCATCTCAACTCCCGCTGTACAGTCACCTTCCACGGATTGGTGCACCACACTGTTGTGCAGCTCGGTTTCAAGGCTTTCTTCCTCGTTACAGTTAATTTGCATTCGGGATCATCAGACGGGCAGTGTGTGATGTATAGGAAGCGAAGTTTGGTTGTGGAGTATTGTCTGTGAAGTTAGTTACCGTCCGTTTATCAAATTAAAACTTACGAAGAGCGCTGGAGCTTCAAAACCATTTTATATCGATTAATGGTAGTTTTTCATGCAACTAGCCAAATGCATTTCTCAATCTTGTGAACTTTTCAATGTTTTCCCTACCAAAGTACTATCAAGAAAAACAAAACAAAAGGAACAAAACTAACAAAAAGAAAACAACAACAACAACAATCAGACTCTGACAAAACTCCGGAGAAAAAATAGCACCGGGTTTTTTCAACGAATTAGCTACTGTAGGTCATATGGCAGAAATGAGGCCATCTGAGGGAAAAATAAAAATAAAGCATTCAGATTTTTCTCCTATTTTCCTTCAGATGGCCCTCATTTCTGGCTCATGACCTTAAATCTGGTTAAAAAGAGAGTGCATTTATCATCTATATAAGTAAGAGTTAATAAAGACCTAGATTTTGTCTAGGCTGTCACTTGTCATATAGTAATATTCAAAACGCACTGATTTAATCATCTGTGAGTCAGAGACAGCTGTTTTTGTTGTCGCTAGGCTGAATTTCCAGCCGTTTTGTTGGCCCGCGTTCCTTGCCCCACACCACGGCTGGATCACTGGTCTACCCATTGTATTTTGGACCAATTACAGTCAAGCCTGCTCGAATCGAGCAAGCTTCCCTGTGATTGGTCGATTCTGTCACTCGTCTATCCAACATGGCGGATGTCAGTGCTGAGTTTCTTCTGCCACAAAGTGTGATTTAGAGCGCTTTCACATCTACAAATTTCGGGAAACACAGCAGGATGTCATTTTGAATTTCTCAAAAGGAAAAGACGTTTTAGTTCACAGCCAACGGCTGTAGTCCTGCCCGGTCATCGTTGATGTTGCGTAGATGAGTCCGATTTACTAGTTGTGCTTTGCATTGGCTACCAGTCTCTGCTCAACTCGCTTATGGAGGACCGAGCCAGGTTCCTTACTTCAGTGGGTGTACAAGCAGCCTTTATCGGGGACGAGTAAAATGACGAAAGCATTTATACACGAAAAAGGATGCAAACTAGTGAGACAATCTCAGATAGTGCAGAGTGCAATTTACGGCTCTGATACAGTAGTCACATAGGCCCTTACCCATGCCTTTCTCTCCTTTGGCCCTTCAAAAAATAATTCTTCTCACCAAAAAATTTACAGCTGATTAAGTTTGTACAGGGGCTTTTCAGCCAAAAAAAGAGAGCAAGCATTCCACAAATAGTTTTCAAGAATAAGTGAAATATGTTCTCTTGTTAAGGTGATTCCCTAGTAATAGAACCCGCCATAGATTTCCGATGAAACGTGGTATGCTGTTGTTACAGGACAAGGAGATATTAAAAACGTAGTAAAAAGAGGGGAGTTACCGTGCTTGTTTTCACGCCACAATGCTGACAAATACGGTTATTTAGGTGCCTTTTAGGTAATCCCCGTGCGCAACAAATGAACTCGATTATTTTTCAATGCAGCGTGTTATATCACTCAGAGTTTGACTTTCTTTGATTGTTTATTCATCAACGTCCCAGAGAAAATGTCTTCAAATACCCTGCATTTTTTATCCTTTAAAGGAAGAATGATTTGGACTTGCGCTGTTGGGCATGTTATGTCTCCATCTGTAGTATTTATTTCGTTTGCTAAAAAAGTAACCGTAGATTTCTGCTAATTTTTTTCTCAGTTATTGAGGATATTGTTCTCATTGAAATTATGAAATAAAAAGTGGGGGTAACCGTGCTCGTTTAAGAGAAAAGGAGCATTTATTTCGCTATCGAGCTTAGTTTAAGGGAAATCTCTTATGTTTTGTATGCGCACGCGCTTATATGCGCGTGCTAATGACGCGAAAATCGTGCGCTGTAAGGATGCGCAATGCAATACTATGGAATCACCTTGAAGGGGTCCCCTTTTATTTGTTGTGTTCACCACAATGGCAACTAAGAAAACCAAAGACAAAATTATTTAAGCGATGCAGATGCAAGGGTTTGCCATTCTTTATCAGTTTCCCAATCAAAAGAACATTGGATATTCTGTTCAAGCTGTCAGTGGTGATGCACCATACAAGCCAGAATTGATAAACTAAATCAGGAAAACATTCTCAGTGATTTGGGCAAATCAGATGGCAACATAAGAATTTTGATAGCAACAATCGCATATGAAATGGAAGTTCAAAATTTATCAAGAGGTTTAAGTCATAATCTATTATGGTCCTTCAAGAAACATTGAAGCACACCACCATAAGAATGGCAGGGGAGGAAGAGACACACCTGACCTGTGCACTGTAGTAATACTCTATTCCAATTTCATGTAAGTATTGTAGTGACAATTAGGAATGTATACACAACAATATGCCATAGGGAGGATTGAGAAAAATAAAAAAATAAAAAAAGCGTCGCGTGTGAGGTTTGCTTCGGACAGCAACATATAAAATGCACCAAATTGAGTGCGAAATGTATCGTCTCTACATGGATATGTCCCAAGTGCCAGTGTTTGCTTTCTGTTCTACCGTTTTTCAACTATCAATATCCTGATACGCTTGAAGAGTTGGATGACTCCGCCCTAAATACCACCAGCCTGCAAATCACTGAAACTCTAAAAGAACATTCTAAGGACCTCAGCATGATGCAATTTAAAACCCAGAGTATGGTCTCTTCCATCAACGAGTTTCAAGTCCTCGTCTCGCAGCTTCCGATGAATATTATCACAATGAGTGAAACCTGCCTTCTGAATAACCCTACCCTTCTTGATTACGTTACACTGCCTGGTTACACAGCTCTCTTTCGAAACCGCGAAGGTACTCGAGGTGGCAGCGTCGGAACTTACATCTGCGATTCTATCCAGTTTAAACGGAAAAAGGATATTGAGCGACTTCAACCGGAGATAGAACACTTATGGATCGAAGTTCCAGGACGTAATAAATATAGCAAGGCTCTGTTCGGAGTCATCTACAGATCGGAGCGCATTGGATTGAGCCCATCGGATTGGCTGGACGCTTTTGAGGCATTGTTGGGTTATCTTACTGTTTCCTGGGACGGATTGCTCTTGTCAACTGGCGATACAAACATCGATATTTTAAAACCCTCGGATAGCTATACAATGCAATATCAGTGTATACTTGATACTTTTGGATGCCACCAACACGTGACCAAGCCAACTCGTATCACACGAACATCTAAGACATTAGTTGATCGCATTGTAACAAATAATCGCCGCTGTGTTACTGCCACGGATGTAATACCTGGGTAGTCAATTAGTGATCATGAGGGTATATTTGCGTGCAATAATGTGCGCGTGCCTCGCTATCAGCCGCGGTACAAATAGATTAGACTGGAGAAAGAACCGAATACGGAAGAATTTGTTAAGGACTGTGTTAACCTGCCTCTGTCAGTTGTATATGGCTTAGATTCACCAGACGATATGGTACTGGGGTTTAATGCGCTATTTGGTGGGTGCATTGATAGACACGCACCCCTTAAAAGGATTAAAGTGATACGCCCACCCGCACCGTGGATGAACTCGGATAAGCTACGCAAGCTACAAGCGGAGCGAGATAAATTGCGTCGTGAGGCTCATAAGGAGAACAGTGATGATGACTCCTGGGTTACTTTTAGAGCTGTACGCAATAAGTCTAAACGGGTATTTGTTCTTAATGCTCTCTCATCCAAGCGACCAAAGGAAGTTTGGAGAGTAATACACCACATCCTCCACCCTAGTCCTAAACCTCTCCAAGCGGACCCGGATAGACTTAAAACGTTCTTCTTAAGTACAAATTAGAGAACACTGGGTACCAAACCGGATAAAAGATCAGATCTAATAGACCTTGTGAACTGTTTTTCGGAGCGTCCTCGGACCTCGCATCCTCTTAACCTGCGCTGTGTCTCCCTGATGGAAGTGAAGAAAGAGATCGATAAACTTCGCTCCGATACATCAACTGACATAGATCAAATTTCGGTGAAATTTGTAAAACTGGCCAAGGAACATATATCGGATCCTTTGACACATATAATCAACCGTTGTATTGCAAAATCGAGTTTTCGCAAACTCTGGAAGATAGCACGAATCTCCCTTATTCCTAAAGTTGATGAACCCTTGTGTGACGCTGATTACCGTCCGGTCTCGATTCTACCGACACTATCTAAAGTGTTCGAGCGCTTGGTGCTTAAGCAGCTCATTGCTTACATCAACGAGGATGGCGTTTCTCGGTTTTACAGTATCAGGATTCCGGAAAGGTCATTCAACAACTACTGTTTTACTGGGGATCCGCGACGCTCTAATTCGGGCATCAAGCAGAGGGGAGGTAACACTGATGGTCTGCGCAGACTATAGCAATGCCTTTGATACCGTCCAATTTAGGTCGCTGGTTTCTAAGATGGTTATTTCTAACTTCTACGTCGCCGACCTCCAGAGTGAGCTACAATGTGACTTATCAGTATGCTGACGATACAAAGTTTTGTATCCATTCGAAACCAAGTGATCTCGATTCTTCAGCAGAGCACATAAATAAAGCAGTTACAAGCCTGAGGGACTACTCTAAGAGTTCCAACCTGGCCTTGAATTTTTCTAAGACAAACTGGATGCTTATCTCCACCCCACAGATGGCGCGATATCACAGTTTAGAAGAACGAAAACTTCCTATCGCCTGTGGCGATACTCCACTAAAACGGATCTCCTATACAGAGCTATTGAGTGTACACGTGGACCAGCACCTGACCTGGAAGACGCATGTAGACCATGTGTTAAGTTCATCGTACGGGACACTGTCAGTACTGCGCAGGCTCAAAAGTCTAGCCCCCTTTCATGTGAGGAAACACCTGGCGGAGAGCTTAGTCCTCTCAAAAGTAAATTACACATGCTCTGTTTTCCACCCTCTTCCAGCATTTCAAATGAAGCGCCTCCAAAGGAAACAAAATGCATGCGCTGGTTTTGTCACAAGAAGGTTCGCAGGAATGGAGGACGTTGTAGAGTTGAACTGGCTTCCAGTGAATAAGAACGTTAAACTAAATATACTTAACTTAGCTCATAAGTCGCTATATGATGAAACGTTTCCTAAATATCTTAAATTAAATTTACACAAGGTCAGTGCTTATAGCTTAAGATCTTCGACTGCGCCTGTCCTTTCTATTCCGAAAGAATCAGGAACATTTCAGCACTCGGCAGCAACTAGTTTTAATAAGCTCCCTGTAGCAATTTGAAACATAACTGAGTACAATTCCTTCTGCCGTAGTATGAAGTGACATCTTTCATATAAGTAATTTTAAACAGCAAACACAACTGTAAATATGTATATACTCTATTTATTTACTTATTTATTTATTTATTTATTTTACATTTATAGTGTAGATATTGTAGATGAACAACTTTTTGTTGGATACTCTGCAATAAATCATTATCTTATCTTATCTATCTTTTGTATTTTGATGCAGATTTAAGGGATTTGGGAAAACCTTGCAATCCTCATAAATTTTGTAATGTAAGGGTAATGGTGATTCATGTTCTCTAGTCTATTTTCCTTTGATCAAGACTTCATCTGTCATAAAAGGAGGGGGGATTACTTGTAATCAACAAATCTGGAATCTCTGAAAGTTTTATTAATTATCCAATGAACCATCAGCCCTTGTGAGCACACCCAAAACAAGAGACAAACAAGTTTTTCATGCATGTATGGCCGCGTTACTGTGCGTGTTTGTAGCTTTTGCTGAAACACTTGGCATTATTTGCAGATGCGGGCCACCCAGGAAATGCGTGTCCCTCGATATTCAATTTTGCCAGGAAAAAAGGTCATTTGGGGCGATTTTTACTTCTAAATCAACTTGATTTTGAATGTTGGTTATTTGTAACGGCAATTTTCGATAATTTCAAAAAAAGTAGGACTAGAACGAAACCATAAGCCCGATACGAGTTTTATTCGGTGTGTTTGTTTACCCAAACATGACACGCAATTTTGTTCACTTTGTTGTCGGATCACTAAAATCAACAACAACAACAACAAACTTTATTCGCTCTTGTACTTACAATTTTTTTAAGTAAAGCGGCATATAGACTGGCAACCTTATACTCTGGTATCTTTTTTGCTAAGAAATGAGAGTTCTTACCTGTACTACGTGGGGGGTTCTTTGCTTTCGGCTTGAAATTCAGCAGAAGTAGCGACTATCAATCACGCTACCGAGAGTGGTAGAACCGGCATGGTATATCGGCAAGGAAAAGCTCTAGTTAGCTACAGAGGTCTTGCAACAGACAGACGAAAGCACTCCGCGCCGTTCGTTTCGGACACGTCACCGAGATCAATTGACCGTGAAGGTCTGGGAGTACAGGAACTAGGCGAGAATTTCATCATAACATTATCAAAGTAAATTGGGATTCTGTTAATACGGTCACCAACGGGCCACGAAAGTTTGGCCGTATTAACAGGGTAAAGCCAAATTTTATGATTGGTCTAAATTGAGTGACTTCTTGACAGATATCTGATCAAAATTGCCTTCTAAACGACTGTTTTTTAACAAGCTTCCGGAATGCAGATATAACTTTTAAAAAATTGAAACTTCAATCAGTACGTTAATAACTGGTTCACGTGGCCGTATAAACGGGATTACGGGATTTCAGGCCGTTGGTCGTATTAAAGGGGTGGCTGCATTAACGGGGTTTTCTTATTAGAAATTGTATGGTTGTGTGGTCGTAATAACGAGGCAACCAGGCGGGGTTCCAGTGTAGGTCTATCGCCTCGTGAATCCAAAGCTACTTTGACAATGTTACCACGCAATTCATGATCAGTACGTAACAGGGCAGACGCACAAAAAAACTGACGCCAATTTGTTAACTGGATCATTGTGAACACTGGGCACTGCCTCTCGCCAAGCGAAATAAGAGAGAAGAGTAACTCGCTCAGGCTTCTACCCGCTAATCGATTTTCCATCCCGCTATTACTGTATGTTTTTTTCCAAATAATATCCTTGGCTACCTGTTAACCATGTTAACATTTACCTGTTTTGTTTATTTTTTATTTCATTATTATTTTTTCTTTATTTCACGGAAATTTGTAGACTTCAGGCATCAACTTCACTGAAATCGAGAGCCCCTGAACGGAAAAATTATAGGCACGCAATATGTGCGAAACGTAATAACCTCTTACCCCCCTATGTGTTCGGACAGCTTGGACTTGGGTATAAGTGCAGATTTTCTGATAACGACAATTTCAGCTTATACAAACATCTTGTCAATTTATACATCTCTTATCTCTAGACGAGAGACAGTGCGTAGAATTAATGATGGTCCAAACGTGATTTTACGTAATGTGAGAAATGAAAAGTAATGTGATAATGGTGGATTACTGTTTGACAGGGAATCAATGTGTTTTCCGCGGGTGAAATCTGCAACGAACCCGACCTTTTTGTTTTTGTCAGGTTTTAAGTCCATCATAGAATTTTATCACTGCTTCAGAAACATCACCAGCGGGTTGATGCCTGAAACAGATAAATCCAACAAAAGAACAGTATCCAGTAATAAAATAGCACGAGCTTTTGAATACAAGCGGAATTCGCTTTCCAGAATGAGCGGAAGTTTTTTCTGGCGTTAATTGCCTCCAGCTTTATCTCGGGTTCACCAATCAGCTTGCGATCGGTGGAGATAAACTTTCACTTAGTTTGTTTGCCCTGTGGATTATACTCAATTGTACAAACAAATCAATATTACATCAATTTATTTTCCGTGACAAAAAAATATCCTCGAAAAGAAAATGATTAGTATAGTAACTGAAAATGGAGACCTACTGTTTGAGTTGCAGGACGGCTGATTGTGAACGTTTGATACGCAGCAAACAAGTCTATACGCGCGTACGCAACAATGCGGAATAATTAATCTTGAGACTTAACACACCTAATACGATATGGCTTTATCTGATAGTGCGATATTCAGGATATAGATTAACAGTGGTTGTCAGTTCTGAGTTTCATTTTGAACCTGGGCTCTAATGTAATTAACAGCGCAAAGTGGTGACTAATTAAGTCAGGCTCATTCACCCTGGAAAACGTGGTGTGGGAAGGACAAAACTGACAACTATGGATGTTGATTCAACAACGCAGAAACCGAAAAGCAAAACGAAAGTGCACCGGGTTAAGTCGTGCCCGCTACCTTTTGATTTAATCCTTCAAATCGCGTGTAGTAAGGACTCTTTGGATTCAGAATTTACCGAAGCGAAGAAGTTTGTCGAGTTGCTGCGTCGGAAAGGAAAAGAATTTCAACTGGATGCCATTAGCGCTTCTGGAATGACTGCCCTTACTCAGTGTGTGCTAGACGGCAATTTGAAGAGCGTCAAGGCTTTGGTCGAACTGGGAGCAAATGTTAACAAGAAGGACGGACTAGGATCAACTCCTTTGCACCACGCAGCAAGTGAGGGATACATCAACATCGTCAAGTTCTTGTTACGCTGCAACGCTGATGTACGAGCGCTAAATAGAGAACAACAGATGCCTATTGATGTGGCAGATGGGGATGATGTACGCAAACTGCTATCGCGTGTCACTTTGTTTTACTCACCCATTAGCAAAAAGTTGACAAGACAGGCCAGTTTGCCAGTTTCCATCTGGCTATGAATACCCAAGCTTTTCATCTGATGTATTGATTTGAAACAGTAACATATAGACACGAATATTAACCTCTAAATTAGTTTGACTCCTTCGTGACAAAGATCACTGTCTTCAGTTGAAAAAAACGTGCTTTCCTACAAGTCTTTATCAGCGAAATCGGAAAAGTGGTGACGATGATATGAAAGATCAAGAGGAAAACATAAAGGACTTTACGCTCGTCCCTAGGGCCTACTCACACGGACTGTTCTGGCCGTGTGGACGATACTAGATCTCTTTTAGAAACAGTGTTGCGTAACACAGAAAGAGATAAGTATAATTAACAGCGCTAGCTAGGGGCGAACTGAACTTTTTGATGTATGATTTGGCTTGTTCCGTGAAATCTAACTACTGACCTAAAGCTTGGACTTTTTTTCCCGATGGACTACAACACTGGCAATTTGCCGAATGCTCAAGAATGTGTACAAGAAGGGGTCACCAGCATCACTAATTACTAACAGAAACGTAAACAAAACGACAGACAAATGACCCAAAGTTTTACTGATAAATTATTTATTATCTCCACATTAGTGCCGGTTGTCTTCCATCCAACAGTCTCCAACCAGAAGCTTATCACCCCGCAGGCGCGCAGCCAGCTTTTCATTCAAGTAGTAAAGGAAATCATTTTTGCCGACATTAAACGTAGGAGCAAGCAACCAGTTTGACGCAGACAGTGAAATAAGGGGCAAGCGAGTTTGGTCTGCCGAATTTAGAAGCTGTGAACTGACTGCGGTATATTGCACACTATTCCCAATGACTTATATATACTACAATACGGTTGCTTCTTAAAAGGCGTAAAATCCCCGAAGCCTTTGATTATATCATCGTGGCAAGAAATTTCGGAAAAGTACTTTAATAGCACGCCTTAGTACAGTCGTGTAACTCGTGCTTCCTTGCACCCCCCCCCCCCCCCCCCCCCCCCCCTCCTCCCCCCCCTTCTCTTCCCCCCCCCCCACACAACCCCCCCCCCCTCTTTTTCTTCTTTTTCTT
>Ga0126338_10003504_pt1:0-10000 | contig 11010 bp, 7 predicted proteins | sample OrbCmetagenome_2_FD_92529 | JGI IMG/M metagenome (GOLD analysis project Ga0126338, IMG submission 92529) | Coral microbial communities from Petempiche,Puerto Morelos, Mexico - Orbicella C C metagenome | ecosystem: Host-associated > Invertebrates > Cnidaria > Coral | place...
AAAATAATACTTTTTCTAAGACATGAACTGTTCAGATAGCCAAGTTCCCCGAAATGAGTCACTTTTTTAACCATCATGACAGCTCTCTAGGCCGTCATGTAAATGCCGCGTCACGCAAAAGCTTAGAAATTCAAGCGTAGTGTATCACAAAATCAAGAACCCATTCGGAGCGAAAATTTGTATGAATATTAGTTTTCAGCTGCTCTTATACATCGTTTAAGTAAAATCTCAGGAAGATCAATAGTTTTGTTGTTTGAATTTTAGTGACGCCATGTGAAAACCAGCTATACATAAATTTTGCAGATCTCGGATCTCAGCTATCCGGCAGAGTTATAGGAGCGGTGGCCTCATGGTTAGTGCGCTCGATTTCGGAGCGAGTGGTCCGGGTTCGAGCGCTGGCCAGGGACACTGTGTTGTGTTCTTGGGCAAGACACTTTACTCTCACAGTGCCTCTCTCCACCCAGGTGCATATATGGGTACCGGCGAATTTAATGCTGGGGGTAACCGTACAATGGACTAGCATCCCATCCAGGGGGGAATAGAAATAATCCTAGTCGCTTCATGCTGCAGAAACCGGGATAAGCTCCGGCCTGATGCACCACTTGGCTGGTATGCAGACTTACTTTACCTTTTTTTACAAATAAAAAAAAGAGTAAATCTTGCTCTACACGGGACTCTTCTGAGGTTAAATTGTTTTTTAAACGCGATGTCTCGGGCAGTTTTACTGCTCTTCTTCAGGCAACGTATCTCCAGCTCAGTATGACGGACGTTGTAAACAGGAGAGGTTCTGAAAGTTTCCGAAAAACTGTTAAATAACATTTTTCAGTTCGTGGATATCGATGGCAATCCGTGTTAATCTTCTCCATCCTTATGCATCTTTGTTCCTTAAGTTTATGCTTTATTATTATCTCTTTGGTCTTTTTCTACCTTAGTCAACTATTACTTTCAGGTTTCCTTCAATTAAAAGTAATTTTGTACGTGGCCAGAAAAACTCACAATACCGTGGCTGAGCTCCTTAATTTGCGCAACCTTTCTCATATTTGCGCGTTTGTAAGTTAATCTCTCGGTGTCTCGCTTAAGGAGGGGGGTGAATAGGGGTATGCAAATCCGCCGATCCGTGCCATTTTTTCGCCAAATCCGTCGATCCGCCAATATTTTTGTTCAAATCCGAAACCACAACCACATCCGGAAACAGAAGTGTAAAAGTTCAAAGGTAAACTGATAAATGTGAATGCCATTGTTAATTTTGTAAAGAAGGCAACATGCCTGATGACTATAACACAGTACAATTCCAATGACTGTTTAAATGAGCTTCCTTGTTAAAAAGAAATAATTTTGGATGAACTCATTAACATACCGACCAAGGCTGAAGAAAGATCTATGATCCAAATTTCGTTTAGGACCTAAGATCCCAACATCCAGACAGGCACAATCCGGAATCCGCGCCAAAATTCACAGCTGATCCACGATCCACTGTGTTTTCAAAATCCGCGAATCCGCTCGATTTACGGCAAAAATCTACAATCCGCGCGCTTTTTAAGGCCAAATCCGTCGATCCGAAAACCTATTCATCCCCCTCCTTAAGGTACAATCACACTTGGATAAAGAATGGATGATAAACAAGTTTGCATGACTTTAGCCAGTCGTCTGCACGTTACAAACAAGTCTGGAAACAAAATCACGTAGTTAATCGTCAGGCAAACAGAAAACAGATGAAATTTGGCCGAACAAACTGCATATAAACATAGCAAACAAACACTAAATCAGGAGCTTGGAAAATTTCCAATAAAGTCAAGAAATTATTTTTCTGCATGGGCGAGTCATTTCTGCGTACGTAAGTCATAAACCTTGTTGACGTTTAGCTTAGGAAATTCGTAATAATTATAGATTAAACGGATTGGTGACGTACAGGTAGCAGTGAGCGAGGGATGTCAGCGGGATCATTTTGATTCCCAGTTCCACTGTCAGTGAGAATGTCACAGAGTGACTTGTAGCCAGCTAACCAACCGTTGACCAAGGAAACTGACAGCAACAAGTGAACGTATGAAAGATCACATGTATTTGAACTGCGGAAAAAGATATGAGGACACGACTGATCATCGCGGTTATATGCACGACACAACGAAACTGACCTTGCCACGCCTTTTAGATCGCGACAGTCCCGGAACAAGATTAGAGTTGAACCCGTAATTGACTGGACTTTTTATGACATACACATTGCATTCAGCATGAAGGGATGGTAGTAGTAAAAAACTTTTCCCAGCTCCTAAGTTTCGATATTTCAACGCGGTCAATACTTTTTTGGTCACGCGGTCCAAGCAGATGCGTCACGAAATGAATTGACCGTGAAAGTCTGGGAGAAAGTTGCACTAGGCAAAGACAAACTAACCTATAGATGTCAGAATAGACGCGGTATAAGTTGACGACAGCATGATGTGAGCTCTAGACGTTTGAGCGAGACTAGAACAGCGCCGGAAACTGGTTTTTACGTCAACGACTGAACTAGACACCTTAATGGTAACTTGAGTCAGAAAAGTTCACATTCCACAGACGTGGAATAATGTTACGATGGTGCTCGCATGCTAGGAAGTTCACGGTGGTTGTTTAGCTTAGTTAGGCGCCGGCGCGGCGTAGTGACACACACTAAAATAGATTTACTTTAATGAAGGAAGAGAGTCGTCTAATTTAAGTCTACTTACATACATACATACATTTTATTTGTTATCAAATTAAGTCTCCAAAAGATTGATCAGATGAATACAATGTGGACGAAAAACACAGGCAAGAGTCGAACACAAATACGAAATTGTTTTGTTCCTTTTTTTTTTTTTTTAAATAAGAGGCCTGGGAATATTAATTTAGCCTCTTCTTTTGTCCTAGCACGTATCGGCTTACTGCTTCACTTATGCAGCATTATAAGATATCAATAAAAAGAAAAAAAATATTGTTAATGCCGCAAGATTGTCACAACAAACTCTCGCTTCTCAAGCGGTGCTACTAGCTGCCACGTAGATTTTGAAAGGCTTCATAATGGCTGCTGAGGATTTGTTGGTAAATCAAGACATTCTCAACAGCCAATGCGTCATCTGCCTGTTTGTTAATGTATGTGGAAACCAATCACTCCAATATGATAATCTATTACCCTTATAAAATTTTAGATTTCGATCAGGGGAACCTTCTCAGTACTCAACTTTAATTCTCGTTGCATGTAGAAAGAAGTTAGTACACAATATTTAGAAAGTACTCAAAGAAAATGGAAGCAATTTCTGTCTTCGTTCAAAAGTCAAGTGATACTTGCTTGCCTTGTTTTCGCTTTTTAAAAGGGGACAACAAATCTCACAAGTACTCGATCGCAGCCACCTTAAAAAGGTCAGAACGGCACATGAAATCCTTAGTGTTCTTAAAAACCTTCTACATATGTGTTAGTTGAGTTCGCATGACGAATATGAACATCTTTGAAAGCTTTTGTATGAGTTCCTTAATGCAATAAAGGCCTGCCAACCTGAGCTTTCTAAACACCATACAAAACTAAAAGCGCGACAAAACGACTCACAACTGTAACTGACTTACTTTGTAACAGAGACGTCTTGCCGGCCGGCTCCAAGCAAACTCTGCTTCAAGGGAACTCCCCTACTAGTAGATAAAGTAAAACAAAGGCGAGTTCAAAAAAGAATGCTGTAGATCAGAAGTAATGAAATATGCTCAAAGCAATTTCGGCCTCACTTAATTATCTTTCCCCATAATAAGATATATAAAGCAAGCTCGAAGCAGAACCTCCCCTTTAGGTAGATTAAGTGAAAGTATGTTACTTTTGACTTAATTGCGCCGAAGTCCCTCAAAAGTGTTCGAAAATTTCAGTCGAATGGAACTTAGTGAGGTTCAGTTAGAGAATCGAAACCCTCAAACCGGCACATCTGCACCAGCAGTACCTTATGAGGCAAGATTTACCTTAAGCGACTTGCTTCTAGCGGACGATCATGAACACAAAGATGTAAGTTTGCCAGCTAGTCAAAGGTTAAAGGCATCGAGTTGACAGTCAAAGCGTTACGGCTTAGGACGCAACTTCAAAACAGATGTACAGTCATATGAGCGTTACTCGGAAGCAGGCATGTGTATTGTCAATATCTGCGTAATTATGAGAGCGTACAACATTTCCCTCTGACATTGACCCACAACTAAGAAAAGAAGCGTTGAGCTGAAGGTTTATCGCGAAAAAAATTCTTTACGAGTCGTCAGACCACCATGGTATAGAAAAAGAAAAAATAAAGAAAACTTTTCACGTCGATTTTCCGAAGGTCAAAAGCACTCGGCACTACATAGCTCACAACAAAAGCTTGCTTGGAGCTACGAGCATGGCACAACGCATGTTTATAATTCAGCGCTTACCTCGTAAACTAGATTGTTCCTTTCACCTGGATTGAAAGAAATCTTGATGAAGTCTGCTATTTCAAGAACACTCTCGAGTCTTCTATCATCAGTGACAAGCACGGTTTTTTAATTATTGTTTGCTTTGAATTTCCTTCATGTCGTTTTAAAAATTTTACCCAGGTTTGATTAATTTCATACCGCGTTTAGGTGCAGAAAAAATGATCAGAATTTAACTAAACCTGTCATGACGATTTCTAACTTAAAAGATATGTTATTTATTTAATGGTCAATACAAAGCATTCAGTTACAGATAAGCAATTTATCACATAGTTTAAAAGCACGGACTATTCTTATTGGATGGTATTTCTTTTTGTCTCTTTGTTTTCTGGCTCTTGGCCATCATTGTTAAATTCGGTGACCTTGGGATCAACTAAAGAAAACAACATTTAATACTTGTCATACAGGGGCATACAGTAATGAACGACGCGTGCTTCCATATGGAACCGTCTGCACCAAAAAATTCCATCGGGACTCCCAGGAGTTCCTCTGCTGGGTCCCCGAGGAGCCTTTCCCCCTATTCCCTCAACACATTCTCAAGTTTAGAACCGTCTTTTCCGTTTCTCGATGTCAAGAGACAATCCTTTGTCGGGCTCGACCACAGGGAGCCGTCTGCACCCAAAAAATTCCATCGGGACTCCCAGGGGTTCCTCTGCTGGCCCTCGAGGAGCCTTTCCCCCATTCCCTGAACACACTCTCAAGTTTGCGACCCTCCTTTCTGTTTTTCCATTCAGATATTGTTTTGTTAAGGTAAAAGTAGAAGAGTGGATGATACCTAATCTGGTCTAATCTGAAGCATTAAGTCAGTCCGAAATTCTCAAGGTAATCTTCTTATTTGAATACCTGACATCTTTGTATTCCTTTATTTTGTTCAAAACGTATTCCTGTTATGAGCAATTAATTATTATAATTATGAGTGAATATAACAAAAATTTGTTGAAGGGAATATAATAGTAGGGAATATAATAGGCTTGAATCTTCCTTTCTTTAAATAGGCTTTTCTGTCTCTAATTTTTAATGTTGGGCAAATACCTTTTTTCTGAATATCTAACGGCTTTATGTTGTTTTTCATAGCTACGTTTAAACAACTGCAATTTGCAGAATTCTGTTTCTAATCCGACTAACAGCAATGTCACTTCTTAGAAGTTGTTCATCTCTACAGGTCTACGCGAGTCATATGCACATGACGTGCGGTATAAACTGTAGCTGAATGTTACACTACAAAAACGAGTCAGTGCATTCTTGTCTTCATCGAAAGCGACCCTTATATTTGGAGTACATGAAGTATTACTTTGTTCCCTCCACGGGGAACTACACAAGAGTCTTGTGTGAGTAGGCTGTGTTCCCTCTCGTACTACACTATTGAATACCCTGTGTTTCCTCTTGTACTACTCTAATGGGTGCCCTGTGTTCCCTTTTGTACTGCACTATTGGGTCCCCTGTGCTCCCGCATGTTCTACACAATTGTTGACTTCGTCAGAAAAATTCTGACACTGCCGCCAAGATTACGAGTTACAAGGGGAGCAGGTCTTCGTCTTCTTCTGAATCCCATCTGACTACAAGACAAAGCCAGAGCTAGGCAAGTCAAAACGGTAGTGGCTGCGAACAATCCCGCTAAAATAACCAAGTAGAGGCGCGGTATAAAAGGTTCCTCGTGGTCTGAGGGCAAGTGTTTACACGTCTTCCCATCACACTCTTGTACACATCGTTTGGCGCTGCACTTAAACGAGCATGCTCCGGACAAACACTGCTGATTGCAATAATCGACGTCACTGGTGCATTCCATCTTGCAGTCATGACACTTTTGATGACAAGTCCCGGATGAGCACGTGATCTCCTTGCACTTGTTACGTTCGCAAGTTTGGCTACATTCAGTGTAAACATAATCTCTGTCACTTGATGAACATTTACATGAAGTGCTGTTACACTGTTGAAAGCACGTGTTTGATAATATCGAGTTGCATTTTTCGGTCGGCGATGACTGGACGGTCAAGGCGAGTTGGAAAACAGCTGAAACCAAGATGATCCTTAGCATTTTATCGTCTGGAGAAAGGAAAAAAACACAATTAACATGAATGCTGTCAAGCCCTCGACCTCGTTCTCAGGGTCGCTGGGTACGTCAAGACGAGAGGCGCTGGGAATTAGGTTGTCTGGACTCTGATCCCCAAGTCCCACCCATGACTATGAGTCTCCACTCACGGGAGGTGTCCGTTGACGGTGATTCAACTGTGTAAAGACTACGCGAAAACACCGAGGAGTTCAGAGCGAACACAGGGTACTAATACAAGACTCTTGTGCAGTTTCCAGTGGAGGGAGCAGAAGTCTGGCATGGCACAAAGTTAAGATGCTATTAAAAACGCTCACTAGCATTTTACAATTCAAGTGGTCAACAATTATTTCTTCTTCAGTTCAGTGCAAAATCAGTACACTTCCATGCAGAGAGGTAACGAGAATAAGACGAGATGTCTTGATGAAATATCAAAAATTCTCGAAACTGTGCATAAAGGGAATGATATGTATAGCAATCAGAATTTTGAGCGTAGAAGATTCTTAGGGTGAAAGTTATCATAGCATATGAAATGAAGATTTGGCAAGATTCCTAAAGTAAGAGACGATGATATATTTAGACTGATCGGGATAATTTATTCGAACTTTAGCCCATCACGCAGATGTTTGGCTGCCAGACCGTTTTCCTCTTTCCCCAGGCCTCCCCTGTTTTTCCAATCCAAAATGGCGCTTGCGGCGTTGTTGGGTTGAAGCTCAGAAAGTTTGCTTAAAACTGAATCATTCGCCATGATTTTTGTCTAAAATTTGCTCTTCGTTTGGTGCGAACGTACTGAATAAATCCTACAGCTGCTCTTTGTCCAGTAAGGATATGCCCGTTATTGTTCATCAACTCTAGCTATCTTTCCTGGCTTCCGGGAAGACTTGGTAATTAACTTCTCGTAAAAGATGTCGGAATGCGGAATGGTTTGTAATCAGGAAACAGGGCAATGCCAATCGGCTTTTATGCTATCTCGATCAGTGCGCAGGGCTCTGATGGAGCCCAAAATAACTGTGATAAACAGAAAATAGACAGCCAATGTAGATAAAAATTATTCCTTTAATTTAGAATATCCCATTACTCAGTCAACAGCTGGTAAAAAAATTCTCGAAATTTTCGTTCTCTGCTCCAGGGTAAACACGAACAGCCTCCTTACTGTTTGCCAGGCATCTGGGCAAGTGTATACACGAGTCGAATCAAACTTTTAATCAAAAAGCGTTATTACTAATTTGACAGATCTGGTTGAACGTTTCAAAAAGAAGATAAAATCTAGTCGACAGAGGATCAAAAAATCAAAACCGCTCGGAAACTGATAGTACATGTTTGGCCCTATCCGCACTGGCAAAAAAGTTATGTAACGATGAGTTTTCTATATTTTGGTGTTGAGTTTCTTTCACATGTATAGTGTTCGATGTAGAATAAAAGATGTACCGTCTTTGCCAAATCCTATTGTTTCTTCTAATACTTATAAACTAGATACCGCAGGCATAGTTTACTAGTGAGAATCTTGAATCGTGAGTGATTGTTTATACTGGCTGGTTCGTTAATCTCTGGGAAACGTCCCTCATTGCATAAATCTGCTTGAGATAAGCTTAAAGAAACTTCAAACAAGTACAAAATCCTTCCGTTTAAATATCATTGTTGATAGTGACAATGCAATGCGGTGTGAGGCACGGCATTCTTTTCTCGCTCAATCTTCTTTCTCGGGTAATACCGTCTTTGCAGAGTTTGTATCGACTGTAGTTGAACTCGAGATTGACAAAGACATGCACGCAGACTTCCGTGACTGAGAATGGTGCAAAGTTTAACCTCGTCACGGAGAAACTACCTGATCGCACGCTGGCGTAAACAAATTTGGTCAAAACATGTTTAGGAAATGCTCACATTACCCCATTGAGTAAAACACAAGTCGCGAACTCTTATCATTCTCTTGAAACCTAACGCGCAAAGACGAACATGCAAAAGATACCTCATAACTGTTATTCTTATAGGGAAAACAAACCATTTTTTTCGAGTAATTCGAAGCACACAATTTCGTCGCTCGTGCACCTTGATGCTAAAGGTAACAGCATCGAAACAGCACCTTCCGATTTGAATTTTGACAGCCTGTGAAATCTCACCGTAGCTATCAGACCTTTGACTATTGTTCGTAATTGTTCGGTTTTCATTTTTTAGAGACAATGCGTCTTTTGTTGGGAGCCATATTGGAAATATTACGTGTTTAAAGTTAGGAGCGATTAAACATACTTGCTGGGTCATCCCAAAACTGGATAAATCGACAAACAGAACATTTACCTTGATTTGAATAAATTCCTCCGGCTCTAACTGTCTATTGAGTCAAGTTCAGGCTGACATATGTACACTTGTTTGTACAAAAGAGCTGTGAACAATGGCCTTTGTGAGGATTAATAAGCCGGCCGGGGGCTTGGCATCGGTCTGTCATATGTCTCTTCCAAACAAACCGCATACAACGTTCATTGTCTTTGTCAAAAATCGATGGAAAGTTCGAAAAAGGTTGTTTTGAAGTGAGAGAAATTCCACATCTACGATTTTTCCATCGAGTTGGTGTACTTTTCTTAAGATGGGCAGTTCGCCAGAATTTTCGTGGCCAGCTCCTTTGATACCGGGTCACGGCTTCTAGTTACCATGGTTTTAACGAAAATTAAAAAAAAAGCACGGGTTGGGGGGCCAAAAAAAAAAAAAAAAAAAAAAAAGAAAAAGGAAAGAAAGAAAGAAACTTTGACCGAAAGCTCTAACCGAACCAGAAAGGGTCTATTTCTCGATAAAGTACGCCAATTCTGGAATAACAAATAAAACATATTGTCATCGATGACTTTAAAAACAAAGTACAAAAAACAAAGGGAAGTTTCAGTTTCAATGGGCATTCCAGAATTTTTGGAATTTTTTTCGCACATTCATAAAGGCAGAACAAATATCATACTGCTTGTTAGTCTACAACAGATGAAAGGATTACTTTTTTAGACCAGAAAAGAAAGGGGTTTTAAAGTTTTAAAATCCTCAGTGGCATCCACAAATTATATTAAAACATGATTGTTCCCGGCTGCTGAAGGATACCGGTGACCTTTAATTTCCGTCCTTTGCTCGGACATTTCCTCGAATATTAACGACTCTGTTCTCTGATTAATTCTAAACACTTTCCCCACGCACGTTTATAAAGTATTGTCGTTGGCATCGTCGTTGAGGAAGAGAAATTCACGTGATAAAGGATTTCTTGTAGACACTGTCTTGACTTCAACGAGCCCCAATAAATTTGAGAATTTACAAAATACGTTCCCGAATTATTGAAATTTTTCGCAAAATCGTCTAAAAGCAAACAGCACCACATAAAAATATTGATCAATGGCAACTGTTTGAAAGATCAAACTTCAAGATGCATAAAACCACCGCATCAACCCGGTGTTTCTCTGAAAATAAAGAGTTCCGTTTGCATTGCGTTTTGCATTACCTTCAAACCGAGAGAAACCCGCACAATCACGGTCGTTTACTTCAGTATGAAGAAACAAACAGAAG
>Ga0126338_10003505_pt1:0-10000 | contig 11009 bp, 9 predicted proteins | sample OrbCmetagenome_2_FD_92529 | JGI IMG/M metagenome (GOLD analysis project Ga0126338, IMG submission 92529) | Coral microbial communities from Petempiche,Puerto Morelos, Mexico - Orbicella C C metagenome | ecosystem: Host-associated > Invertebrates > Cnidaria > Coral | place...
AAATGTTCAAAAGAACAAGCAAACGAAAGGACGAACGAGTAATACCGAGCCCAGACGACAGTGTCGAGCCCCCCTGAATTCAAAACGACCTATATTTTACTGACTATCTGTACATAACCAATGTGTGCGATAATGTTAGCTAATGTTTAGCTTGTCGATTTAATTCAAAGGCCTTTGTAAGTTAGTTTCAACTCTAACTCCAAAAAGACCCATATTTTACTAGCCATGCACATAAACAACGCGTGCGATAAATATTTAGCCTTTCCATTTAAATTAAGGAAAAGGTCTTGGCAATTTAGTTTATAGTCCCCTAGAACTCAAAAAAATTCGGAATCTGAGTATATGCAGATCAAAACTGATTAAACTATGCGCAGCTCGGTGTCAAGCAATCAAAACTACGAGATGGTGAGTTTTCTTTGAGTTACACAAGCGTACTCGAAAAAGAAAACAAGAGTTCAACAGCTAACCTTCTGGCTTCTAGACCAGATGCTCTACCACTGATGAACTGCAGATAACTTGCAACATATAACGCCTTCCCGGAGGATAAGCGATGGAGGAAAGCTCATGTGAGAAGCATCCTGCGTACTGCTAACACTGCCGATAATGAGTACCCGAGGTTTTAGTCTGGCAAATAGGTGATTTTTCTGAAAGTGTCTTAATAGGCAAATCAAAAAATACAATGAAATTATATAATAAAATTTAAGAATGCATAACAGTCGTCATAACAATCGTCATAACAGTCGTCATAACAGTCGTCATAACAGTCGTCGCGTTTCTAAATAGATATGTAACTACCTATTTTGTGATCAAGATGCACACAGGAAAGAAGAAACCTATTCAAGTGCAACAGTCCAAATAACGCAAACTACGCGTACTGTCTAATTACTTGCGTGACTCAGTCAGTGCCAATCAGATTAATTCGTGAAATTAAATTTGCTATAGTTTTTATTACATGCTAAATCAAACAATCAATCAATCAATCATTGGAGCTATGTTGTTGCTATGTTAGGTTGAGTTCCCTTTTGCCATGAAGCGAAAATAAATAAGTCAATATTGCATATAAACGGATTTTAAGGGAGTACCCATCTTATCTTACCCAGATGCTTATTAGAAATGCAGACGTGAACGGAAGAACGAGCAGGCACGGTCAATTAAACCTTGTCTGCCCCTGATTCAAACGAGAGTCTGAGGGTGAAAGGTCTTTCTCAGCATCGACTAGCCGCCTCTTGAATATGATGCCTGCCCATATCAAAAACCAACCTAACCTTACACGCCTCAAAAAATCTATTTTTAAACATTTTGTGGACAGTTATAAGGAATTGGACCATTTTATCATGTAAACTTTTAATTTTCCTGTTTTAATTGTTAGACTTTAGTGTATCTCATATCTCACGTTTTTATATAATCATTGCATATTTGAGAATCACTTTCTGTATTTTTAATTTTAAACACGTAATCTTTTTACTCTGTAAATATATTTTTATGAGGGCCACTGGTTTTTCAGTGATTATACTGTTGTGTGCTACCCTCAATAAATAAAGTTGATTGTTGTTGTTGTTATTATTATTATTATTATTATTATTATTATTATTATTGTCATCACGATCATTATTATTATGATGTTGTGTTTAAAAATAACCGTTTGGCTCTAGCTACCAAAATTCATGACAACTCTTGTCGCCACCAAAATGTCATTTTGGTAAACGCTGCCGCACTGAGAAATCCACACCTTTTGTTCCTAGCGAAACAACTTGAAATTAAAAATTAATTAAAAGATCTGCTGGTTTCCATGTTTGACACAGATTTGGCCTGCTCTGAGGCAGGATGACGGCTCTTTTGAAGTTTGATAAGGGTTGATAAATATGGCAAGGCCAATAATGAACTGTCCACACTTTTGGAATCGATGACAGGTATTCCTGCGACTGAAATAAGCAAAAATCTGCCTTGGCGGATTGGCACTAATCATTCTTCCTGACAAATACCTCACGAGTGCGTTATGGTCAAAAAGCCATTTTTGAAAGATTTAATAAAGCTGAGCAGTAAAGAGAATTTAATTTTGTTTACTAAGATATTTGTAGGATTAGGCTTCAGAAAACCTGAATGACCCTGTATAGCAGGTATTATGGATGAGTTGTGATAGTGCGTAATAGATCAATTTCGATATATTAAGATTCAGCCTAACACAACAGACCTCAGCACGAGGCTCTGGGGAATAAACCCCACAAACTCTGTAGTTATTTCTCAGAGCCTCGTACTGAGGTCTATTTTTTTAGGCTGAATTTTGATTTATCGAAATTGGTCTATTCGAGACAATCACGGATAAAAGTGTTAAAATGAGGAGAACACATAGCTGCCTTGCAGTGCTCCAAATGCGCTTTCCACAAACGTAACCTTTTAAATTCGATCTGTTCAGTTCAGGACGACAGGTTAAATATTTGCATTTTTGGGGTAATTAAGAGATAAACTTACGATATCTGATGTCCTATTATTCATCGACCGATAAAGGGTGTCAGGTTTGTTTTGGAAAGGACAGCAGAAGTTTTCTAGCCTTGAAAAGCTGTGCATTAGTTGCTGGTCCTTGTTAATTTATTCCTTCAGGTAAGAGGTTTTTCTATATTTAATTAATTCAGTGCTGCACAGTTCATAATTTTGAAATTCTAACTGAACTACACAGTTTTCAGTGTCATGTTTTCGGACCTGTTGGATGACTTGCAAATTATGCAATAGCCTGCATTCGTTCCTTTTAGTCAGAAGCATTCAGTCCCCATAGAGGCCAAATCTTAATTTTAGAAGAGGTTGAAGTTGATCGATTACTTGTCACTTTAACATAAATTAGGTTGTGGATTTTACGACGACTCTCCGCGACGTAACTGTTAATCTTTGTTGTAACCCGGGGGGAGAGGTAGTCCCTTATAAGGGCTATATAGGAATACGCGCGCCAAAGAGTGCAATGTTTTAGCCGTTTTGGTCAGAAATAAGGTATCGATTTTGGCAATTTTGGTCTCGAATACGGTATCGAATTTTTAGTCAGACCATAAATAGGGTAGGGAAAATCACAGATTTGGTCTTAAACAGGGTAAAGTTTTGGGAAGCGGGCCGCACAGTCCCACCCAAATTTTTTTAGAGTACCCCCCGGAGGTGGTACTGTCGGAAACAGTTGGTATATCCTTATGTCCTTCACGACTATAAGCCTTGACAGTGAACAACAAATATTCACTCACTAACTCCATCCTCCAACCTGATCTGTGAAATTGAGACTTATCAAAACGTGAATGGAAGTAATAGTTTATCAGCAGACCTGGGCTTCAATCTGGATTCCGTGACCAGTGGAATGGGATTATCGGATACGGCTAAGGGATATTTGATGGAGTGCAAAGGGCGACATGCCATCAATCAGAGCAAAACATGTCTTAAAGTAGTTATCGAGTTTTCTTTCTCGTCGCTCAATATTGCTAGCGTTACGACACAAAACCCACTAGTGAATTCAACACCACTGCGCACCTTGGAGCTATTGTTTTGATTTGTCGCCTGTGTTTTTATTTATAGCTACATTTGCCTCGAGCCTGAGATAATCCTTGTTTTATAGCTGGAGTTGAGTTGAATCTAGCACGCGTTCTTATTGTTTGATTTATATATGGTCACGTGGCAATCCTAACTTAATAGCTAATTCTGTAGTGGTCCCCGGACAGATTGCTCCGTTTCTAACTTTTTTTGTCCTGTTTAGGAGGGATGGCTACTAAAAGTGTGAGGTCTGAAGGCGAGAAGCGATCATACGAGTTTGACGACATTTTTGAACATGTGTCATCTTTTGGAAGATACCAGAAAATCTTGTACTTCTGTACTTGTTTGATGGTTTTCCCTGTAGCAAATCAGTTTTCCTTGCTAGTATTTGGTTTTGGTACTCCTGGCTTCCACTGTGTCACGCCAAATGTCACGTGTGATCCAAAGAAATGTTGTGACGGATGTACGTCATACGCGTTTGACGGACCATTTCATAGCACTGTGTCAGAGGTAAGTATAGTTTCAACAACAATCTTTCCACTACGAAACTAAACAGCATTTAAAAAAAGACGTCTTTTTTGTTTGCTTTCTTACTTGCTAGTGGAACCTAATATGTGACGGCGCATTCCTGGGCGCTACTATTCAATCTTGTTTCTTCGCTGGAATGTTGGTTGGTTCAATTGTGACCGGGATTTTGTCCGACGCCTGGGGCCGAAAGAATTGCATTTTTATTTGCAACGCTGTCATGGTGAGTTAGTTTTGAGGGTGAACTACGAAAGTACACTGAATTAAAATGTAAACTTAACTTCTCACAGTGTATTGTATTGTGTTTTTCAGGTTGTTACAGGATTCAGTTCAGCGTTTGTTCATTCCATCCCTCTGTTTGCTGTTCTTCGGTTCATGGTTGGTTTTGGGCTGACGGGAGTTATGCTATCCCATTACATTTACCTCTTGGAGTTGGTTGGACCGAAAACAAGAACAGCTGCTGGCAATATGAGTTATTTTTACTACAATGGTTTTCAGATGTTGTTTGTCCTGATCGCTTATTTTGAACGTGATTGGAGAAATCTGCTAATGATTGTTACTCTGCCAGCAGTGTTGCTGTTTCCTTTTTGGAAGTAAGTAAATGAAACGCAGAATTCAAATCCCTGTAAAATGAAAGAACATCTTGTCTTGAGTGCCCATCGCAAAGTTAATTAGTTGCAAGAATATGCAATTTTGTTTCACTTTTTTATCACAGACTTCACACAAGTCTATTTCTCGAGTTTCAGGGTGGAATAGCAAAGCGAGCGCATTGAGCTGCGCAAAATATTTCTTGCAATACCAGCGTCACAAGATCGCTAGATCGTTCCTCGGTTCACTTAGAAACTCGCTCATTCACACGTTAGTTCGTTGACAAGTTGCCTTGTTCTCACGTTAGTTCGTTCACGCGTAAGCTAGTTCACACGTTAGGTCGTTCACCGGCACGTTACCTTGTTCACACGTTGCCTCGTTCACACGTTACCTCGGTCACACTTTACCTCGTTCACAAGTTACCTTGTTCACAAGTTACCTTGTTCACAAGTTACCTCGTTCACAAGTTACCTCATTTACACCATAGTTAGTTGCTGGCCCCTGTTAATTTATGTTTACACGTTAGCTCCTTCACTTAGTTTGTGGTCATTGCTCTTTTTAATAGCTTGACCAACCGAGACGGGACCATCGAAATGAATGTAAACACCAACAGCACTATCTCTTCTCTACTGACACCAAAGTACTCAATGTGTTATCGTGACTCAAGACGTTAACTTAGTTGAAAAAATTACAAAAAAAACACTGAAGGTTTATACTTTCCATAGATGTATTCCAGAATCCCCTCGATGGCTCATTGCCCACGATCGTCTGGACGAAGCTCAATCTATCATCAAGCGTTTCGGAGTCAAAAAAGGCAAACCTGTAGACTCAGGGGAGTTAAGGGCGCTCTTGGAGAATGTAAGAAGAGACCAGTTAGAACGACAACGAGAAGAAAAGAAATACTCACCGATGGACTTGTTTCGCACTCCAAAGCTGAGAAAATGGACAGCAATCATCTGCTATCAGTGGTAGGAACATTACATGTGTTGTATTGTGCTTGCGTTTTAGTCTCGGTGGCATAGTTGGTAGAACATAGGGTTTGTGAAAACAAGAGAAGGTTCTTAGTATATAAATTTAAAATGCAGGCTGATTGAAAAACGGTTTAGGGTACCAGAACTCAGAATGTAAACTTAAAGAAGCTAAGTTCTACCGACTTGCTCGTGGCCTTCACCTTACAGTATTAGGAGCCCATCACTAGGAGCGTGGAACTACCCCATATTCCTGCCACGGCGTTTTCACGGACCGATCTATTATTAGTTTGAATTGACCGCGAGTTCAGATCCCCGCAGGAACCTCAGTGACCAATTACAAGCACGGACTTAAGTTTAACTGACATCATCATTTCACCGGAAGATTAAAAGAAAAACCGCCATATTTTCCTCATTGATGCGCGGTTATATAGACAGGAACTGACCTATTTCGTAGGAAAATAAGCCTAAAAATAGATCGGTGTGTGAAAATGCCGTGACATAGGCTTAGTATGGGAGTTGCACGCTCCTAGTGATGGACTCCTGACAGTATCTGGTAAACGATTATCCCGGACGTCTCCACTCTGGACAAGGGAAGTGAAAAGTATCTATCAAGTTTGTAATTTTCATTAGATCAACCCTCTTAAATGAAAAACTAAAACAAATGAAAGGGGTTACGTTGACCCAAACGCCAGGAAAACAAAGCGAAATTCTGCAGAATCGAGATATAAAAGTTATAATCGAACTGTCGAAGAAAATTCACCAACATGATTTCGTTACTACTGTTAAAGCCGCGGTGCATAAAATAATCTTGGACAATTCAACTAAGGACTAAAATTGTACATGAACCCTGATTTTGCAGGTTTGTCGTGGCACTCGTCAGTTTCGGGATGTTTATATTCATCTCTCAACTGGTTGGTAATCTTTACGTTAATTACACCGTAATGGAGATTATTACAGTCCTCAGGATACCAGTCACTTGGATCCTGTACTTAAAGTAAGGAAGGTTTTTTTTTTTTTTTTTTTTTTCTCAATTTTAAACTCTTGTGCAGTGGAACCCTGTTAATTCTGTCACCAACGGGCCACAAAAATCTGGCCGCATCAAATAAGAAAGTGACTGACTGAACTTTTGTTCGGTCCAGAATAAAGTGGGCGTAATAACGCCGGAAGTAACCGTATTAACGGGTGGTCGTAAGGCGGGGTTCCAATGTACATGCTAATGCGAATTAAGGCTTCTTCATCTGATAGAAGGTCATTTAATACGTAAATTGTCTTGTTTGTGTGTTTGTTTGTTTGTTGGCTTTTTCATTGTTTATTAGATTTGGCCGCCGTATTTGCCATAGCATCATCATGATCTTGGTTGGAGTCACGTTCTTACTGGTTTTACTGGTGCATAAAGGTAAAAAAAAAAAAAAAAATTAAAAACTAGTTGACATTCCTATGTGTCAGATCGTTCGGTTATCGTATTTAATCAGTAGAACAAACATGTGGGAATACGTTTAAATTAAATTCCAAACTCGATCGAGTACAATCACCCCATTAGCTTCAATAGCTTGTGATTAACGAATGATCAGTGGTCAAGATAAATAAAACCAGAGATATAGTTGAAGTGCCATTAGGTCATTGGCGACTGAAATGATCTCGAGAAATGATCTCGAGAAATGGAAGAAATTTGAACGAATCCGTGTGCGGTATGAAATAGTATTTGTAGCATGAAAAGTGAGAGCTTATTTCAGACATCAAAACTTTGTTCAAGACCACTCGCACGCTCAAGGTCGTATCCAACACGTGGTAATACTCTTTGCTTTGTGAGATTATAATGCAGTGTTAATAGTGGAAAGGCATAATCGTTCAATGCGATGATGCATTATTTTTAGAATCCCCTGTGGCGACCACAGTACTGTCTCTCTTTGGATTCCTTCTGATTGACTGCACTTGGACAAGTATTTATCTGATGACTTCTGAACTTTTTCCGACCGTGCTGAGGTAGGTCCCCTGCTCTTTATCCCTACTTACCTCCTCCAGTTTCGTTATTTCCGGGCCCTGCTCTTGCTGCATCTCCTTCTCTTGCTTCTCCTCCTCTCTCTACTCTTCTTCTGTTTTCTATTCCTTCTTATTCTACTCCTTCTACTTCTTCTCCTCTGTTTTTCTCCTCTTGCGTAAATGGTCAGTGTCAAACCATTATCTTACAATGCTAGCTCCGGACTACGACTGCTCTATTTCTAAACACATTGAGGCAACGAATGGTACAGATATTATGATGTTGGCCAGGGAACTTAAACGGAAAACGACAGCCCTCGCAAGGTACAAAAAACATCTGACTTTTAATCATACGCTTAAAAGAGAGAACATTCTACCTCCGAGCCTGAAGTTCACTCCGCCTATCAGAAGTAAAGCAGGCTATAAAATCGCTAGAAATACAGACCTTAAGAACTTGAGACTGCGAATAACACAATGTCATCAGAGCATAGGAAATTTACAGACGAAGATACAAGAGCCTTCTGCAAAACCTTGAAGACCACCTTTCTCGTGAGGATATGCTCGCTCTCCAAAATGTTGTGAGGCAAACATCTGAGACAATTTCAGAAAGGTTAGCTGAAACGCACGGGAGAAAAATCAACGACCTAATAAGCAAAGAGACGCCACGATCGACCGTGGTTGACCAGGAGAAATTGGCCATCCAAACGGGATTTGACTCCTGTTGAGATTACGGCCCGCAAGAAATGACTAAATTTCTCTACCACTCCAAAGAAAGTTCCTGTTTCAAAACTACTCTCCTCCATAGAAACGGGTATTCGCAGTCTGAGTCGATCAGCCAAGGACACGATACGTGTCTCAGTTGCTAACGCCTTGAAAACTTGCAAATTGCCCGCAACGGTTAACATAACAAAAAAAAAAAAGAAAGGGCATTGAACGACCTGAGAAAAGATGAGGAGGTAACAATTGTTTCTGCCGATAAAGGGAGATCCGTAGTGGTAATGGATAAGGATGAATACCAAGAAAAAGTATCTGTTTTATTGAACGATAAAAACACTTATTTGAAAATCACACGCAAAAGATCAAATCCAGCATCAAGCGTCAAAAAAGAAATCTGAACAAACTTTTGCTTAACATCAAACGAGAGGAAAAGAATGACAGCAGATCACAAATTGGACCGGGATTGTACAAAAAACTACATTGCAGCAATTCAACACCAGCGTTGTTTTATGGTCTCCTGAAAATTCATAAACCTGAAAGACCACACAGACTCATCACTAGCAGCATAGGTAGGTCCACGTGCGCCGTATCCAAACATCTTGTTTCCATTCTGTCCCCTCTTCGGAGAAACCGCTTCTCCGTCATATAACAGTTCAGAATTTGCTCAAAAGCTACAGCAACGTTCTGTCGCAGGTGACGAAATCGTGATCTCTTTTGACGTTAAATCTTTATTCACTTCCATTCCTGTGGATCTAGCTCTAACCATCGCCAACGAGAGGCTCCAAAAAGATCAGGATCTAGCGGCGAAACGTACAAATATGTCCTTCAGCAACATCATGAGGCGGTAAGATTTTGTTGCCGATCACAACTACTTCAAACACGACAACATCCATTACAAACAAATCTTTGGATGTGCGAGGGGCTCGCCAATCAGTCCCGTTATAGCCGACGTCGTAATAGAAGAGATTGGAGAAACTGCCATCACCACAGCTCTCCACCTCGCTAAGCGGTGGTTCCGTTACGTTGATGACAGTCACACGTGTCTTAGAAAAGACCAAATGGATGAGTTTCACCAACATCTCAATTCAATTAACCCCAACATACAGTTTACTCTAGAACGTGAGGACACCAAGGTACAAGGACTACCTTTTCTAGACACTATCACAACAAGGAGGGATACCTAGCTTGAAGTGAATGTCTACAGAAAGCCAACACACAGAGACCGCTATCTCGATTTCAATTCTCACCACCCATGTGCCATAAGAGATCTGTAGTCAGTATCTTGCTACGCAGGGCACAGAACATACCATCAACACAGAAAGGGAAACGCGAAGAAACGAAACGAATTAAGGCTGTACTGCGAGACAACAACTATCCCTCATCCTTCATCAATAGCTGCGAAAGATCGCTGTCGAAACTCCCCATCGATCTACAATCCATTGGTTTCGTGGTGCGACTCTATGTACAGGGCATTTCGGAAAGTATCAGTCGAATCTTAAGGCAACAACAAATCAAAGTCGCCTTCAAACCATTGAGAAATGTGAACAGTTTGTTTCCGCGACCGAAAGCCCGGGAAAAGGTTGACCGGCCACAATGTGGCACAGTGCACAAAATCAGTCGCACCAACTGCAGTTTTGTATACTATACGTTCAAACTGAACGATCAATGAAAACTCGGATTACAGAAAACAAAAGGGCTGTTTCTATGTTCGACCATGACTC
>Ga0126338_10003506_pt1 | contig 11009 bp, 3 predicted proteins | sample OrbCmetagenome_2_FD_92529 | JGI IMG/M metagenome (GOLD analysis project Ga0126338, IMG submission 92529) | Coral microbial communities from Petempiche,Puerto Morelos, Mexico - Orbicella C C metagenome | ecosystem: Host-associated > Invertebrates > Cnidaria > Coral | place: Petempiche,Puerto...
CTCGCATGGCTCGCCCCTTGGCTTGCATGGCTCGCTGGCTCGCAGGTTTATAAAACTCCCTTATTTGCATGTTCATGCATTAACATGACAACCATATTTATTAGAGCTGTTTTCACTTAAATGTTGAAAGTATTTTGCATCTGCTTTAGTTTTACATTACTAGGCTATGCAATTGGGTTACAAATGTCATGGCTCTTTATTATCCCATCAGAAGTAAAACCTAAACCAATCATGACTTGCTCGCACAAATTTTCCCAAACCTTGCATCGGCTACATGTATTTGGTTGGAGTTTTGATTGCCTCACTGGATTGTCTGTTTTCCTGGTCATCGCTCTGTAACACAACCACCCTCTTAGTGCGACGACCACACATATGACCACTCCTAGACCACCCATGAAAATTGTTCACCTCTTTATTATAATCTGCAGGCTGTGTTTTACACTGACCACTTGTTAAGTTGGATAACCCATATTAATTGCATGAAGTTTCTGTTCTTGCACTGGTTCATATTTACATATTTTTCGAAAGAGTGTACGTTGTTCATGTTATTGACTTAGCGTGAGGTCCATTTTGGGGAAATACCAAAGTTAGATCAATTTTAAGGCCAATTTACACAAGCGATTTTTGGTGCTATTTTTGTCACGCCCGCGCTACAATTTTATCGCGATTTGAACGTTGTAGCTAGCATCAATTTGTCTTAATTATATCAACAGAAAGCCGACACGATAAAGAGACTTTTGAGGAAAGAAAACGCCCGGTGAAAGTGCGAGGGAATCTCAATAGGGGAGCAATTCGATGAATCATTGAATGGAATCTATTTACTTTGTCCACTTCAAAGAAGTGATCTAAATCTGATGCGAGTGGACTGAACTCGGTTATAATGCAGCGGAATTTATTCTCATAGAAATTCCGTTTCTTCATTTTGTTTTTGGGTTTCAGAATGTGGTTTGAGACAGTTCTAAATCTTTCTTTCTGCGCGAAGAGCCTGCTTGCGCGTGTTAGCGTGATATACGGTGCTAAATAAACGATGACAATTAGCCAATCAGCATGCGAGGAAATTGTCACGACATTCGCGTTATCCCTTTATCGTTTTTCAGAATTTGCATTAACAAAAATGGCGCAGTTTTTGTTCATTTCAAAGGGTTCACAGCGGTAGAGAATGCCCGAAAGTCGTGAATCGGTGATTTGGCTTTCCGATAACTGTGCATGCCCTGAAGCAACAAGTGCACTGTAAGTCTGTAGTAGTAGCACTGATTCAAGCCCATAATCGAGTGGTAACTTACACATGGTATGGCTTCAGTTTCACTGCCTAAAATCGCTGTTCATCCTGGTCTAACAACGACAGTTGATCAAAAAGTTGACATAACTGTTAGCAATCTATCTCCAGAACAGCTTGTTACTCTGCGAGCCCGAACCATCGACGACAGCAAGATTGTCTTTGAATCATTTGCTCAATACAAGGCCGACAAGAATGGAGAAGTATTGGTTTCTTCTCAGCCATCGCTGGGTGGATCATACACAGGTGTTGAACCGATGGGCCTGTTCTGGAGCATGAAACCTCTTACAACAAGCGATCGTGACGATCTGCTAAGAAAACGAGATGTAACAACACCTTTGAAAGTATCCTTAGATGTTTACGGCGGACACGATCAAACAGAGCTTGAAGAAAGGGACAAAAAGGCTAGCGTGACATTACTAAGAAGTTACATGGGACCTGGCGTAACCCGATGTTACATGGAGGAAAATGGATTTTATGGGACCCTATTTCTCCCTCCTGGAGATGGACCCTTTCCAGGTATTTGACTTAGCTTTGCTCTGTTATTAGTTTTGTTGGTTTTGTTTAGTTTTGGTATTATCGGCCATCCCCAGGAAAAAAAATGGATTATATAGATTTTAAATCCACTGTCCAAATTTCCGAGTCCATCATTTCCATCCTTTGGTTCTACATGACATTTCCTGTATGAGGATCTTATGCTTTACAGTGTGGGGACATTTGTGGTCCTGGGAACATGATCATTTGCAGTACAATTTGGGGATCATTTGCGGGCCTGTACAACTGTCAACTGGTTTTCTGCAAGGAGCTTTATTTTCTTCTTCTACATTACAGCTTGTGCAGACTTTGCTATTCTCAATCAATAAAGTATGCTGGTTACAGTAATGTTATTAAGATAAACAAAAACACTTTATCAGATTTCAACGAAATTCAATTGTAACTTGCAACCAGTAAACTACTTTCGAATATGACAAAGGTACAATTTGTAACAGTCAGTTCTAGACAGGGATGTTTAATCCTGAGAGTCCTCAAGTCAAAATAGAACAAATTCAAAGGGAATACCTGTAAAACAAGTCTTTAATACAAAAAATATCTCACTGTACATATAGATCACATTTGGATTTTATTTTAAAAAAACATTTGAAAAGGACAGCCTTGTTTCCATGGTCTTTCATCTTCTCACCCTCCCAGAGCGAGAGTGGGAAGATGAGATATCCTGGGAACGAGGTTGTGAAAAGGACTGCTTTTGGCACACTTCAGATAATACTTAGTAATATTTGCAGCTCATTTATTCAATCTCATTTTCATTGGAGGAAGTGGTTGAAAGGGAAGGGGAGAGGACCTGGGGAAGTGAGTCACCCTCAGGAGACATTGATCTTGATTCTAATTGGGTAATAACAGTATGTGAATGCACTTCTCTTGAACGACATTACACCTTTCTGAGATTTTACCTGCCTTTTCATTTATGGCTTCTAGGTGTTATTGACTTGTGGGGACGCACTGGTGGCATAAGAGAAGACAGAGCTGCTCTTTTGGCATCCAATGGCTTTGCATCCTTAACAATTGCATACTGTGAATATAGAGACCTTCCTGACAAGTATGATGTTCTTCACCTTTCTTACTTTGAGAGGGTAATTGACTGGTTAATTGCACACCCTAAGGTTGTGTCTGGAGGTGTTGGTTTGGTAGGTCTGTCTTTGGGCGGGGTCCTTGTCCTGGCAATTGCTTCACAGATCCCCCACAAGATCAAAGCAGTTGTATCAATTTCAGGGGCACATCTTCTGATTGGATGTTCATTAAAGTGCAGTACCTTGACGATAAAAGGATTTCCTGTTGAGGTAACTGCAGCAAATTACGCTAGGTACATGTGCTTCGTGTCTATATATAAAAATATTAAAGACACTTTTAAACCAGGATCACCATCAGTCATTCCTGTAGAGCGTATCAAATGCCCTGTTTTGTTGGTGTATGGCCATGACGACAAACTAAACCCTGAAATAGAGTGGATGTTCGAGGATGTGTTTCAGCACATGGAGAAACATGGCAAAGGATCCTTATGCAGGAGGCTTGGTTTTCCTGGAACAGGGCATTTCATAACACCCTGTTATCTTCCTCTCAGTTCCAGGCAATATGTTAAAATTTACGATGAAGTTTGGTTCCTAGGAGGAAACACTAAGGACCAGGCAAAGGCTTCAGAAATATACTGGAATGAAAGCCTGGAGTTCCTATTAAAAGAGATTGCTTGATCGTTGAAGCAGTAATATGCATACATTAGGTTTTATCTTGCAGGTTTAGATTATTTCTCTAAAACTGTATTGTTTGTTACAATTGTAAATACGTTCATGAAAACCCTGTTGGAATGGAGTAATAAAGCTGTTGGCCAGGACGTCTTCTAAAATAAAAACAAATTGTTATGGTGATTGTCAGTTTATATAAAAGGCTCATATGGTGGGCATATTGCACCAGTTGTAATTATTAGCCTTGGAATCAAATGGTTGGAGAGGTAAAGAGAGAAAACAGCTGCTAACAGTAGGACCACTATATTGGCTACCATTACATGTCCTATTAAAACGACTGCCAGTTATCATGACCAATTAGTTAGTACGACCACCTTATTTGATATCACAACCATGCTGTTACCATGACAACCCTTTAATAGCTACCATATCATCACAATGACTACCCTTACCCACCGTTTTTATTTAAAAAAAAAAAAACTTTCACATGTAATTACAGACCACCCTGTTAGTATATTAATGTCCAACTGCAGCTACTGTTTGCCCCAAGCAAAAGTTCAATCAGTTTCATACCATGTTACTCACAGCAAATTTAAAATGGCATGTCTGATAAAATCTTGACATGTAGTTTATTAGTCAAGAATACGTGAAGCTAAGCAAGGAAATGACTATCACTAAGGCCCAGAATATGCAAATTTGTTAAAACTCATTCAGATGTAAGCTATTGGTATACTAACGACCAATATAGATTTTTTTCAGAACTTGCCAATTTGTCACTCACTCAGTTGTAAATGATCCATAGTTATTATGTCAATGACCAATATTGATCTTCCCAGGTATGGACTTGCTGCAACGTAATACGTTGAGATCTACTGCGACTTCTCTTCGATTGACACTTGTTGCACTCAGCACACATGTGTCACCGAGTCACTGCAAGTAGCTGTTTGAAAGACTAAAGGTGTAACTATGTGTGTAGTGATTGAATTATGCAAAGAGAGTTTCACTCCTCAAGAAGTTTTTGCATTGATCCACCAAGCTCAGAGGGAGTTTAAAAATTCCAGGTGGTTGGATATGTTTATACAAGTGAACCTAGCTTAGGAGCAAAACTTTGAGCAAACCTATGAGGCAACCTATAAGCATTCATATCAGCAAAACTATGAATCAAACATAAACAAAGATATTGGAAGCATATATCACAACTTATCAGTCCATAACATCCACACAAAGCGCTCTTGTATGCAAAAGTACAAAACGCGGTTAGAAAACTAGATACAGTATACACTGTTCCGAGAAATTCTTTTAGACTGCAGAGGTTTCAAGAAAAATTTGTTTCAATTATTTTAATTTCCAGGGGTGGATACAATGAACGTTTAAATTGTTATAAACAAAATCAAATATTGAGCTTTAATGTTTGTAAGAAATAAATGATAAAATTACATTTGCATGTACTGTAGTTGTATATGAGCCATGTCACAATTAATAAAAGAAAAAAGTGAATGCTAAATTGGAATTTAAGGGTTATGAGCAGACAGTGAAACAAACTGGCAGATGCTACATTCCAGCATTTCAGTCTAGATTTTCCTGGTTGAGTTTATTAATTTGTACACTGCCATGTTAAGTTTCCAAGTTTGAACTCACAAGTCAAATAGGAAATATTTTAAGTGGGTTGGCAAATGGAAATCAATTCAAATTTTCTCTAAATGCTACAAAGCGTGACTTTGCAGCAACACAAGCATGATTGGCTGTCCAAGAAACATTGAGAATACTAAAGCAAGTTATACATTCAATTGGGCTTGTTATCAAAGTTATTTTTAAGGTGTTACAAACTCCTCTGGCTTAAGTATACTGTTGTTGAACAATTTACAATGATCAGCGACTGTATGGACCAAAAGGGTCAAAAAACGAAAGTAGTGGATTTTGAAGAGGCCATGACAAAGGCATTTAGTGAGATCTTTCACAATCTAAAGGAGATTGAAGCAGATGCTAAAAAGCAAAGAGGGAAAGTAGACCATCAAAGAAGACGACAGAGTGCCCCAGCTAGCATGATTAGAGAATTGACAGAAACTCTAAGAAAACCAGAGATAGAAAGTAAAAATACAGTGACCACACAACCAGCTTCATCTTGGTCAACTATGCATTGGAGTTTGGACTGTTATGAAGAAGAGGAAGATTTAGAAGAGGACTTTGGATCAGATGAATTAAGCCTAAGCTTCCTGCACAGTGTCATTATAGAGAATCAAAAAACTGCACCTAAATAGGATATTGATTGAAGAACTTTATGGAAGTGTTGTGGCTTAGGGTCATTGCAACAAGTACATCAGTCTGAAGATCATAAACCACAAAACATTAATTAAACCAAAGTTTGTACTAGCTGTAGGATTAGAAAAGAGAGTGCAAAAGTATACAGAATAAAAATTTAAGTTTAAAAGACTTCAGGAGAGAATTTACACAAGAAAATTCTGGACTTTTATTTCTGATGCAATATCAACTGTATGAAAAAGAAACCTGCTGAGTCACAGCAATGTCAATCAAGTGTGCAAAAAGCGTCACTGTTGTTTTAAGCTGCAAGGCATAAGAACAAAATTGATTTCCCTATACTTGTGATTCATGTATGTATCAGACAGATACATAATAAACAATGTACTTCAAAAAGTTGAGTTTCAAAAAGTAAGTTTTAAGTAAGTTTTATTTTTTACTAATTAATGCTTTTAAATGTAAATGTGAAGCACTTTTCATTCCACTGATAGCATTTCTCAAACTTAACAATGAGGGAACAAAAGAACTAATCACAACTACAAACAAACATGGAATAAATTATCTGATTCAAGAGATACTGTAGCAGTACATGGAAATGAGACAATAACAGTCAGAATTGTTAATGAGTCATCAAAAGTATCAGTCTTGAGTTAAAACCATTGTCGAATAAGAAAACATGTATTAATAAGTAATAATGGGTGTATATACCCTTTCTTGCCCAAGTTACAACACCTCCGGATAATCCATCAGAAGTGAACAGTGACATATTTAATATCTTATTACTAAGAGTGAAGCTGTTTAGAAAAGTTTTTAAAACATAGAAGCATGTCATAAGTAAGAAAAGCTAATAATCTAGTTGCAACAAATTTTAGCTGCAATAAAATTCAAATTATCATGCCTGCAAAGAGTCAGACCAAGTTATTTTTTCTCAGTCATCATCTTCCAGTATCTTGTATACTGACTTCGTGTACAATATCTTGCATACTGTATGACTTTCTCAGTCATCTTCCAGTATCTTATTTATAGCATGAAATGTTCAATACCAGAAATGTTGGCATTCTCTCCACATTTCCAAAATGTTCTTTAGTGGCTTGTTTGTTCTTCTTTGTAAATTTACATCACAGGCTCATTGTGTTACCGTAGCTAGCTAACAACTGACTATCATGCACTCTCTAGTTTAGAGACTCATACATGTGTGTCACAACTTGGTCACCTCATAACTAACCCCAGCCAGTGGGGGCAAAGTTCTGGCATGTATAACATTATCCATACAGTCATCAAACCTATTATTTCAAAGGTTATTCAAGGATTCTTCCAGTACATTTCAGCAAGGCTCAGTAACTCATTTCCTCAGTTCTGTCAGCACAAAATGCAAAATACTTGAACCAGGGTTGTCCCAAAGTTTTAACGTAATCTTCTTTGTTACCAGCAGACAGTGATGATATTGCCATATTTTCTTATAAAATCAGACAAAAATTAAGCTGAGCAGAGTATAACCTTGCCAAGAGTACAAATTAGATAGAAATTTACTGACTGTCACCTACTTTTAACAATCCTACTCAAAACCCCACTGAAAGCAGGATTAACCCTAATCATTGCCAATTTAAAATCCATTGTCAACAAAATTGACTTTTTGGCTTTTTGACTTTTTTCCTGAAATTATAAGCCTGTGTTACAGCTGCCCTCCCTGATTTTTGTTTTCAGGGAGGTCAGCAGTAAGACAGGCATTCTTATAATTAATTTGTAGCCATATTGTGGAAGACCCCATGGACCAATAATTAGCACAATGGACTCCAGATCCAGGGTTCTAGCCATACTGGGGGCATTGCGTTGTGTTCTTGAACAAGACACTAATTACTCTCAGTGTCTCTCTCTTGTATTGAACTGGATAAGTTATTTGACTCAGATTTACAGGTGCTTCCCACATGAGTACAAACTCAAAAGTTTATTAGCCAGCAATTATAATGAAAACAATCATCTTTCACCAAAGCTTAACAAAAAGATAGGTGCACAAGGCATACTCGATTGGCTTATTGATTATTATTACCGGTCCATGTGAAAGATGACAAAACTCCACCCTTGGCTAGTGTTTATTAATTGCTTGATAAAATTGTTGTTTTACAAAGAATATTGCTTGTAGCCAGTCTAAAATTTAAGGGTAATTGTCTAATTATAAGCCCCATGAATTTGTTATCAATGGAGTTACCACTGTTAGAATTTATTTTACAATATAATGTAAGCAACTCAATTTAATATCATGGCAGTCACTAGAAACATCTTATTATTGATAATTACAGTTTGGTTGGGCCTTAACTGTCAGCCCAATGGGTTGATTACTTTCAATTGCCTGTTTCTTGTCTGAGTAGCTATAAATATATAATACATAAATTTAGCCAAGCCTAGAAGCTGAGCTCCTGAGTACAGAAATCAACCAGGCTTGAGCCTACGATCCAACTGAAAACAAGTACCTGGTCAGCAGTAAGTGTTACCAAATCTTGTGACCTCCATGTGGTCTAAACCTGAGCCTGTGATATGGTCAGGTGATACCGATCAGTAGATACCTTCTTTTGACAGTTGTCAATTGACCATAACATGAATGTCCCATGTCAAAGATGTACACTGTAAACTAAGGCTGCATGCTTGGGTAGACCTATTAGCTGGATTATGGCCGCCATGTTAGGTGACATAGTTGGTTTTCTTTGTAGTAGGGTGCACGCACGTGTGATCCATGTCGCTAACCATGTTGACCATGAAAAAAAAAAGTTGCATGGTTTTCTATTTCTATGCATACTTGTGGTTCTGTTCCTATAGTTATGGTGCTCTGCTTGGCGGCCCTTTGGGCCACCGGAGCTCAGTTGTTTATGAAAGAAAGGGCTCATCCTTGTAGAGCTGTCTATTTATCATGACGTTAGTTTGGCAAGAGATAAATTAAAAAATAATAATAAACTGGAAGGTAAATAATAATGAATTGGAATGTGTAGTTCCAGAAAATAACCTTTCCCCTACAGAGAGTTTTTTGTTTTAACCCCCATCCCCTCAGAATTTCTGTTCCAGTAGGATTATGAAGACCCCCTCCCTCTGAAATTCTAAAGGTTTTTGAACCCTCATCTTCATTCACATCCCATACATACAAATGTATTTGCAGTTTAAAACAGCTTCATAAGAGCAGTATACAAATATTAAATATCAAGCAATATTAAGCCTCATATTGATGTTGTCTGATATTAATATCTTTTGTGGGATATAATTTTACAGTTCTTTGAACAAAGATCACAGCATTCCTTTACCCTCGCATACAGAACACTGTTTGCTTTTCAGAGCAGATTTTGTTCAGAAACAAAATCAGTGAGTATTTCCCCACCAAGTGTTTATTGGCTCAAGAATATTATTTTTCCTTTAATTAGGTTCCTCTATAAATGTTTTTTATTTACTTATTTATTTTATTACAATCCCTGGTAGGATAAAAAATATACCTACATTATTATAGAAAAAAACCTTAAATATACAAACAGAGCAAATGAAAAAAAAAAAATTAAATAATAAGAATAAAATTAAAGTAGCTAATGGAGGCCTAGTCTAAGACACCAAACTTTGTGAGCCACCACAAACCATAAAGCTGATATTTATTGCTTATTTTTCTGTATAGGTCAAGCCCAAACACAGTAACGGTAACCAAGAATTAACCTTTTTATTGATAATTTTTTTTTTACCAGTTTACTGAGGGAGCCACTTTAACCTCAAGCCAAACGTGGCTGTAATTAATATTAAAATGGGTGTTAAACAATTAAAAATATTTTAAATTCTTGAACTGTTAAATAAGCTACACAAAAATTTGAACAGCTATTTGATAATTTGACATCTTAATTACAAGAAATACTGCCTTTACAGTATATTATATATTTTGAGCATAAAACTCTTTGATAACTTGTTGCATGTTTTCACCTATAAAGTAATTTTAATAATTTATACACTTTAAATTCAAATGTAATGATAAGCTTTGTGATCATGAACGCCTCATTAATTTAACTACTTCAGCAATTTAATGAAGCTCACGAACGAGTATTCTGTGATTTCTCTTTGTTAAATATTTATATTAAAGAAACTACAAACAACAACAAAAAGACTACTGTACTCACATATGAGGTGGGAGTTCATATAGATTTTCACCCCGATATTTCTCGATAACATCTTGATTGTAAATCGGAAGAGTCTTGTATGGATTCACTGAAACGACCACGGTGCCAATGTAGGTCTGTTCAAAACAATAACATACCGATAGAGAATAAATATGTAAACGGCATAATCTTATAAGAATGGCTAATTTACAAGTCTAAACTTTGAGATTGTGTTTACACAGCATGAAAGCGTTAAGAATAACTTCAGCTCTGGCAGGGATATAAGAAAAAAATTAAGACTTTTCAAATTTAGACATGAGGATTAAGAGTAAGGTGGATATCACCTTACAACTAACCAATAGCACCCACCGCTAACAAGCAAGATTGAGCAAAAATCGCACTGGGTGATTGATTAATAGACAAGTTAACTAGTCGAAAGTGAACAGTGAAGTCAAGTGCATAGACTTATGAAGATACTGTAGTAGCTTGCAGTTAAGTTTCTGCTAAATTTATTGCACTCTTTATACTTACATAAATCAAGCCAGAGTTGTAGCGCTTCCGCAAATTTTCCAGGAAAGCATCTTCGCTTCTAAAGTCCTCGAGAAGAACGAAATCTTGCACTCCAATTCGATCCCTAGCCTGCAGATCGCTCTCCATGGCTACTCGTCACAGCCTGTGTCATGCAAGTAAAACGAACAGTGGCAAAAAATACGTCCAAGTTACGGTTGGTCAATAAACTACAAAGGAATACAATTAACAAGGCAAGAATGCCATGTTTTCCATCCACAATATTCAATTACAAGTAGCGAAAGGTCAAAAATCCCTCCAAACAACTCTCCTCGAATAGTGTTTGGCGACCAGTCCACAACTCACCGGGAACGTCTAGGCGCTAGCAGCCGCATGAAAATTATCACTAATATCACTTAAAATGGCATCAATATTCTGGTTTTCCTTACCGACTTTGCGGTTGTCTGCAAGGCTTTTCTTCCTTAAATGGAGACGCGTAGAGGCAAGTTTATTACAGTGAAAGCAATATTTGTCTGGCCTAGGCCTTGTTGACCCCACTATTTAATATTTCTAATATTACCGCTGGAGGTTCAACCAATCACATTTCACGTGGCTGAAGAC
>Ga0126338_10003507_pt1:0-2500 | contig 11009 bp, 8 predicted proteins | sample OrbCmetagenome_2_FD_92529 | JGI IMG/M metagenome (GOLD analysis project Ga0126338, IMG submission 92529) | Coral microbial communities from Petempiche,Puerto Morelos, Mexico - Orbicella C C metagenome | ecosystem: Host-associated > Invertebrates > Cnidaria > Coral | place...
ACAACATGGAGGAGAATGGTTGAAGATGAAAGGAAAACAGCTGGGTGGCAGTCATGGGCGAATGTCAGAAACCTCGCAGCAAACCGTAGTGGTTGGAAAGAGAATGTCAAAGCCTTATGTGCCCTAGTGCATAAAGAGATATAGGATAGGATAGGAATAGGCGAAGATGTTACGAACTTTACACGAGTCTTAAGGCCAGTGACATCACGACGAAATTAACCAATCAGTTTCAAGGGTCAAAGATTAGACACCAATAGACTGACAGAAAGTAATTTTTTCCTTGCCTTTTATGATAACACCTGCTCAATTTCCTCTATTTAATGTGTAGAATGCCAGTCCATGATAACAATAGCCGACCTTCTAAGGATCACCATCACCAGAACGAGCATACTAGACGAACTAAGGGTGCGTTCTTTTGAGGTGATCTGGATCAGGATCAGTGATCCAAGATCACTCGGATCATGGTGCACCAATGGAACCGATGAACCCGTGACAAGAGTGGATTCATTGGTTCCTTTGATGAACCATGATCCGAGTGATCTTAAATCATTGATCCCGATCCAGATCACCCCAAAGGAAGGCACCCTAATTGTTAAGCTAGTAATAGACGACGTTCGATATATCAATATTCCAACATGGCTCCGAGGCTTTCAGGACAAACTTCCACATTTGGTGTTATTTTCGTTCTATCCAAATCTCTTTTAGGGAATTGGGAGACAAAAGGAGCTTTGAAAATTTACAATTTTGACCCGAAAGCCTCGGAGCCATGTTAGAATACTGATACATCGAACGTGGCCTCTTCAGAGGCAATCATCTCTAGGCCTTAAATATGGCAAGTTTACAGGTTCTGAAAGTATTTTGTTCGTAGCTAGGAAACCTTACCAATGCAGGTGACGCCATCATTCTCGATTTTATATCCCGGATTACAGTCACACACATACGAGCCAGGCGTATTGATACATGACTGGCTACATCGGGACACGTGATCAGTACATTCATCAATATCTAATGAGCAATGAAAAAAATATATTTCAATTAATTGAGGGTAAGATTTACTTTTTCAGTTTCAGGAGCTTAGAAAGTGCACAAAATTGGGTACTACATCAATGTCGATGTGTCCGTGTATATAATTTATTTATTTCATTAATAGACGTAACTACGTAGTGACATTGAAATTAAAAAGTTATCACTGCAGAAAAGTTTAAGATATACAGTGCTTTTTTGTAGATAAAAAACACGTCCAACAGACACTTAGCGTTACGCGACCGACCGAACAGGGTGCAAAGGAGGTTACTGAAAAAATTGCACAGATTTCCTGAACTGCATTACATAACTCGATTTTGAGCGATCGGGAGCTTATCAGTCTTACCAATACACGTAGCACCATCTCCATGGTAACCACTAGGGCACGGACCGCAGGCGTATCCGGTTTGATTGACATCAGGTGGAACATTAACACACTCTACGCCTGGGAAACAAGGATCATTGTTTTCTACACAAGCGTCAAAGTTACTTTCACAGAACTGTCCCGTGAGTCCCGCAGGACATTCACACGATAATACAATAAATCTGGCGCCACTGTCCAGCTGTCGCTGAACGTCTTCATCGTCGACGCAGCTGCCATTATTTTGACATGGACACAGTCGAACCAGGGGCCGGAGCTCTGAGGCTGAACCGTTGCTGTCCGTGACGATAAGCACAGGTTCAACCTGTCAATCAGAGAAAAGTTTTACGAAATGAGGCATCAAAAGAATCAGGCCTTTTTATTTCTTTGACAACAAGTTGGCATTTGTGTTGTTGAAAAATATTCACACAGCTTGCGGACAAGCTCTCTTGGGGAAAGGCTTTCCTCATCCCCTCCCCCTAAAAAAGAGTGTTCACTGGTTAGCATACACATTAGAAACAAAAACCAAAATCCGAAATGTAACAAAACCCAACCGCATGGATAGGCAGAATAGCAGTCAGAAACATAGTCACAGAGAAATTTTAATCTATCGATAAAAACGGTGGTCAAAAACATCGTCAAAGTACAAATATCATTCTAGGGGAATTCAACACCAACCTTCTGTATGGACATCGGCCGCCATCGAATAACCAGATTCTGTGAGGTATTGGTGACGATTTCTATATCTGGAAAGTACTTGACGGAGAAAACAAACGAGCTGCTGGAGTTGTGACTGGCTGTGATGATCACTTCAACTGTTTCATTTATAGTAGCGTTGATGACTTGTGGTCCGTACATGTGAGGCGGGAAAGTTGCTTTGAAAAGATGAAAAGAGTAGATTGTTAGAGAAATTAAACCGACGTCTCCAGATGTTTTCGCAGATTACTAAAGGTTGCGTTCTCAGTTCTCATGGGGTCGTAAAACTATAGGGAGCCACTTTAATATCCCAAGGAATGGGGAAAACCATGCTAAAATGTCGGGGATAGCCGTTGGGTAATTTGGATTACACCGCTAAGGTAGGTTTTAACTTAATATTTGATCGCTAAAAGATACCAC
>Ga0126338_10003507_pt1:5000-11009 | contig 11009 bp, 8 predicted proteins | sample OrbCmetagenome_2_FD_92529 | JGI IMG/M metagenome (GOLD analysis project Ga0126338, IMG submission 92529) | Coral microbial communities from Petempiche,Puerto Morelos, Mexico - Orbicella C C metagenome | ecosystem: Host-associated > Invertebrates > Cnidaria > Coral | place...
TCTTCAACTTGCATTTGCTAACTTTATTATTGCTTTTTCTGTCCGACTAACTGGGTGATACTAAAACAATTAGACCCTTCGCCCCCAAGGGCCACGGGTCTAATTATTCATAAACAACAGCAAGAGCAGGATCACCTTTACTGTTTATTCGTCCCTCCAGTGCAGGCGTGTTCCTCTCTTTGGCTGCAGCTGCTGAAAACACTGTCCCCAAGCCTCTACCGCTGGTCCTCTTAGTACGCGCCTGCAGCTCAAACGTTCCGTCGTCAATAGCAACCATTGTGTACTCACCAAGCCCGTTGAATGTAAACGATTTGTTATCGAGAGTTATGAAATGAGGATCTCCCCATATTAAAGCTGAAAAAAAGAAGTCAAAAGACGAGATCTTTTTAACTTCTGTGTTATTAAATTAACAGCAACTAATATATTACGTAACCTTTCTGCGTTTTTCTGCTAAGTATCCGGCAAGCTTTAGACAAATGCGGCAAAATAAGTTATCTGCTTTTGTTTGTCCTGAGCGACGAATTCAAAGATGGACTAAGGGTCTGAAAGTATGTCCCACTTTGAAGCAATAAACAGCAATTTGTAAAGAGAAGTTCAAAATGCCAAAAATTAAAATAGCTGAACACTATCTGTTATTCGATAAGGTACACTTGTTAAGGCTATTGTTTTCTTTGTAGAGAGATCTCGATGAATTGTTGTATACGAAAATGTTGCCAAGTGAAGCTGCATCATTTAGCTTTTTCTTAAATTCTTCGTAAAGTCGCAGTCTTTTTCGTCTCAGTTTGTCAAGCTTTCGATCTTTCGAAGCAAAATACCGAAGGTTTTAGGCTCAATGAGGTACAGGAAATAGTTTCCTTTATAACTTTTTCTGTGCCTTTGCACGCGCCCCGTATCAAGGCAGCTCTTTATAGCTCGTTCCAGACTCCAAACGGTCGTAAAGGCTCCGCACCCAATTTACATTATGTTAACTTAAGGTAAAGTATCGGCTGCTAGGATTAAGCATTTAAAGGTCAGGACCCAGTTGTTCTTAGGCTGGATAACGCCATCTATCGGATAAATCGCTATAAAGTGGATAAGTGTTAACTAAACAAACTACGATATTGGGCTTGATAGTGATTTATCCAGTGGATAGCGTTATCCAGCCTGAGAAGTCATCTTTACCACTTCTTCTGCTGTTGTATTCAGAACAGTCATCCGATGGTCGCCGCTGATAGTAAAGTCCACACAAAGACGAATTACAACAGTAATGGTGTGCCTCCACATCACTTATCAACGGAAGACCGGGTACCCCAATCAAAAAGGTGCTCCCCGCTTCCGGTTGCCCGAGGGTCAGAACTCTTCCAGCTCCCGGTACTTCTGTGTAGCAGCACTGTTGTGCCCAGCGGCTCACTAGAGAAGGCAGCGAGTATGCGCATATCGTTTGGCTACTCCGCCAAGCAATTTTTTGGCCATAATCCACATAAAATTGTTTATCTGCAACAGCTTGGTTAAAGGTGCAGGGGCAGGGTCTTATCTCTGGAGCTGATAAGGATCCCTGCTGACGGATCCACGTGTAACACTTCTTGGCAGGCAAGTCCAAAACAGAGCTATTGTCGAGACGGAAAAACCACACACCGCGACTGTTCGTGTTTCCAATGCGCTGGTCTATGGTGTCGGCTTCAACAGTGCCCGCGCTGAAGTTAAAAAGAAAACCCACTAGCTAGCATTTCCAAAAAAAACAATGACCGCACAATGTATTTTCCTTCATGTGGAAAATTACATTGCACAACTTCCATGACAAATAAAAGTATAAATAAAATGTTTCATTTAGATACAAATAAAGCATATCTAGCTTTCATACAGGTCTTCTTTATCTTGATCGAATGGAATTTTAAGGAGGAGAAAAAGAGCAAGCACGCGGAGGACCCCCCACCGCCAATAACAAGGGGGTTTGAATCAGGATTGTTCAATTATTCGCAATTACCGCCGGATAACAATTTCCATCATATTTTTAGTTATTAGTTAAAGCAAGTTCAGCCAAAATATGACAGCTATTGATTTTTCTCAACCACCAGCTAACTTCTTAAGGTGCCATCTTAGCTCCAAAGGTGACACTTAGACACCGCTGGAAACCACAAGTGTTTCTTACCCCGGTACATTAGTGAAACGCAGTTGTGCTGGGTCTCCTGCGTTATATCCGATAACAGGAAGCCCACGGCTTCTCTGTGAGAGCAAGCGGAAATTCCTGGAGAGAAAAATACCAAGAGATATGAAACTCAACGTAAAATAAATAGAAAGGATTATTTTGAAAAAAAATGGGTATTTAGCCCTGGCCAGAAATCAAATCAATATGTAGATAGATTAAATACGTAAGTAACCAAAGAAATAATTTAGATTGATTCGCTCTTTGCAATCACGAAGTTATTCATTCATTTATTTTTTGTCTGTGTCGTTTGTTCTTGTTGTCGTTTTTATTGCGTAGTTTTCTTTTTTGTCACTTGTAGTATAACATAAGCTACTGATGTAAACTTAGTAGCCATTTATTAATATTTAGCCTATTTTTTTTACAAATTGATGTAAGCCGTTGAATGGAAATAAAAATGTGAAAAAAGAGAGAGAGATTTGATTTAAATGAGTATAGACATATCAACATTTAAACTCTCAAGATGTACAGTAGTTCTCGTAGACAGAAAGCAAGCACATGTTGCGAGCCAGGATTCAAGAGAACTTGTTTCTATACAAAAGTTGATTTACTTTATACTTGAATATAACATTTAAGCAAGCAGTGCAGTTCCTATGCAGTTAAGTGGTCCACCTGCTTTAAACTATGGGCTAAGATTAAGATATTGTAATTAGTCTGGAAACTGGTATGCTTAATTAATCCCATCGTGGTTTCTTTTGCGTACTGAGAATAGACCATTCTGCAGTTGTTTGCTCAGTGGCCCGGCCTTTCAATGGCAGCGAGGCTGGAGGTGACCTTGTTTTGAATGATACAGACCTCACTGCTTTTGTTTTGTAAATCAAGCTGTTCTAATGCTAACTAGTTTGCATTAAATGAGTAAAGCAGAGAAGTTTGTCTCAAGGCAAGGACACCTCCAGCCTCGCTTGCATTCATAGGCCAGGCAATTGCGCACACAATAGTAAAATGGCCTACTGTAGCTACCACGCCAAATTTTTCCTAACCATTTACTTTCCTAAAGATGTCTTATTCATACTTACTGCCCTGTTGATGCAGCCCACTCAATTCCATTTTCAGGATAATTGAACAACGCGAAAGAATGTTGACCGTCGGTTACCAGGACAATCTGGAACGTGTTGACCTGAAGAGACAAGTTTTTCAGTTTCTACTCTGACGAAGGGATGACACTTTTAAATGCTTCACAAACTCACTGCCTCCATCAACTTCAAATTGATAATTAGCTTATCACGTTAGGTATAGCTACTCTATATTCTGTAAAATAAATTTTTAAATGACTTAAAACATAACAAGGGTAATGCAAGAAACTTGCTTGCACTGAGGGAAGTCAAGAAAGTTTAAACCAAGCTGAAAGTTACTCATTATACAACGCAGTAATTTATTCTCACTGCATACCTATTATCACATCGCGGTAAACTAAGTTATGGGAAAAATCTGCGACTACTATGGCAGCTAAGGTACACCTAATTGCAATAACGTTGTCATAGAAAAAAGCAACAAGCAAAAAGCCAAATAGGAATTAATTAGCCAAATGTAAATTGCCATTGTTTTCAGATACTGTACATGAATGAAAATATAATGTACATGAATGACATGAATGAAAAATGTATTTTTCATTCATGTACAGTATCTAAGAACAATGGAAATTTAAATTTCCCCAGTTAATTTCTATTTGGCTTTTTGCTTTTTTCTATGACAACGTTATTGCAATTAGGCGTATGCAGCGAGAAATGAGGGTAGCACCTACAACCGGCACCAGGGGAGGAGGCTGAGGCGACAAAAGCTTCCTCGCCGGAACGCCGACAAAATGACAGTAATCGAGCAAAATCCGAGAATTAAAACGACGAGACCACAAAGTATCATGCCAGCCCTGGGGCATAAAAGCATGGTGGAATTTGAGGGATTAAATCAAGTTCCGAGATGTGCTAATAATTATATGCAGTGAGAATAGACCCAGGCAGCAACGCAGGCCTACCGTCCACAATTATCCGTCACAAAAACAGAGCTTTTAAAAAGGCGCTCTTCAAACGGGAAGAAGCTGAAAACGAAACGCCGGCTTTCCATTTTCGTTCGGACGGAAAAAAAATTTGAAAACAGAGCTTCTGAAAACGATGACGTCACGATAATCATGTGATTTCACCGGCCGAGTTTTCCTCAAACACAAATCCAACATGACAGGTGATTTTTTTTTTTTTTTTTGCGTTTTTAAATTCCTCCGGCGTAGTGTGGACGAGGTCCAAAATGTTAAAGATGCTACAGTATTTAAAATGCAACAACTAGAAATCAAAATTAACACACACGTGAAATTAGAACTTGATATTGATGTGAAAAGAAAGTAAAATCAACCGGATTACAAAGCTTATCAGTTTATTATTCCCGAGCTCGTTAAATGGGAGCTCTTTTCTCGGACACCAATTCAGAAAACGGACATCTCGCAAAAGGTAAATATGGTTTACTGGTCGTGACCAAATATCACTTGTATTTTCTGTGACTGAACTTTCTTTTAAAGACAGACACCTCTCGAAGGCAGGTAGTTAGAGCAGGTCCCGGTGGAGGTACTCCCTTATATGGGCTATATAGGTATGTGCGGCCCGAAAGGGTATGGTTTTTTTAGCCGTTTTGATCAGAAATAGGGTATCGATTTTGGCCATTTTGAGACCGTCAACAAAAGCCTTCACATTGCCTTTAACATCGGTCTGAAATAGGTAGCTAATTACAAGACAGGTCTGAAACGGGGTATGGATTTAACGATCGGGTCGTCAATAGGATATCAAATTTTTGGTCAGGTCACAAACAGGGTAGGGGAAATCACAGAGTTTGGTCTTAAATAGGGTAAGCGTTTGTGGAAGGAGACCGCACACCCCCGCCCACACGATTTTTCCAGGAGTACCCCCGCCCCGGAGCAGGTTCCGAGAGTGCCTGCCTAAGCGAGAAATGATTGTATTTATGTCACTTCCCGCCTGTCAAACCTACCGCATTTATGAAGGGGTATGTAATGGGATATAGTCGAACCCATGTCACTTTCAACGCCCAGGTCGCGTTAAAGTTTGGAGTTCTGGGATTTGTTTGATAGCGTTTTACGTCACTGTTTGCTCGATCAAAGACTTCTCTAGCATGGTTGGACGTCACGTCGCCTAGGAAGGTTTTGGCGTAGACCTGGTAATAAACCTTCGATCCGTTTCTGTGATCCGGCAGTCTAAATGGAGAGTGACTGATGTATGACCAGTATGGTGCTAGGATGTACATGCGTCCAAATCTGAAATAACCTGGCCTGAAACCAGGGAAACGCTCAGGCCATCTGACAACGTTGGGGCTGACGAACCTTAGCAGTCCATTCCGACAAATCTACGAATCAATCATAGGACATGAACATTGGATTGACTTGATGATGAAAACAAACTTCAAAATCAAAACAGGTAAGCTTATATAAAAGCCCTGGACAAACGGACCTGCAAGTAGACTAGACGCAAGTTGAAAACTTGGGTGCACTTGGGACTCCGTTTGGCCAGGCGTAGCGTGCACTTGCCATGACTTGCAATCACTTTTGCCGATATCAGATTTGCACGCAAGTCGAATGAAACCCTTTGGCCACCCAACTGAAAGTCAACGCAAGTTGAGCGGCGTCTCTTCATTTTTATAGCAACCTATTAGCTAATGAAATACAGGATATTGGCCGCGCGGGACTAAACCCGTAGCCTTGAAATTTTTTTTTTTTTTTTTTTTTTTTTTTTTGGGTTTTTTTTTTTTTTTGTTGTGATTTTTTGGGTTTTTTTGTTCTCCCCACCAAGCCTTTTCCCAACTTTTTACTTTTGGCCAATGGGGGCTCACTTTAA
>Ga0126338_10003509_pt1 | contig 11008 bp, 6 predicted proteins | sample OrbCmetagenome_2_FD_92529 | JGI IMG/M metagenome (GOLD analysis project Ga0126338, IMG submission 92529) | Coral microbial communities from Petempiche,Puerto Morelos, Mexico - Orbicella C C metagenome | ecosystem: Host-associated > Invertebrates > Cnidaria > Coral | place: Petempiche,Puerto...
AAGATCATTAATTTTACCTACATGTACGAATATGATACTTATAACTTGGCACCATTTGTTTGCTCAAGATGTTCAATATTACATTCAGATGAGAAAGCAGACTAAATAATTCACACATTTAATCAGTCTGTTCTATGCCATTGTCTTGAAAGTGACTGCAAGTGAGGGGTTTATTTGAAGGGGAGATTATTTAGAATTAGGTTGACACTCGAGGGAGAGTGCTTACATTACTGCCTTTTAGGAAGCGGACACTTATAGGACTTCAGGAGGGCACTAGATCAAATCATTACACAAGTTCAATGAAAGCTACTGAGCGTAGAATTGATACCATCAGCTGTACAATTGATCAAGGTGGTTTTAACTTTTAAGTCTGTAGATAAAAATCCTAGTGTATGACCATACAAATGAAAGCTAGTGAGCAGTACTTTTTTTGGTATTTATGGACTTTGTCACTTATGAGAAAAAATCTAAATTTAAAAGTTTTTCGTTGCAGAAGGCTGAAAGGTGTCCATGGTGTTGTGCTTTCAACAGATGACTACTTTTACAGGAATCAACGGTGCATTTACTTTGTGTATATTGTACAATTTTTGCTCTTTTACTTTATTTCATGTGTCAGATATACATGTATAACCTTTGAGAAAGTGGACACACACCCTTACTCTGACCCTGAATGCATAGCACAATGTATAGATTTAAAGTTGTCTGTTACATGTCGGTGTCTGTAATTTTCTCTAGTGAGAAGCATGTCTGCTGAACTGAGCAGTTGATGTAATTATCTGTCATGGATGTAAAGGGGCTGTTTGAACATGAAAGTACTCTTGAAGCTTATGGAGTTCTAAGTGTTTCATTGCATTTTCTTACACTTTAGGTATGAATTTGACATCAGCTTACTTGGAGAGGCACATGAGTGGAATCAACGACGAGGTAATTACTGTACAACAAAAGTAATGTGTAGTTTATCTAACTGAAGTCAAGTAGGTCATTACACCAGACTAGAGCTCCAGTCTGGCAGCTTCCCCTGTGATGTTCTTGAGAAAGAAACTTTACTTGTCTAGTAAATGGTTTGTATCCTGTGGTATCATAAAATATTTTGTTGTCACTGACTAAAAAAAACTTCAAAATGGGTTACTTCTATTAAAAACTATAACTCTCTTTCTGTCTATAAACACTGTGCAGATCTATGTATGTTGTACAAATGCAAGAACCTAGCTTACATGTAAGTAGCAGGCTTTTCGAGCTGACAAGACGTGAGAAACTCTCTTGGGAATAGCCCGTGCATGTGTAAATATTTGGAATTCATTAATGCCATTCTGTAGATGACAAATCAGATGACAAGGTAGCACTTAAGCTTCCAGAAACAATCTTTGTGACCACTAAGAAAAGCAGTCAACAGTTTCCACAGCATCAGAGTTATAAAAAAAAATTGATGTCATTGTGATTGTTACATCAGTATCAATAGACCATATAGTGTTATTCAGTGTCCGCAACATGGTAGTCATGGAAAAAATATTGTTAATGACTAACATAATTAACATTTCAACAATCAGCTGAACATTGCCTTTATTTTGGGATGGAATTGTGAATATTAAAATCCAAGAGTAATTTGGCAATCAAAGATAAAACACGGTTTGTTGTGTTTTTTTCTTGCAGCTAAAAGTGCTTTAGAAAAACATCAATCTCCAGTCATCATTGACAACACCAACACTCAGGCTTGGGAGATGAAGCCTTATGTGTCTATGGTAAGAGAATTTATATAGCTTAAAAGTCCATTTTGCTGTCATGGTATCAGTGCATGTTCTTCCTTGAAAGTCAAAGAGTGCTAGAATGCCATTGAGAGGTTGTTATGCTCTTATCTGTTTCCAATCCAAACTGAAAGTAAGAGTCAATGGGAGCTAATGGAACAGAGCTGAAAAAGAGTTATTGTTATCAACTGACCACATGTATATTCAGTGTGGGTTCAACCAAGCTGAGAGTATCTGAGCTCCACTTGGCATTACAATCGAACCTCCAGTTGTGACCACCTCTTGTAAGCAACCACCTCTCCTGAGTGACCAGTTTTCCAAAATACCAAAAGTTTCTGAGTCAGATCACTATATTTGGAACTTCTTGTAAGCGGCCACCTCTCGTAGGTGACTGTGACCACTTTGAGAGCTAAATATTTGAAATTTGCTTTCTTTTTTAACTCCTGTAAGCGACCACTTGACTGATAATAGAGCAGAAATTGGATAATAAGGTGTTGTAACAATATTGTATTCCTGGATAATACAAAAGAGGGAAATTTCTCAATGGGAAGTATTGTATTTTTCTCGAAATTGACTAATTCTCTTATGAATAAAACTTTTAAACCATGGAGTAAGTCTCTGTAGCTACCTTATGCTAATGAGGCAAAATTGTGACCCAATATGGTCTAAGCTCAAGTAAGTGACAACCTCCCATAAGCGACCACCTAGTCTTGGCATTTTTGGGGGCCGCTTACGGAAGGTTCAACTGTATGTGCCTCTCCAATGCAATTAACAGAGCTCTTGTTCCCTCATGGAAATTTGAGCAGCTTCAAATCGGCCTTGTCTGAGGTGTCCTTTACTTACCTCTGACTCAAAACTAGTGCCGGTGTACAGTTTGTTTTGCAAGACAGTGAAATGAGAAATGGTGATCTACATGTACCAGATTAGAGAGTGAGAGATAAAACGTTCAAATCTCGTTTGATCAAGCCTTTAAGTTTGGATTTTATTATCTTTTTTTAGGCCTTGAAGTACGGTTACCACATCAAACTTGTTGAACCGGACACCACATGGAAGTGGAATGTTAAAGAACTGGCAAGGTGTGTTAAGCACTAGCTTAGTTTAGAAACTCAACATCGAGAGACTTATTACCTCTAGAAGATTATCAGTTACATGTAGTGGTTCAAAAGGCCATTAGCAAAACACAGGTTACTGTCATGATGCCTCTCTCCACTCAGGTTTGGAAATGGTTGAGTGTTGGGCCATTATTAGGACAACATGACCGAATGCTGGAGGAGCAGGAAGTGTCGGGGGGGGGGGGGAACTTGCAATGGAATAGCAAATCATGCAGGGCCTAGAAACCCAATTTGGGAGTAAGCTACCTGAGTACAGTAGCCTTTGTTCATGGTAAAGGTAAAGTCTTCTTCGGGTCAAGAGGGCTTATCCTGGTTTCTATATCATTAACCAGCTAGGAGTATTTTTACTCCCCCCCCTCCCCCGCCCTGGGTGGGATCCTTGTCTATTCCATGGCTATTCCCAGCATTAAATTCGCTGGCATCATTAATACACCTGGGTGGAGAGAGGTATTGTGTGAACACAACCCAATGACCTCGGCCAGGGCTTGAACCTGGATCACTCGAGTAAGATTCCAGTATGCTAACTAATAAACTGTCAGGGCCAGGTTGTTCAAAGCCCTATTAAGCTAACCCAGGATTAGCGAGAATTTGATTTCAGTTTTGTAACTTTTCGGTGAGGTTTTCTGTTAAATATATTGTTTTTCCGTCTGTTTTGAATTGGAGTAATCTCAAACTACATAAAGTATATACAGTGAAAAAAACAATTTTGTACAAGAAAAATCAATACTTCGGTTGACGTTTCATCCTGGGTTAACGTTAACCGACCGTCGAACAACCCGGTCCAGGCCGCCGCGTCCTTTCTGGACGAAATGTATTCTCGCACGTATCTTTATTAATTTTCATACTTTTGCTCAAGACGGAATCAACATGGGGTAAACATGGCGGCCATAATAAGAATGAAAGAACGGTTTGAACATGGTATGACTGTGGAAAAGATTACAAACTCCGAGAAAAAACTTGATGCAGATAGGACTGGAAATGAAACTGTGACTACAAAGGGCACTGGTAGCGACAATCAGAATCCCAGTCCCAGACCTCAAAGTTTATCAAAAGAGAGAAGCCCACAGGAACTGGATACGAGAAGGGCGGAGAACTATGAGGTTACGTCTGGAGAGAAAACTACTTCGAAACTTGAAGTGAGTGAAAAGATAAGTTCCTTGCAAGTTATGGAAGATCAAAGTAGCTCTGAAGCGAAAGAAGAACAATTTAATGGGCTCAGAAATTCAAGCGAGAAATGTGTTAACCTGGATGAGAAATCAGTCAGCGACTCCAAAACTGGAGATAGGGAAGAAAACTGCACTCACTCTGCAGTGAATGATCTTGACATCGGCAAACTCGAAGAAGGAGCAGATTGTAGCTTGACAGAAGAATATGATGTCAGTTCTAGTCCAAAGCCACAGCGGGTTCAAAGGGTGAGAAACAGGAGAACACCAAACAGACAACAGCATATCAATACAGAGCTGTCAGCACTTGACACTGAACATGAACGCCAGGGTAACTGCTCGTCCTGTGACAATCTTGATAAACCCGACCTGCATAAGATGCCCAGCCAAGGAGAGGCATCAGAAGAAAGCAGCCCGGTATATCGTGTGGAGACTCTATCAAGACTTGCGTCCTTAGCTAACAATTGTACAGTTTCTCCCGTTGTTTCTTCGAGTGGAAGTGTCATGGACAGTCCCGCAGTTACTGAATCAGCAGATGTATCGAAGTCGTCAATCTCCCCGCTCTCGCACAATCCGTTAACAGACTGTCAGCCAATCACAGACCCGGTAAACCCTGCTTATTTAAATGCTTCTTCCTTGGAGTCTGATGGAGACGCAGAGGAGAAGAGTGACTCGAGCAAGGAGCCCATTAAGGGAAAAATCACTTGTGAGGTAGAATTCGCCAACAGAAGGACGTCATTGCCTCTTACGCTCACTCTTGAAGATGACGTCACAGACGCATACAGCGGAAGTGACGTGGAAAGACGTGGAGAGCCTTCTGGAGGCAATTCTATCCCTACCCCTCCACCCTTGTCAGCACTTCTGGCGTCAGCTTCAAGAACGAAATTGAAAAGACGCGCAAGGTCCAACAGCGATCCAACTCAGCCAATCACAGACTCGGTGAACTCTCCCGAGGGAATCACTCTGAAACTGCCTCGGGAACCTAATCAGGTCGCCGGGGAACTGGAACCGAATGAGTCGTTACAAAGTGTTTCCAATGATAACTCTAGTCAAGAAAACATCACTTCAGACAAAGATGTTTCCACTGACGCGCAGAACCTGTCTGACGTATCTGACGTGTCTCCGAGTTCATCCGGGGACTCGCCGAATGACATGTCCGCCCAGCTGGAGTTTTTGAAAACGTGTTTCCCGGATGTGGGTAGTGATTTGATGAACGCGTTGTTAACCACTAATAGCGGCGATGTGATGAAAGTGGTTGATGAATTGCTGGCCAGCGGCAGTGCAGAAGAAAAATCGGCTGAAGACACAGAAGTAGCCGAAGAGAACGTTTCCTCAACTGAACTTTCAAACATTCCAAATTCGCCTCCATTGCCCGTGCATAACACACCCTTCAACGCTTCGAATGAAGAAGAGCAATCTCCACCACCCAAGGAAATGGGCGAGGTCATTGACCCCACTGGCGGGTTTAATCAACAAAACACTGATTCCCGTGAACATGGCGAGATTTCCAGCGACACTCCTCCTCAAGAGAACAGAGCAAGTCGTCCCAGGGATCTGGAACCCAGGCCTCTTACCCGAGGTCAGTCCTCTAGTCAAAGCAGCACCACAACTTTTCAGCTGACGCTTGAGCCCGCAGTAGCTCTACACCTCACTGAGATGTTCGGTTCTTTTGCTGGAGTTAACTTTCAAGGTTTGTAACGGCAGCTCGTTTATTTTGGGTTTTTAACCTGTGTCCTTCCTTGTGTTTTCATTAGGGTAGTAATGGATTAAAAACAAAACGAGCCAAAATAAGTGAAGAGGCCAACCTCAACAAAAAAACAAAGCGAATCAGTCAAGCATACCTCTCAAAACAAACCTAATTCTAATACTTACAAACGACTTATTAATGTTAAAAAAAAAAGTGCAAAAATCGTTTTAACTTACCTTTACTCGTCGTGAATACGCAAAAAATAAGGTCTGATGATGGGTATAGGTTAGCCACATGCACTCGCTCCCAAGGACACCGCTCAGTCAATAATTACGCGCAGTTCGTATTGGGATACCTGCGTAATCCTCCTTTGGATCTAAGGACACAGGAAAATCAGTTAGCTATTTAGGAGTTACAAAGGATTGCAACAAAAATCTAAATTTTATTTATATACGGCCGAGGAATGTCTGAGAACATCTTAAACCAACGAGTTTTTTTCTCTGGAATTTCTAAGAAAAATCTTGAAATTAATTCACGTTGTTTTCCTACTTCACAGAGGATATCAGTCACGAAGATCTTATCATAGACGTGGACAACTCTTTAGCAAGACAGTTGCATAAAAAATGGGAGAAGAGTATCCAGGTATAAAGCTTTCCATTATACTGGCCATAGAGAACGAGTAGTCTCTCTTTCGCTTAGTCCGTCCTGGGCGCTTCTCGCCCCCAGGATTTCGCGCGGTCATTTTTCCTCGCAGGTTTCTTTCGCGTCACGCACGAGGACTAAGCGAAAGAGGGACTACTCGTAGTATATAATGACCACATCTTGTCATCCTTCTCCTCAACCTCCGCCCTGAAATGTATTTATTATTTTATTCATTAATTATCTATCCAAATCCATTTAGAATGCAATAATTAACAGGAGCTTATTGAGATATACCCTTGCAAATGATCAGGGTCAGCCAAGCGGTCCCTTTTACAGTGGTCCCTATCCGGTAGCTCCGTTCAGTTGTTAGAGCTCAGTAAACATATACATCGATGGCATTGACTGTGTTTAACTTGTAAAATTCTCCTTGGGTTACAGATGAAAAAGGGGATTTCTGCTGTTAAAAGAGGTAAGAATTTCTCTTTTGCTCGAGCAATATATGTTTTTGTTTAATGAGGGGTTTTTTTTTTGATATGTTGGCCGGGGGCTGCGTACGAGTAAATGCTTCTGAACTTATGTGCAAAGAAGTGTCGGTGCTGTAATAAATTCAGAAACAAATTTTCCTTGTTTTTTTTTTGGAACTGAAACCTTATAAAAATCAAGGAAAATGTTTCGGTGTTCCAACAGTAATTTGGCATTTTTTTCAAAGTATTATGGGGATACCGATAAACTTGAAAATGTAAACCTCTCGTTTTCAAGTCTGTCTGTGTGTGCCAAATTGAAATCGATTTCCAACCTTACTATTGTTAACCTCTCATCTCTTGGTAATAGCTTTCTGTAATTGGCCATTTTCGAGTTACCTTGCGCCTCTGTTTCGGAACCAGTCTTCATGCCAAACCTTTCGTCTGAAAAAGAGTTTGATTGGCATAAAAATGAATCTGTAGGTGGAAAACATTTTCATATGAATGATTTCGCACGAAGACTTTTTTGATACGGAGGGAAAAGGTAACTCGGAAGTGGCCCATTTGTCAAGTACTTTAGTGCAAGTTCAAACCATTATTGCTTTATGCCAGTGATAGTGATATTTCCCTAATGCTCTTTTTTAGGTAGTTCAGAGAAAGCAAAAGTAGAACCAACTGGTAACGATGCAATCCAGCTTAATCGTGACCAGCGGTCACCTCAGCGTCCGCGAAATGAACCTCAAGCAGGTATTATAAATGCTGTAGAACATTCACATAGTCAGCTGCATCATTAGGAAGTTTAAGAAAACCACAACGGCAACGAGAACGTCGCTAAACAAAAGGTTAAAGGAGGAAAACAATTGCTGTGCACGTGCATAATAATTCTTGGTACATTTCTTTGCCATCCTCTGTAAAACAACAACGTGAAATGACTAAATCTGCGTTGTGTGGAGAACGTGAACTACGAGATTTGTAGATAAATTAAAAATTCATTTCTTAATCGACGTTGTCTTCGGCGTCGCCGTCTTAGTTATTTAAACTCCCTAGTAATGTTGTTAACTGTTTTTTCCTTGTGTTGTTAGGAAACTTGAGAGAAATCATGGATGAACAACTCGCGCTGGAGCTGAGCAGGAATGTTAGTATATCGTAACGTTTGTGTCAAAGAGTCTTTCGCTTTGAATTTACGGTCGCTGATTTGTTCAAAACCAGTGACTCACTTGTAACAAGGTTTTTCTTTTTAACTTTGTGTTACAAGGTCCCTGATGCAAATGAACAAGACATAGCTACCAAACTGAAGAGACAGAAACTTTATCAGATGTTCCCTGGTATAGATCCTGTGGCTTTAGAAGAAGTCTTTCAAGCCAATCGGTGGGTTTTAGGGCTGCTGATTTTAAGAGCAGTTTGCTAATGTTAGACTACAAAAAGCTCACATACACAGCTCAAAGTCTTCCTCGAAAACATCTACGCCACGCGAGTGGTAATGTTGTGGGCAAAAGAACTGGGTACCATGTCTAAGTGACATTAAAAATTGGATAATTGTCTAATGCAATTCAAGAGTTTCCATTGGTTTAGCCATCATGCTTTATGAGCCATTATACCATGCTCTGCAATTATGGTAAGCGCACGCGTAAATATTTGGGGGGCGTTTAAATTTTATTCTTATTTTATTTCAGTTTTCTGTATTTTGGGGGCGTTTTTAATAAAACAATTATTCCACTCACGCTTGTTGGCTATCCACACTCTCATATCCATCGCGCGCTCGTGGAATAATTGTTAATTGTTATATAGCTGGTGTTTTTCCCGCCACAGCGCGCCCACTCATTGGCTAGTTCATGGTCACATGACATCTAACAATGAAACTGTTTACCGCCAAATGCCATGAGCGGGCAACATTGCGAAAACTATGACGTCAATCGGGAAACAGTTCACTGTTACCCGCGAAATGTTGACCGCTGTTGCACGTGATCAGAGCGTGCAGCTGAAGGTGGCCTGATGTCGCTGGAATCTCAGCACGTTTTTCAAAATTGCTTTTGTTTTGTTTTGCTATATAACAAATCATTTAATGACTGGTCCCTTGGGGAACAGTGACTTTTGTTCCCCTCGAATCTCAATGTTTCCCTCGACTTCGTCTCGGGAAACATTGTGATTCTCGCAAAACAAAATTCACTGTTCCCCTCGGGACCAGTCATTAAGTTTTAATTATAATGTTTATTATAGGCCCAAAGCCAAGTTATCACATCTGACCAATCAGACGAACACAATTAACGTAATGAGCCAATCAACTTACGAAGAAATAACATGTTACTGATGTTAAGCGCGGAAAAATATGCAACCGTTACCAAGCGCGGGAAAATATGCGACCGAAGCCAACTGAGAGAAAATATGGGGCCGAACATGGGTAACATTCAATCGTGTCAAACGCGCGGTGCACGAGTAAACAAACACACTCTTAGCTTTGGTTTTCTTCTCTGGAAAGTTTTTGTACGACAGTGGCAACACCAAAGCAATTGCGCACGGTCCGCAGAAGATTCGTCTGAGCGTTATTCCGCTCCTAGGCGAATGTGGCTTGTTATTGAAGTACTGTCTTTGTTTTCGCAGCTTTGAACTTGCTCCATCAGTAGAAGCCGTGAAGGCCTCATGTAATTTACACGGTCGGGAAATCCCTAACACTGTTATAGCAAGTGGGTTTAGCGGCCGTGCAATCACTCAGGAGGAAGCCACAAGAAAGGTACACTGCGTGACGCGTGACGTTTTATCCGTGTGTCACACTCATATGTTTAAATTGTCACACACTCGCATTTTTCAAACTCGTGAATGTGCGGTTGGGAATCCCTCTGCGATTGAGCGCCAGACTGCTAACATATTGAATTCGCGAATGGGACTTTGAGCGCAAAGCTCAATGAGTTTGCTGTTCAATTCTGAAAGGTCTCTGAAGAGTCTCTTTGCCGAGACGAAACGTCGCGTCAGACTTGCCACGAACTGTTTTTCATAAGTATTTGTCACATTTATCGCTTGAAGTTGTAATTTTATATACGATTTTTTTTCTTTCTCTCTGTTAGGAAGCAGAGGAAGACTGGAGTTGGTTATACCTGGATGGTAAGCGAAGTCAAATAAAGAAACGAAAAACAAAATAATTATTAAAATTAACTTTATCTTGGAGCTAGGGAGTCAAACTAGGACGCAAGATGTAACGCAGCGTAAAATGAATCAATACACATTGGCATTTAGTTTTGTTAGTATTTTACAGTTACTAAGTGTAGTCTGTCCACAGACTGTCTATTTTGTCTTAAGTTCATCGAGATCCCACACAAAATATTTACCGTGGGGGACATGAACGAGCCAAAACGCGCTCCTCGCTCGCTCTCGCGTTCTAAGAAAAATAACTCTCAAAAAAGCAAAAATAAAAAAAAGCGTCTGTGAGCAGACTAACTAAGTGTTACCGTTGTGGCAATTATGTCTTCTCCAGCTTCCTCTCGGCCAAGATCGGACGAGGCCTCGTTTCAGACACTAGAGGAGCCGAGCTACTTGGATTATCGCGCCGAAGCTTTTCAACATTGTAAGCAGAGAGACGAGTGCTTTAAGAAAGCCGCGCTGGCCTTCTCTAAGAAACAAGGACAGCTGGCACAATTTTACGCACAACAGGTAAATATGGATTGGTGACCTTGGCAGTGAAATGCTTAACTGAGATGTTGACACAAAGCGAGTTTTTCAAGTACTTTCCCTTTAATGTGTCAACATTTTCATTTAATATTCATTTCACAGCCAAAGATCGCCATCCATTTTTTTTTTCACATATCAAGTTGCATGTCACATGTTGTTTACCATTAACATGAAGAAACCGGTTCGTCAACCGTTGTGCTAATGGTAAGCAAAAATGCCTGATGGTAAGTTCCGTTCGGATTGGCCATTTACCATGTACTCACAAACCCTTTATTTACTGAGAGAGACTAGGACGAGTTCAACCTGATCGTAATTCCAAATGTAAGCACATTTTCTACTCGGATATTTCTGTTTAGAAATTTCAAGACATTCTGTTTATTTCGAAAATTTTCCGGTCGGTCTTACCATCTGGATTCTGACCAAAACTTCCGGAATGTACATGATAAACAACCCTTATCTTCATATTTTGACATAACTGCTCTTCTAATCCTGCAATCCTTTTAAGCCGCTGTTTCACGCGTTGTGCTAAGAATGTTTCATA
>Ga0126338_10003510_pt1 | contig 11008 bp, 10 predicted proteins | sample OrbCmetagenome_2_FD_92529 | JGI IMG/M metagenome (GOLD analysis project Ga0126338, IMG submission 92529) | Coral microbial communities from Petempiche,Puerto Morelos, Mexico - Orbicella C C metagenome | ecosystem: Host-associated > Invertebrates > Cnidaria > Coral | place: Petempiche,Puerto...
AAATAAAAATAAAAATAAAAAGGTCCACAAGGATGTAAATATATTTCAGATCAAAGGTTGTTTGTAACAAAACCATATTTAGACCTTGTTACTGCTTTGCGTTCCCGCTTTCTCTCATCAAAAGACTTAACTGGACTTTGGTCAATGATTACCACGTGGATTAATAAATTAGCTAGCGAGTAAAAGAAAACTCTAAAAGTACAGAAAACTGCCAACTATTTATTAAACAAATCACGAAATTTTCTAAAAAGTAAAAATTTGACGATTAATTAACTAGTAAAACCAAAACAAAACTGAGTTGAAAAAGGCCATTCATATTACTCGTTTTTTTTTTTAACAAAAATCATGGGTTCATTCATCATATGCATGCGATGTTTTGACTTGACAAGTTACGCACTTACTTCATACGAACTTGAAATGTCCACTGCACGAAACACAGGAACAAATATCAGCGCCACAGATGGGAAAAGAATCACGTAAGAAGCGATAATAAGCCAGTATTGTGTCCCGAAGATGTAAATCTCCGAGGGAACACCGAGAATTGTAATCGCAGACATGAACGATGCCAACAAAGACAGCGCCACAGGTACAGCCATCATACCGCGGTTAGCGAACAAAAATTCTTTCGTTGTTCGCTGTCTTCCCCCAGTAAAGGCATGGTATATTCCAATGAAAGTTGACAGGAGCAACATAACTCCAAAAACAGCAAAATCTACTTTTCCAAACTGTGCTTTTCCCTCCATAGCGCAAGTCGTGACAAGCAACTCAGCAGTAGAACTCGGTGGTCAACGTGCTATTGGTGTCTGGTACGTCATGTAAATGACTCGGAATAGTATTGCGCTGGTAACGGTCTGAGGCGTACTGAATATTTATGCTACTTTTCGCGAAAATTCGAGAACTGTATTTCGAGAGTATTAATTTTCGTCATTCCTGGAAAAAAACTCCACACAAGTGATTTTATTCCAAGCTTTTGCCATAGCTTTTCTCAAATCCTGGTTCGAAGGCCTTGTTTCACTACAAGGAGCCAACAAATGGAAAATTGATGACTGCACAAAAATTGAACAACTATCGACGAGCCCGTGAAGAACATTTAAACCCGTGTACTGTTTTTTTGCATAATCTGCTGAGTTTAATCGTGTTAAATTTTTGCGCTCTTTTTTTCGCAAGTGTAACGTCGTGTTAATTTTCGCGATATTTTTTCCAAAACGCCACAATATAGTACGCCCAAAATATTGTTTACAATAAATTATTTGCACAGGCGATTCAGTTTCTCATCAAGTAATGGATATTGACAGGGCATAGCACGATTAACTGTCCCAAGTAATTGGAACCCGATGTACTGAATACTTTTTGTGCGACGTGGGTTTAAGAACGGATAATTTTACAAAGAGTGCAAGAGCTCATTGACGGTTGTGCCAACCAGAAATTTGGCAGATTTTGAAAGCTAGATTTTTCCGCGAATATTAACACCTAAAGAACATGACCGACAATTTCACTGATTTACTACTGAAGTTTCACAAGCTCTTTTTAATCTTGGAAGTCAGTTTGATTCTGAAGATGACTTCCGCTCAGGTTGTCGAAACGTCATGTCACTAACAACAGGCGATCGCACAAGACAAAGTACTGATACCCCTGGTTTCAGACCAGTAGCTATGATATGAAACGTCAGTGACGAGTTTACTTGAAATAATCTAGGTCCGCACAGAAATTAGTCGTAACTAGACCCATGGTTGTGAGTTGTCTTTTTTTTTCCGCGGTTTTCTTTATTTTGTTTGTTTTGACGGCAAACTGCTTCCCCATAACAGATCGATTACAGATGAATTGGGTCTCGATTTGATCAGTAGTGACTTTCTGTCTGCAAACGAGTCTTCTCAACATGTGAAAACCGATTTCATCTTCTATTTTTAAATACTATGACAGTTAATGACTACCACTAACTTTGCACGTCTGTCATACTTTCATTATATCTGGGTTATTGGCCGAGAAGATGCCGGAATATTAGCCGAGTTCTTAGCGTGATTAATTCATATCCAGCCATCTCGACCGAACAAGCTTGGTCAATAAAGGATTTACTATATGGGATAAAAAACACCCAAAAAGTTATTCGCGTTTGATCGGGACACGAGCGTACGCAATCCCGAGCTGGCAATATGGTGCCGTCTTGTCCGCTTTGGTAGCCAACCACGGCGCAGTATTTGGTTCATCACGGGGCTAGCCATATAATAAGAGTTCACATAGACGTCTTGTCTCCATTCTGCACAATAAGATTGGTTGGTGTCTAAACATCTGGTGGTTAGATGTTAAATAAATGCCAAGTGACGGGGATTTGAGCGCGGCTTATTGGTTGTAATGCTATTACTAGAATTAAAATTGTCGCATGTACGTGCTCCTAACAGTTCGCTCAATACACGTCAGAAGGCGGAAACTTCGACAGATCAGAGAAATGCGGTGCAGGGCCTTTTGCCTCTTCTTCATCATTTTAAATGTTGAAGTTGCTCATCCTTTGGATAAACGAAATGACTCTTGTGTGAAGTTTCATTGGGATCGTAGGTTTGAATTCGGTTTTTTCTCCAAGGAAAACCACTCATTGAAAGGCTACGTTCGTAATTTAACAAATAATTGCCTTCAACATCATTCAGCAGTTGGGACAAAAAGTTGTCCAGCTCTTTCGGTGAAATTTCCGTTGATCTCTAGAGATCCAAATATAACGTTGAACAAGCTGCATAGACCTGTCTTGGCTACAAAAGAAGCCTCTACCAACACTGCAAGTCAGATTCTGCGCGCGTTTGAGAAGATATGGCAACTGTTCATTCTCTGCCTAATGGCTGCCATGTTATCAGGAATTCTGATCTGGTTTTTTGTGAGTATTTTCAGAATTATATATGGCATATAACGGATCAGTCTTTAAGTAAACTAATAAGCGTAGGTATAACGTTATAGACAATAAGATGCATAAAGGTTTGTGGATAGGAAAGACGCGGCTAAATGGACCACTTTCAAGGCATGGAAATAAAACCAGTAGCGTAGTAACTCTGTCTTTAGTTTCAGACACTGCAAATTTTACTAGCACTTGTTTCAGTCAGATATTTCCCCAAGCAGTGAACAGTTAAAATGAAGCCCTAGAATTTAATGTAAAGCTGTTCTTCAGCCACGGTAGATATGCGTCATTCGCAATTCTTATGTCAAAAGAACTCGTGTGGTTTTATTTATCCACTGAAAGTTGCTGACGAAATTCAAAACAAGGGGAAACATGTGTGGAAAAGAAATAACATGGATAGAAAAAAACTAAGTTCTTACAAGAATAATAGAAAATATATTAATAATAAAAATTTTTATTTTAATACCATCTGTTACATTTATAAGCATTTTGTTCTCCATTTTTCTCCAAGAAAAATTCCAATTTTTTTAAGACTTAAAACTATATTGAGTTTATTAGGTTGGTTTGTTTACACCGTGAAAGGAAAATAATCTACGCTTTTTTTTTTCAACAGGATCACAAAGCAAATTCTGGACACTTTCCAAACCCATTTTGGAGCGGCATACGGGAAGGTTTGTGGTGGGCCATTGTTACCATGACAACAGTGGGGTAAGAAAATCAATTTTCAAGTATATATAGAACCTGTCAATATCTGCAAGAATAATAAGTAACATTATGTTCTACTCCCCTGCCTCGGTAATTGCTCTCCTTTGTGTATCCCAGAGTTTATTATTCGAGCCAAGAAAATTCTAACTTTGTGTTCTGCCCGGGAACATCAACAGCTGAAAAATTTACTTGCTGACTTGAATGAAGAGTGCAAAATGTCAACAGTTTTTATTGTAAATCAAATTAGCATATTTGTTTGGTAGGTATGGTGACAAGACGCCGCGGTCGTTCCTGGCGCGAGCCTACGCTTCACTGTGGATGATAATAGGAATGCTGTTAATGTCAACCTTTACTGCCCAGATCTCCTCGTCCATTACGGCTGATGGACTGAGTCCTTTAAACGAGATATTTGGAAACAAGGTATAAGATATGTATTTCATGGAACATTTGATTAATGTACAAAGACAAGCTAGAATTCTAAACTAGCTAACAACCAAGTGCATCGAAGTTCTCTTTGTTATCCTGATTTTTCAGATACTGGCATGTGTAATCAGCTTTTTCATTATTATTATAATTTATCCATTTTATTTATTGCACATTAGTTTCAATTTGTCAAACGTTTTATGTGCCCTTAGTTCGGGAGAGCGGTAAATCCCTACCTTTTCTGCATTAAATAAATGAACTATTCAGTATTTCATCTATGTTATCTCATTCCCTGACTGCTCAAAGGAAGAGCAGCTGATAATCCAGGAATGCGGTCTTCTTTGCTGCGCTTGTCCCTTGGCAGGTAAAATCCGGCACTAATGTGCAGTATAATATAATATGAAAAGAAAAATGGCGCTATGATTCGATAAAACCATTCTCGTTGCAACTGAATTTGACCATGCCTGTGAAGTAGCCAGGTGTAGCTAAGCGCATTGACCACTATAAACAACAGCATTGGAACTGTTGTTGTGGGCCAGAAAAAATGTCACAGATGTACACAGGCTCGGCCGGATATTTAATTTGTCCCAAAATACCCGGCTTGTATAGAACGGTTTTCATTTGGGGGTCGAAGAGTAATTAGGTTTGCATCACTAAGTTTCACAATTGGCTTAAAAAACGGTTCATTGGTTCACTGTACGCACGAGTCACATCTCCCTAGCCTCATTTAAACGTTTACCACTTTAATTACAACAGGGCTCTAGATCTGTACGACGTTGACAGCATAGGAACCTGGAGAACAATCTGTCCCAGGTTCAACACAGCGAGGTCTCTTCTGTGCCCGCCGTCGTGCTGTTTCTAGCGATTTGAACTTCTGTTTTGTTTCCTTTTGACTCTTCTTGTTTATATATGAGTAGCTTTAGCTACTGAATTTTGTTGTACTGTATTTTAGTTAGGCGAAGTTAAATAAATAACTGTATTGTCTGTACATGCGTCCTTTGTGATCGGCTAGATATATTACTTTGGTTTGGTTTTACGACACTCGATTGAAAATCACTCTATACCGTGTATTTATTGCAGATTGGTGTACCTTTAGGAAGCAAGAGTTTCTTTCAGAAATACTGCTACGGAGCGGAATCAGTGATAGGTATTAATCCAGTTATTGAGTGTTTTCACTCAGCTAACTGTGTACAATGTAGCAGTTCCTCGCGTAATTCACATTATTCTCTATTTCGGAATGAAACCAGTCTAAATATAATCTTAAACTGAGATTTGAATTTGGTTACACTGGAAGCTTAATTTCAGAGCGTGATAGCCACGAAGGGTGAGCAGGCTCATGTTGGAGCACAATCGCGCGCTGCGTAGCCGCGAACGCGAAATCGAGCGGCGAAGCCGCGAGAGACGAGAAAGTGGTGCCTCTTCACCAGACTTCTTCCCGCCGGATCGCTTTGCTCTTCGCCGCTCGCGCGCGTGACTCAAAGGTGAGCTTGGTCGCAGGCTAGTTGTGGCTCATCAACCACAGTAGAAATAGCATTCTCTCTTCCGTGGGGTGTCAACGCCAACGTAATGTGATCACTTGCAAAAACGGAAAAATGTGGGCAATTACTCGGTCTAAAATGTCTAAGACGGCAGTGTGATTATTGGAATGACCGTAGCTTATGTTTTTGCTACATTTGTTAATTGCAGAATATTCAACTGAGCGTGAACTCCTCACAAGCTTGCAGAATGGTACTGTAGATAAAGTCTGGATGTTTGGCTGCCAGGCTAATCATAAAGAAATAAGTCCAGATTTCACGATCGTCAGCGTTCTCGATGATGACTTTATGCGGCAGAAACCTACAATAGGAGTAAGAGTTCAATTCTTGAACAGAAGCTACTTCGATCAAAATTTTACCGAATGTTTGGAAATGGATGGTGACGATGATGATAACGATCGTGATGATGATGATGATGATGATGATGACAATCTATTCTGGAAACAGGATGTAAGAAAGCATTGTTTAATTTTACTGACTTCATTGCTTTTCCCTTGCGAATTTTTGTCTCATTTGCTGTCACCCAACGTTTCTCCGATCCATAGTCATCATCGAAAAGTAACAAAAGGCTTGGATTGTCAAAATAGAACATTTAAATAATAATAACCGGCTTAGATCAGTAACCTAGATACTTTAATCGTATCTATTACAAACATTCCCTATTTGACTGGTTCTCCGCGCGTGTACTTGTCACGTAATATTGGCGCGCAATCCCATGTTTGTCCAATTTTAGAGGTGTCCAATAGGCCATTTGCGAGTTGCCTTTTGCTTCTGCGTCAAAACGAATCTTCGTGCAAAACCAGTCATATGAAAATCTGTTTCACTTGCACGTTCACTTTCATGTGGTTTTAAATCAGAAGCGTAATGTAACCCTGAAATGGCTTATTATAACTAGTTAGATATCTATTTTCTGTCTTTGAAGCTAGTCGGTCCACACGAATGTACACTCCTAGATGTCACAGTGCATTTGCTATTTAGTACAACTCCGCACATAGAGTAAACAAATACCAAGGGAGTGGAGGGCGTGGAATGCTGGGGCACTGCTGAAACCAAGGGAGTGGAGGGTGTGGAGCGCTAGGGTACTTCTGAAACCAAGGGAGTGGAGGGTGTGGAGTGCTGGGGCAATGCTGAAACCAAGGGAGTGGAGGGTGTGGAGTGCTGGGTCATTAGCCCCTTTGAATTTGGCTTTAATTCTTCGTTGATATCGGAGATGTTCTGAACATGAAATTGCGGTTGCTCTGTAGGTATTGCCTACCAATTAATCAAAATGATTTAGATTTCTTGTTTGTGTTTTTTTTAGTTCCGCTGCCTAAAAGACCATAGCAGAGGGAAATACCGTCAAGATGTGAAGCGGGCTTCATCTACTCGCCGGTTGGGACTCATCGATCATGTTCTGCTGGCCTGTGGCGCTCTGATCATCATCTTGTTGACGATAGGAGCACTGTGGAATGTTAGCATCAGAGTCAGACACATGGAAATCACCGCTGGTTTGTATCTTAGATCTCAGCCTTCAGATGAAATAGAATAGCCCAGTTTCGAGTTCGCCATGACCGCTCAATAAAAGCACTGAAAACGCATTTGCACAGGGTTAGCCTCGACCTAAAAAAAAATATTCACAAATACTGGCGGGAAGGTGCCACAAATTTGAAAATTAAACAATACACAGAGCTGTAAACAGGCCATCTTCTCGCTGGAATTTGTGAACATTTTACTTTAGGTCGAGGCTAACCCTGTGCAAATGCGTTCTCAGTGCTTTTAATCAGCGGTCATGGCAAACTCGAAACTGGACTATTACACTCATAAATAATTAAAATGACTTCAGTTTTTGTTACCCATCACTTAAGCCGAACCTTTTACTTGTTCTCTGTCATGTCTGAGTCTCTTCAGTCATGATATGTTCAGCACAGATGAAAGTCGTTTAGGGTCTTAAAATTCCTGCACGATCCAACAAAAACGTCCGTTTGGAACAAAATATGCATCAGAACATTAACAGGTGGCCATACCTTTAAGTTGCTTGAGTAATTCCCGTCTATTTCATTCTGTAGTTTAACCTATGACAAAATCTCAGTTGTTTCATCTTTTGCTGTCTTATTCGGCCCCATGCACAACAGACAAAACGCCACATGACTTACCCTATCGTTTATTCTTTCCCTATTCTAAATTAAATTAAAACATTTCCCTATAAATTACGTAGGCTGTGTTCACACTTGATGTCCGAGCAATGGTGCTTGGGCACCCGGCACAAAATGGTGTTGCGTTCAGACACTGGGAACTCCAAGTACTCAAGTACCATCAAGTGCCCGAGTACAAGGTCATGATCGAGTTCACGGGCACGGGCACGGTGTCCGAATTCTGGTGTGTGTACCTGGAATAAAGGTGTGTTCACATTAGTGCAAAGATGGAATCGCACTGGAGCACCGTGCTAGTCACCAAGCGTGAACATAGCCCTAGTGTCATCACTGAAGGTGTAAGGGACAAGAAATTGGACGAAGGGTATCTACGCTATCCTCACAAAAGATAAATTCTCAATTGACAATTAACTGATATCTTTTATCAGGTAGCTTTTTCATCGGTACGCACGTGCACCATATTAAAACCTCTGCTATTACTTATTAATAGTATAAACATGAAAAAATTCGCGTAGAAGTGCCAGAAGATCTTTCTTGAAGCCACTTTTTCTCATTCGAGAAAACCTTTTTCAAAGTTTCTGCACAAAATTTTTGTCATCATTTTACGTGATATCATTGGCTTAGAAAATTTCCTATTGTCTTTCTGCCAATCATAATCTAGAATTATGATGTGTAATTTGCACTGATGTTACACTTTTTGCACTGGTGTTACACGTGAACTGCACTGCTCTCAGCCAGTCAGAATCGAGTAACTTTTTCATGTATATTATTAATTATTCTAACACATTAAAATTAGCTTTTGTTTGTGATAACAGTGAGTAAATCCCAGGCGAGGTAACATCAGATAGCCAGGACTGGTAACGCCCCGATTAACAGTTTTCATCTTTATATTTCAGGTAATGCTGTTGATGTTGAAAAGGGAGTATGGAACATCGAACTAGGAGTGAAAACAAGTGAACTGCAAACGAAGGAGCTGACTGTAGTTTCCGGCTGAGCGTATTAAAGGAGCTACGCCATAGAACGCGCATCTTAAAACTTTTTTAAAGTTTGTTAATTGTAATCCGTGTAAATCTTTCTCGGTCGTGACCATCCTTATTCATTTTTGTTTTTTAAATTACAATTTGAAGTCATTCTGTCTTAGGAAATTATCTAAAGTAATCAGAAAATGACTTAAAATGTCGTGACATTGCTGCTTTAAGAACAGATACATGTGAAAGTAAATGTATTAGATACTTAATTGCATGTTTTGTAAATAATTGCTCATCCCTGCAAAGTGGGTTGAGCTAAATCGGTCTAGATACGCCCATAGTCTTCCTTGAAAACTCTATCCACGAATGGCCTCGCGCTGGTGTATAGACGTTTTGTTGGTTTTCCAACATCTCAGCTAATCAAATCAAAGAATATCAAGCTCTCCACGTGCACTGTACCAGCTCCCGATTATGCTCTGCTTCCTTGACTTTGATTAGCCAAGCGATGGAAAAACCAACAAATTGATGTCTATCTTGAATTTCAGCCATTCGCTGGAGTCGCGCCCAACGAGATGGTTCAATTTCAAGTTGCGGACAAAAAAAAATACTGTTTGGTGGTAAAATGTGGGGTAAATGAAATATTACTGTTGCACGTACTACAATTTAACATAACTAAATGACTACTGGCAAACATTGCTGTTTTCAGTAAAATTTTTATTTCTCATAGCCTTCAGCAGATCACTCAGTTCATTTAAATCGTTCAAAAACATTTCAAGCGAACGATGCCCCTGCATAATTCACTATTAAATAGATTTACTGTCAATGTATTTTCTAAGTATTGTAGTTTGTGACCACTGTATTTACTTCTTATATTTAATACTTTCTAGAACCTTAGCTGGAATTTGAAATAATCTTGTTACCTCTAATCGATTCAGTTAGAGAGAGTTCACCTGAAAAGAGATAAACACCTTAAGATTTTCAGGTCGACAGACTTCCTCCAACAGCCAAAAAAAGAAACTACACATTGCACGGCAACAAAAGCACACAAATACTTAGCACAAGGAGCGGCCTTTCACTCTATCTACGCCACCATTCATAGCCTTGCATTCCAAATTCTGTACACACAAAATTCCGACTCTATTCAATTCAAATAGAGGAAAACATCTTTGTTTCTCTTCCTCAAAAATAATTTCTCTACCCCTGAATAATTATTGCTGCAACCGAGTTTCATCCTTCTTGTTATATTATGTACCGGGGGAATTGATTTATTTTTTCTGTACAGCACCGTTCGAAATTATTCAAGGTTTCAGTCATATTATGTCAGGTGTACAAAGATGGAGCTTCAGCACGATTTGAAGTCGCCTAGGACAACACCCGTCAGAGAGCCCCTAATAATGAGTTCCTCTCAAGTAGTTTGAAACTGACTGCTAATAAATTCTAGCGCAACCCAGACCGACTATCAAGTAAACGCGCAATCTGACTGGCTTGACAGGGTTTTTTTTGGGGGGGGGGAGGGGGGGGGAGAGTTGATCAACAATTAACGGCGAGTTTGAGTTTTTCCATGTCCTTACTGGTTACCATACATTTCTTAATTCTGACAATTATTGATAGATCAAGAGAATGTCCGCAAGCTTGTCTTCACTCTCGGGACAGCAAAGCTTCAGGATACAGGACCACGTGTTTACATCTCATCGCACTGCTCTGCCTTGTTCTACAAAGCTGTTTAACACATGTAAATGAAGTGGTCCACAACAGTCCTGTATCGCGTCACGCCAAGCAGCTGACTTCAGGATCCTTGGCCTGGCTGTGTAAAGATGGCGACCAGTTGGATGATCAGGATCACGTCAGCATCTGATTGACCGACAGATCTCTTCTCTACACCAAGAGTTTCCATGGTGATGTCAGTTACAGACACACTCGTGTCATCTGTTCACGAATAACTTGATGGCGCCGCTCCAGTCAGCGGTAACCAGAACCTCTGTGGTGAATGGCTGACAGCTTGAGTCGGGTGGAATAATTAGCCAGGGAACTGGGGCGAACATTGCTGCAGTTACCACAACCGCGTGGGCTTGAAAATTAGAAAGTAAAAGTGATTTGGTTTTAGCTAGGTAACCGCCATTTAATGCCTTAAACTAAGAATTGGTGCGTGAAATCGAATCTGAGCTTTAAAAGAAGGAAATATGGTGGCTCATTCACCTTACAGAGGCGATAGACGGGATTTAACTGTTGAAAATGATAAATGTGTCTGCTTCCTCAAAATTTGGGAGGAGTGGGAGGGGGTTCGCTTTTATAGCCAACCATTCTAAACTGGCGCTGCGCTGTAGCAAAAGGTAACATGTTTTTCTATGCTTACAACCCTTTACATGCTCT
>Ga0126338_10003511_pt1 | contig 11004 bp, 4 predicted proteins | sample OrbCmetagenome_2_FD_92529 | JGI IMG/M metagenome (GOLD analysis project Ga0126338, IMG submission 92529) | Coral microbial communities from Petempiche,Puerto Morelos, Mexico - Orbicella C C metagenome | ecosystem: Host-associated > Invertebrates > Cnidaria > Coral | place: Petempiche,Puerto...
GGGGGGGGGGGGGGGGGGGGGGGGTCAGTAAAACAACTCAGTGGACGGAAGCCAGCATGGTTGTGTGTTTTTTGACGTTTTCTTTACTTATATTTATTCCAAATACTGTAAACACCCGCATATAAGAACAAATGGATTAAGAACATCAGGCTGAAATTTGGCACATAAAGCACCATATATATGAGAACCATTTCAGCCTGGTGAATAAAACATGTTCTTATATAATAAAGGAAAGGATGTCGGAATAAGAAAGCAATGTAACAATGGTTGCTGCCAGACAATCACAAAACTGATTTACTGATTTACTGATTTGTTTACTTACTCATTTATTTATAATAAAATATGCTAACTAAACCTCTAAGAACATGTTATGTGTCGTATTTCTGAAACAAAGTTTCAACATCTTAAGAATATCTTCAGGCTGATTTCTCACTGAACACCTTATAAACAAGAACTAGATCAGCCTGAACCCCTGTAGTTGCTTGGTACCTTTGAGTAGCATAGCTTGAGTACCATGCCTTGCCTGATGGCATTGATCTCAATAAATGACCTGCTCATTGTATGATATTTACGTGTTTTTGTTATAATTCTTTTAGGATTTAACTGTAGTGTCCTGAAGCTAGCATAATGTCAGTTTCTCCCTAGTGATCATGATCTCTTGATCCACACTTTAGTCGTCACTTTGAAAAAATACTAGTTTATGACAAGCCTGAAGTCTATAAATACCTTCATCATCTAATGGTGAGTTTCCCATCACAGCAACTGCACCAAAAAGTAACATGACAACCACGAATTGTCCTTCCATGTTGTTGTGCTATTGATAGAATAAAAGCATTTATTTCTGTATGTTTATTTTATTGCGTGCAAAAAAAAAAGCAATTATAACATAGAGTGCGCGCGGGTCCTACTTAATTCCTATTGATCTATCATGGTAAAAATCTCTTTATAAAATAACTAACATACTACGCGAGCTCTGATTGGTCAATAGAGTTGCAAAGCCTATGTTCTATTGTACCGGTAAACCACGGTTAGCGATTGGGAAGCTATACGCGGGAACTAGAGAACTCAGAGCAACTGTAATAATCAGTCTCGGCTTTCACTGACTGAGATATCAATAACGCGAATATCTTTTCATTCAACATTAACATGGAAATTTACAAGGAAAAACAGAACCAGGAGTTGGTCGGCACATAGTCTTAAAGCTTTATGTTTTTTTCCACAACAAAAATTTTACACTGACTCCCGTTACGCTTGAGTTTAAAATTAAGGAAGTTTTAAACGTTGTTTTCGGTGCCTTCCACGGTCTGTGGAGGACCAAGTCAGCTGGGCTTGACTGATCAATTTGGGTTGTTAGAAAAGTTCTTTCGATTTAAGTGTCATTGTCAGAGAAAACAGGGCAGGACCAAAAGATCGAGGTCGGCCGTTTACCTTCATCTTTTCACAGTATAAAAGATATCCGAAAAGATTAACTACCATGGCGTTTGGCGAGATAAGCGTTCGTTTTTCTTCAAGATATCATATCATGATCCTGGCCTCTCAAGCGGTCTAAAATGGCCGAAATTCCGGGCAACCTTAGGTGAGCCTAAACGATACTTCCTACAAATTCCAGAAATTCTTATTTTCGGTGCGATAATGTTTGTCCCCTAATTAGTTTTACTGAGATATATTTTAGGCCTTACCTTTTGGAATTTTTGCGTTAGATAATTGTGTAACAAAATACCTAAAAAATCAAATAAAAAATGCCAGTGAAAAAAAAAAAAGAATTTAAAAGAAAATTTTAAGAAACCGTACGTTACCCAGTCAACAATCTTGACCTAGGTAGTGAGTGCAGACCAAACACAGTAAGGTCTGTACTAACGACCTCGGTCAAGGTTCTCCCATACAGATCGACCAAGCACTAAAAACTAAGAGGTGGAACATTTGAAGTTTGGGAGGGCTCGAAAAAGCTGTGGAAATACACACCTATCGTCTCATGTTCCCACAGCAATTCTCGTTCTCCCAAACGTCCACTCGTGTTTCTATAACTCAATAGAAACACGGAAAATGTTTTCTATTTCTTAGATAGTATACCGTTCAAAACCAGTGTATAAACAGATCTTCTCATTCACTGCAGGGAAGTGTGCTTTTGAAAACTTGCGCAACTGATGTCACGCCAGAAGAATAGGTTTCGTGTTAAAGACGTTAAGTGATTATTGACAGAATGACACGTCATTACCAAAAGAACAATCAACGATATCACCAAATAATTTTTAAGGTCATTCCCCAGTATTGCATTGCGCATCCCTACTGCGCATAATTTCGCGCGTAATTAGTGCGCCCGCATTAAGAAATGGCGGCTTTTTCTTTACGGCTGGACCTCGCCATAGAGGTAAATCGTCATTTTCTCTGAAACGAGTATGGTGATCTATCATTTTTTTTTTCTGTTGTTTTGAATTGAGTTATAAATTGCTCTGTGTAAAATAGACTGATATGGACCGATTCTCAGTGTAGAACAAAAAACAATCGTTGGAAACGTGAATTTAGCAAGCAATTGTGACTACAATCATGGTGCTATTATAAGGATTATTGGGTATAAACAAGGTGCTGTTGCTCCTAAACGAACACGGGGACCCCTCATTTTTATTTCAAAATTTAAGTTCCCATAATATAAACAATCATTAGGCAAAGTTTCACAAAAATCTCCGTGCAGGTTCTATTTCTGTGGAATGACCTTAAAAGACTTCTGTTATCTGAACCAGATTAAGAAATAAGCCCTTGTTCTAATAAGGAGTCAGTTATGTATGGCTCAATTTTACGGAAAGTGGTTTCCGAGGGGTCGGTTTCTTACTGAATGTTAACAATAGCTCTGTTTCTACCGTTTAAAAATATGTATGAAACAATTAAGAATTGGTTCATGCTTAGCGAGCGTATATCGAGTTATGGATGCACGTGGGAAGTTTGGAGAGCGCGAAAGAAGTGTAAGAGTTGCTCGAGGCGATAGCCGGGAGCAAGTCTAGCTTCTTGAGTGCTCTCCAAACTTCCCAAGTGCATCCATAACTTGATATACGCACAGCTAAAAGCATGTATGAACCAATTCTTTTATAACATGGCGACAACAACTTGGGCGCTAAAACATGTTTTATTTGTGATTGACTACAAATGCAATCACGGGAAGATAAACATAGTTCATTGGGATCCTAACACGCCACAATCAGTTGAGCAACGGTTGAGCGAAAACGCTTAACCTGGTTTCTAAAATTGTCAATGAAAAATTGGCTTCTTCGAATTAAGTATAACGAAAATGTAAGCAGACAAAGTCAAAAATACTCGATGGAAATGTAGACAAACAGTCAAAATACTCACGTTTAAGTAAACATCTTAGCTTGGCAAAAGTCAAAGGCTCGAAGTAGAGTTTGGATTGTTCAGAATAATTTTCACATTACCGAAACTCGACGGAAATTTTGCAGCTAAATTGAAACTGCACACGTCATGTTATATACGCACAGCTGTGCGCACATAGGGATTTCGTTCATGATGGCTCAATAGGAATTAGATAGGACTACCGCGAGCTATGTTTTAATGGTTTTTGTTTTCGCGCGTTTTTCGTGTTTACTGAAAGAATACTATAAGTCACAACAAAATTTCAATCTTTCAAAAATATATTATCTTGGTTAAAACAACCAGAAAAGTACAGCATGAAAAACGTTTGAATACATTCTCTAGACCTGCCAACATGGCAACCGTTAAACACACAAAAATGTAATGGAAACGGCTTACATAAAGAGTTCCAAAATCTTCGAAAAGTACAACGATTATACAGAAAAATAGGAAAGTTAAATATGTTTGGCGGTTTAGATATATCAATTTTGCTGTTTCTACCGTTAGGAGTTGCTTTTTTAAAGTCGTTTTGTGGTTTATTCGAAGAATAATTAGCCATGTCTAATCAACTTAGTTTGTAAACAATTTGAACATTATATTACCATAACCTACCATGAAATGGGCACGTAAAAGGAATGGAAATCCTACTGTAAAAATTTCAGTCTGTTGATAATATTTTTCATATCTAGGTAAAAACAACTTGAAAAATCAGCTTGCATGTTAAACGTTAGGATATATACTTTAGCCGACAAAACCTGGTAACGGTTGAACACAAGAGAAGAATTTAATGTAAGCGGTCTGCCAAAAGAGTAACTGGTTTTATCAGTTATATCAATTTCTCTTCTTGTACCATAAAGGATAAAAAGGCGCTGAGTAAAAGAATCATTAGCCAAAGCTAATCAAATAAATTTGTAAACAACTTGAACATTGGGTTGTTTGTCATGGCCTAACATGAAATGCCCCCGTGAAATGATGGGTTTTTTAAAAATTATTTTACTATAAGAATTTCAGTCTTTTAATAATATTATATATGTGTAGGTAACAATAAGTGGAAAAATTCAGCATGAAACAATTTTGTATACTCTCTTAAGAAAACACACTAGTTTTCCCTGGTAACGAATTAAACACATGAAAAACCTTTTAATAGAAATTAAAGGTCTGCTCAAAGACTTTCAAAATCGTTAAAAGTACAAACGCTATACAGAAAAATAGGAAGGTAGAATATATTTGACGCTTAGATATATCAATTTCGCTTTTTCTACCGTTTAATTAAAGAATGGCTTTAAATGTTTTCAAATCGCTTAGTGATTGTTCACAGAATTAGTAGAATAATTATTCCACGAGCGTGCGTTGCATATACATAAGTTAGAGCTTTATTCATCTCATTTTCAACAAGCGGGTGTGGAATAATTGCTTTATTAAAAAAGAAAAACACCAAAGTAGAGAAACCTAAAATAAAACAAAAATAAAAACGCAAAAAAAAAAAAAAAAACTGATTGTAGGCTTACCATATTTGTAGAGCATGGTGTGATGGCCCGTATACCATGATAGCTAAGCCAATGAAAACTCTTGAATTGCATTATCCAATGATCCACTTTAATAATAAGCCATAACTAATCAACTAAGTTTGTAAACAATTTGGACATTATATTGCCATAACCTAACATAAAATGCGCACGTAAGATGAATGGAAGATAGGCTTCAGGTTCTGCTGTAAAAATTTTAGCCTCTTAATAATATTCTTTATATGCACTAGAAAAGTCAGTTCAGTATATAAAAAAAAAAGTCTGTAAACGTTCTTTAGACAAAACCTGGCAATGGTTAGACACAAGAAATTATTTTAATAAAGGCGGCGTAGCTGGGTAACGGTATGAACTACGAAAGCTTCAGTTTTAATTTCTACCATGCAAATGCTTTTAAAATGCGGTAAAATGGAGAAAATGTTTGTGGTGTTGTGTCAGTCTTAATGAATTAAACGAGCTGCATGCGAATTTCGATACAAATACTGACTGTTGATTTTCTGCCATATGGATCAGTTTATTGTCTGGAAAAACCGAACAGTGAAAAACGAACTGCGAACAGCTGTGACGAATAGTTATGTTACACATGAATGGTGGCTGAAATATCGTTTCGGTTAACCTAAAAACGGTGGTTGGCTTTCAATAAGGGTGACACCTTTGAACCAGGAATATGAAAATATAAAGTGGCTCTGACCGATAGTTATAAAATTTCACAGTTTAACCTTGTGGAAAGTGAGCTAACGTATTGGTTTCTTTAAATTGTGTTTTATGTGGTTATTTAAAGTGCAATTGCATCAGGATAACATTGTTTTCGTTTCTTGTTTCAAATATTATTAAATTCCATGGTTTATCAATATGTGATGTAGCTTACCGTTCAAAAACAGTGTGTCAACAGGTCTTCTCACTCACAGCAGTGATGTGCTCTTTGAAAACTTGCTCAAATGAGTCACGCCAGAAGAAAAGCTTTTGTTTTAAAGGCGTTAAGTGATTATTGGCAGAATGACACCTCATTACCAAAAGAACCAATCAACGACATCACCAAACATTTAAGGCTTCTGTTATCTGAACCAGTTAAAGAAAGCTCGTGTTCTAATAAGGAGTTATGTATGGCTCAATTTTTCAGAAAGTGGTTTCTCGGTTACGGTTTCTTACTGAATCTTGTTACTATCTATAATATATAGATATCTATCTGCCGTTTAAAAATATGTATGAAACAATGCCGCGTTTTTGTTTTCGCGCGTTTAGTGTTCACTGAAAGAATAATATAAATCACAACAAAATTTCAATCTCTTAAAAATTTTATCTTGGTTAAAACAACCAGAAAAGTACAACATGAAAAACGTGACAAAACCTGGCAACGGTTAAACACAAGAAAATTTTAATGAAAGCGGTCTGCACAAAGGACCACAAAGAGTTTCAAAGTCCTCAGAAATACAAACATTACAGAGAAAAATAGGAAGGTAAAATATATTTGACAGTTTGGTTACATCAATGTCTCTGACTCTACCAATGGAGGTTTGGTTTCAAAGCTTTTGGTAATTATTAAAAGAGTAATAATCCATAACTAATCAAGTTTGAAATTCCGCGAGGAAAATCATATCTGTCTAGATCTGATTTTACCGTAACAAATTTCAGTCTTTTAGTAATATTATGTATGTGAAGGTAAAAATAAGTAGGAAAGATTAGCATGAAAAAAGTTTGTATATATTCTTTAGACAACACACTAACTTTGCCTGGAAACGGTTAGACGCAGGAAAATTTTAATGGAGGCGGCTTTCAAAAAGAGGTCCAAAGTCGTCAAAAAATACAACGATTATACAGATATATTTGACTGTTTGGTTATATCAATTTCGCATGTTTCTACCGTTTTTCAAGTCGTTTAGTGATTATTTAAAGAATTATAAGCCATAACTGATCAACTAAGTTTGTAAACAATTTGGGCATTATATCACCATAACCTAACATGAAGTTCGCTCATAAAATGATATGTTTCTGGTTTTACTGTAAAAATTTCAGTTTTTGAATAATTTTATATCCCGCAGTTAGGAAAGTTCAACACTGGTGAAAAACGTTCGTCTACATTCTTTAGACAATACCTGGTAACATATTAAACACACACACAAAGATAATGAACGCAGTCTGCGCAAAAAGTTCCAACGTCGTCAAAAAAAATACAAAGATTATACAAAAAAATAGGAAAATAAAAGATATATATGACGGTTTGGCTTTTTCATTTGTTTTTTTTCTGTTTCTACCGTTGAAATATACGTCGGGAAAGAATGGCTTTTGCATTCCAAGCGTTTAGTGATTATATTGGAAGAATGGTAAGCCGTACTTGTCAACTAAGTTTGTAAACAGTTGGTACTCTATAATGCCCTAACCCAACAAGAAATGCCAAAGTAAAATGTTTCTCTTTCAATAAAATGGGAAGTAGGTAAACACAACTACACGAAGAGATGTTATTCATGAAAAACGTTTATATACATCGATTTTTCACACCGTACAATTCTCTGTTACGTTTTGCCTGGTTACGGTTTAACACGCGAAAGATGTTGATAGAGGTGGTCTGCGCAAAGGGTTATAAAGCCGTCAGAAATAAAAAGATGATTCAAAATATACGGAGGTAAAATAGGTTTGTTATTTCTTCGCCGTACAAGAAAAATACATGTACAGGAGCAGTGAAAAAGAGTTATTGTTACAAACTATTCCACTTTTATTCTTTTCTTCAGTGTCGTTAAAAGAAAAGGGTGAGATATTTTGGAAAAACTAAGACTGTTTGACATTTTGGTTGTAACAAATGATAATAAGGGCTTTTCATTAGAATAATGGGATTTAGTCTGCATGCGAAAACCTTCTTCTTGAGAGAGTTATTTGTAAGACGCATACGGTGACAGTCTTTATAGGTTAATTAGAGTTACCTTAAAGAAAAGAGGTTGTCTTAAAGAGAGGTTCAAAATAAAATTTAAACTAAAATGTTTAATCCTCATCCAACACAGCTAGATGATTTCCATTTGACGTACAAATAGTATTGCGACCAATAACAATTATAGCGAAATTTTTGCCTAGGAAGGAAAAGTTAGCTTTTGTAGCGACAAAAACAATCGAGTATTAAGCTCACATCAAACTGTTTTAACTTAAACTTTATTTTATTAAAGAGAAAAGCCTACTCCCAGTAACGGAATCCTTCACGTCTTAGAAACAACTGATTTTCTTAGAAGGTTTTCGGGTGAAGACTGAGTTCATTATTCTAATGAAATTCTGTCCTTCATACAATCGCTTTTAAAAACCTGAAGTCTTATTGACTTTCCCAAAATCAAAGCTGACCTTTTTTGGTACCCAAGACGTATTTTTATTAAACCGAAAACAAAAAGCTTCAACATTTGTTAAAATTTCTCATATCACGAAATTAAGTTCGAACAGAAATCGGAGCAGGATTAAACGCCTTACGAGCAGATAATTTACCAAAACGATCCGTTGGGTGTCCCTGATTGCTAGAACCACTCTCTTTAAAACGGTTGTGGGGCCCGTTTCTCGATAGCCTGTGAACAGGCCCCCAGCGAGGACGGAAAGAAAATTCGGCCAACAAAGTGAGCCGAAGGGCGCGAAGGCTAGTTTCTCGAAGGTCGCGAAAAGTTTTCACACTCTATAGCCAGAGCAAAGTCTTAAGCCTTAAGATTACAGAGCTGTTTTCTTCACGTATCCTTACTGCTAACAGAGGTTTCCTTTATACAAGACGTTTCAGGCGTATACGCCTCTCTTTTTTTAAATACAGATTAATTAAAACTGACTCTTCGGGCCCGAAAAGTTTCCGGGCTTTCGAGAAACGGGCTCCTGGTGTGTCAAACCGTTACCGGGCAAACCTGTGTGCTGTGTGAAAAATCAATGGATACAAGCGTTTTTCATGTAAAACTTTTGGTTTGCTGTATTTACCTAGTTATGAAAGTTGTGAAAGAATGAAATTTTCAAGGTTGATCAGAAACAATTGTACGTCGGCATTTCATGTCAGGTGATGGTCTCCGGGTTAAGGCAATATTGAATTCGGATTGTTTTCAAACTGAGTCAACTTGTTATGTTTTATATATGCTTTATTATTTTCTCAATAATCGCTAACAGCGTTCTAAACAAAAGGCATTCCTTCAAACGTAACCTCTTACAGTAGAAACAGAGAAATTGATAATTGCCAGTCAGAACGCAATTTACTTCCAAAAGTTTGGTTAAAACACAATCTAATATCAATGCCAGGACTGGAAATAAAAAGATTTCTCATTGATGTCTGAAAAAATCATCCACATAAGTTCTTAATGGAGAGCTCACGTTGGACAAACTGATATTATATAAGCATGGCAAAAATGGTTACTGCAGTAAAACTACAACCATGCCGATTGCACGTGGGAATCAGGCGGAGTTGGAACTTAGGCACGCGCTGTTGATCTAGCACATGCGCTCTTTTACTTGGTCCAGAATTAAATTGTTAGCTAAGGTCCTTGATTGGCTCCTTTGGTAATGACGTGTCTTTCTGTCAATAATTACTTAACCCCTTTAAAACAGAAGCTTTCTTGTAACGTCACGGTGCCATCAGTTAAGCAAGTTTTTAAAGAACGCACATCTCAACAGTGAGTGAGAAGACTGGTTTTGAACGGTAAGCTGTGTCACATTTTGACAAACCACGCAATTTGACATTTTAAACGAGAAACCGGGCCAATATTATCCCACAGCGATGGGACTTTTAGAGCTTCATGGAATAATCAGTCGTAAAACACAATTTCAAAAAACCCAGATATTATGTCCTATTGTATGAGGTTAAAAGGTAGCCTGAGAAATTTGTAATTATTGGTCAGAACCACTTCTAGTAGCCCTCAGCTTTATGAGAGCTAACCACTGCCGGGACAGTGCATTTTAGGCCAACCGGAACGCTATTTAAGCTGATATTAATGACAACCGTAACCATTCGTCTCTGTTCGCAGTTCGTTTTTCACTGTTCTGTTTTTCAGGCAATAGAATCTCAGAGCTATCGAAAGAAAATCAATAGTTAGTTTTTCCATCCAAATTTTCCTATAGCTCGTTTAATTTACCACTGACGTGGACACAAAGCAAAGAAAAAAAATGTTAACCAATATTATTTCATATGCAGGTCATAAATTACCTGGCAAAGCTGCATCTTACATCTTTTGTTTACGTGGTATGTTTTAGAGCCTGAGGGTTTTGCGTGTCCCTCTCTTAATTAAAAACTGAGGAGCGGTTAATTTTAGAAAACATTACAGCAGCGCCGTCATAACACCGCAGAAACATGCAAAGAGGCTTACCTGAACAAATTGATAGCGATAAGAAAAGTAGCTTTTTATCCACTGCAGAGCCGCGACACGGATAACATAATGTTCCAACTTGGTGAATAAGATTTGATCGATGGTATCAAAAGCTTTAGAAAGATCCAGAAAGATACCTACAGTGGTTTCATGTTGGTCAATTGCAGACGAGATTTTATCAAGCAGATGAATTAATGCGTGTGATGTCGAGTGATTTTTACGAAAACCGAACTGACGAAGATAGAATACTTCGTTTGTTTCGGCAAATTCGAGTAAGCGATTATGCATGACCTTTTCAAAGAATTTTGAGAAATTTGGCAGCAAAGAAATTGGTCTATAATTAACAAAAAGACTCGGATCCTCTGTTTTGTAAATTAATGGGAATTACGTTACCTGTTTTTAGTTTTTCTGGGAAGATACCTTTTAGGAGGGAAAGATTTATAATGTTTGCCAGAGGTGCGGAAATCAGGTGAAATGAATGCTTTATCACGCATAGAAATATTATCATAACCAGAGACCTTTCTCGGCGAAAATAAGCTACAAATGCTTTCCAATTCACGAGTATTGGTGGGTTTTAGAATAATTGGAGGATGATCTTTGCTACCAAGAAATGAGCGAAAAGTAGCCGAATTTACGGTAGGTATAGCACTCGCTAAGTTGGGGCCAATATTGGTAAAGTATTTACAGAATCTGTCAGCGATGTCCATGGGATCCGTGATTGTATTGCCATCGGATTTAAATGACGAGGGCAGGAATGAATAAATACTGCACATTAAGTAAAAAGGCAAAAAAAAAAACAACATGAATGAATGAAAAAAAAAAAA
>Ga0126338_10003512_pt1 | contig 11003 bp, 4 predicted proteins | sample OrbCmetagenome_2_FD_92529 | JGI IMG/M metagenome (GOLD analysis project Ga0126338, IMG submission 92529) | Coral microbial communities from Petempiche,Puerto Morelos, Mexico - Orbicella C C metagenome | ecosystem: Host-associated > Invertebrates > Cnidaria > Coral | place: Petempiche,Puerto...
TCGCTCTTATATTCGATGGACTCGCACATTGCTTGATAATCTTGATTTATTTTCCTAAATGCTTTCAAATCTTCATAAAACGAAGGCCCCTCTTGTTGAACTTTCCTCCAGAAAGTTTTATTAGAGTGATCAAATAGAGTGGCATCTGCATGATTCCAAGTAAGAATGTTTTTCTTCACCTCTTCTTCAAACTCTAGTTTCCTTTTCTTCACTCTTAACTTAACATACACGATATCCTCAAATTCCCAGCACAGCAGTCGTTTAAGTAATATCAGTGATTCATCAAAGTAATCCGCTATCATCACCAAGTCGAACTCTTCCTCCATCTTGTCGATGTATCTCTTAACCAATGCCATGTTTTGTAAATTTTCTTGCTCAAGACCCATGTCAAATAAGTTTGAGTTCGAAATGTGGTTATATATTCTATAGACGCTGGTGGTCAAAAGTCTTTTCCTGATTTCTTCTAAAGCATTTGGCGACCTCAGGAATTTATTTATAGGACCCTCGGTTGGTGAAACTCTTGCACGTCCCGACAAACCATAATAAAGCCAAGCAGATTTAAAACGGTCGAGAGGATTGCGAAGGATAGTGATGTACTTTGCCTTTGGTTTAGGGAAAATTGTGTTCACCGGTCCTTTATTGAATCTTATATGAGAGGAAAATATCTTTGCCGAGTCTTTGTTTACTAGACTCGAGACTTCATTTAACTCAAGAGGCGCCGGCCATTGCATATCTGCCAGATCCGGATCAAGAACGATTGTGCGGTTTCTGATGATTCCATATTTAAGAATCATGGTGCCAATGGTACTGGAGCCAGTTTTATGAGTTTTGAGGTAGTAAATATGGCTTATAGGTTGGCAGCTTGAGACATCATGAGCAGGTACTTCGTCTGTTTCAGCGGTCTTCTGCCGCAACACATCAAGTAGCCTGGTTGAAGATGATCTACGAACGAATGAAAGGAGTCCTTTTAATAACTTTAACTTGCAGTTGGAACTGTACCTCCCGTGGTTTTATTTATTGTTGTTATTATGCTAAATCGAATACATTTAGTGTCAGAAAAGTTTGCATCCCCTTAAATTCGTTTAATATAAACTGGAGGTTTTTGTTTTATTTTTAACTCGGACAAGTTAGGGTTTACGCTCTTATTTTAATACTCTCTTTTTACAGGAATTACTTTTTTTCTGGCTCTTGCTCAATATTCCTATTTCCTGCCGATTTTAGGCTGAAAACATTCTTGCGAATATTCTTAGATTATAGCATATGACATTTTCGTTTTAGAATGTATTAGGGCAGAAAGGACAAGCGTTTAATTTGCTGTCTAGATGGCGGCGTTTGAAATAATTTTGGAGCCAGACTGCAGGCAAGAAAGCCTCATACGACAAACATAATTTCTTGCAGAAATGTTATTAGTATCGAGCATACGGCTAGTGCTGTTTTTTTTGTTTTTGTTTTTTTGTTTTGGCTAGTTTTGCCGTTTACAAAGGAAGAATTTAGTACGGTTTAGTAAAAAGCATATATAATTAACACACAATTTCATTTTTTTCAAAATCTCAGCGTCGGGTTTATTCTTACAATATTCTTCAAAATTCCTAAATTCCACCCCCGATATTCTTATCTAAAACGCGGAGTCCCGCTTTTTTTTTTTGCCAAAATACGGAGTTTCCTCCCTAAATTGTGAAGACCAAATTCTGTTACTTTAAACTGCAGTGAAAATTCATCACAAACCCTCGTCCAATTAAAACACTCGTCATGCATTGATTGCAGAGGTAACGAATAAAACATATCGCATTTAATTTAACGGAAAACGAAAGAAAACGTCTTGCTGGTTTGTTTTCTTATTAAGGATCACGTTATATTTTTTAGATGTGGGAGGCGAGGTGGTCTCATGGTTAGTGCGCTCGATCGTCCCCGGAGCGAGCGGTCCGTGTTCGAGCCCTCACAGTCTCTCTCCACCCAGGAGTATAAATGGGTACCGGCGAATTGTTGGGGAAACCTAACAAATTGCGGAGAAGTGACTTGCGATGGACTAGCATCCCTTACGAGGGGAGTAGGAATACTCCTAGCCGCTTCATGCTACAGAAACCGCGATAAGCTTCGGCAGCTATGAGCCATCGGCTCCAAGGCTTCACTTTTTTCTGCTATATTTTTTAGAGAATTGTTCTTTTATCCATCTGAAAGAACTGTCAATCCATATACGCGCGACTGAAAACTTGAAAGCGACGGTAATTATCAAAACAGGACAAATAATTTGCATAATTGCTTCAAAATTTCTTCATTTGATTTAATCTGTTGCTTTGAGTACTCCTCTAATTGACCGTTGATTCCATTATTCAGACATTTGCTCTCATTTATATATTTTTTTGTTTTGGTACCATATTATTCCTTAAAATGTTCCGTTCTTTATCTGAACGCAACTACACGACAATGTAAATAGGCTACTGCCAACACTAAATAGCCCTAGCTTTTCACGGTTACCTTTGCTCATTTGCATTACAATTGATAAACCTAGCATGTATGTGAGGCAATTTCGGGTTATTTTGTAGTTTTAGCCCGAAATTGACTTTCATCCACGTTGGATTACATTGTAATGCAAATGAGAAAAATTAATCGTGAAAAGGGCTATTGTTACACAAAATACGCAATAATGAAACCACAAAGAGCACATACAATGGGTGGTCAGGTGATCAAACGAACACATATTATAATATGTGAGTGCTATCTAACTTTACAAAACAACAGAAGTTATGCGCCATGTCAGTCAGTTCAAAATATGTAAACATTGTGTTTACCATGTTTTCACTGAGGATTATTATACAGAACAACCATAGTTACAGGATATGAGAATGTTTGTACTCCCTTAATTAAGGATATTAATTTAGTGGCTGGCTGCGTCTTATAGACCCTTGAGGTTAATTAGTCGGCATGTTATGTCTTCCAGTGAGTTAATAAATCTTTAGAGCTAATCGTAAATAACTTGACTGGCCTCTAAGTTGAACACTGTTCAGGCAACCTTGAACTAAGCTGAACGCTTAATCACTTGAGGCGAACAGGAACGCCAGTGCGGCTACTAGTTATTCAGAATTTTACTCAGGCTTATAGTGAACCACTCAATGGTTATTTAGAATATAAACCGATGAACAATCTGACCAGTAAAGCATTGATTCGCTGTTTGTATGAGGGTCAGGAGTCAAGTTAAACTTTCAAGGGATGATATCGTCAGTTATTTCATGCTGGTCTTGAGTACTTACCTTAAAACGGGAAAAAATGTTGTATTCCGGTACACAATGAACACAGTGATGCACGCAGAAATTGAAATCAATACAAACAGCCGATGTCCTTGAATGCCTTTGATGTGCTTCAGAAGTTGAACCATTTCCACAATGTCGTTAAACTGTTTTAAACTGCTGTAGATAGTTTGTTTTGCTGTCAAAGTAGTGTTACTTCGAGAAATCATAAGCACAAGTGACATACGCTGACCTGCCTCCTGGGCAAACGTTCTTATGGCTCGTAGTAACGCCTTCAAAGCGGAAAATATTCTAACAAAAGGTGCTAGCGCTGCTTAGCAGCACTTCAGTCTTTGCAACCACATACCTTACATGCTTTATGTGCTTTTGAGTTATGGCCTTGAAAACCAGACTCAAAAGGCGTATTCTCGTTGTTCTTACATGGGCAAGTTTGTGCTGTTAGTCGTTTGGAATGCTATAGGTTTGACTATCATCTTATGTACTCGTTAAAGAAGCAACAGTATTTCCATCTAACCCTGTACTCAATTATGCATGCGAGTTTGCGAGTCTCGGCGTTCTATTTACGAGTATGCATAATTAATAAGTATGGAGCTCTATGGAAATATTTGCTATTGTGCCACAAGAAGACCACACTAGCTGTGACAGAACAGGGCCTTGAAAAGACTAATTCACAAAGCCTTGCATCAGTCTATGGGCAGGATTTGTCTCAGGAATGATAAATTCGAAAGTGTAGTGAAAACATTGACTCACAGACCCCCCCACCCACCCCCTCCCCCCTCGAACTCCTATTGTGTTACATTCTTTGTTCTTTGTCTAATCTCGCGGTTGGCCAGTTTTGTCTGTTATTACAGTTAGCAGCGGTTTGACATACAAACGAGGCGATAGGGTCTGTAGGTAGACGCTATAGAACGAACACCACAGTTAATCATTGTACGCGTACGCGCGCGAGATTGTGTGAGTGAGTGAGTGAGGGAGGGAGGGAAGGAGGGAGGGAGTGAGGGAGTGAGTGATTTAACTGAAAAATAAACAAGTCAAAATACCCAAATACAAAAATATAACCACAAAAAACTGATAGCGGCATAAAATAAACTTACAAACTGTGGCAAGTCGAACAGGGATTAAACTCTTAAAAAAAAAACAATTCAGAAGCTCAAAACAAGCAGAATGCTAGCCCAAAACGCTGTAGAAACCGGAGAAACTTAACTTCCAGTCGCTAACAAGCACTGGCGAAAAATGAATACCAAATCATGTAAAATGATGATAAGTAAAGAACTATTGAGTAGATTATATAATCCCCAGAGGTAACGCAAGATGTGAAATAAAAAACAACGAAAATTGCTACAGGGTCCATTCTACCTTGTATTCACCCTTTCGCCTCGTTTGTATACCTTGACTTTTGCGATTGCCCGTTGCAAATTTTTTGTTCTTGCCCCTTTCCTTTCCTTTTTCTCGGCCCTTTTACTCTCGTTTCCTTTTGCGTTTCATATTCTTTCTGGCTGCCGTAAAAAGTTGGGTGTTCAATATGGACAAAGCCCTGAAATGGGACCTTGACCAATTATAGGTATAATGGACCATTTTACAACAAGTTTTGCACTTTGTTTTTCGATTTGCTACGTCAGAATGCCGTCGAAATCCAAACCCGCCGGTTTTGCGAATAAGTTTATCCTAGCTCTACCATTTGCCTATCAAGAATATCTGGTGACATATAAATTGATGACGTCACAAGTGATACAAAGAGCGCGAAAACTCAACGCCAATATTTGGGATCTTGGGCGGAAAAGGGTTAATAAAAGGAATCTTTGACCGCAGACTTAACTGTAATAGCAGCTATTTCGATGATCTACCAGCCGCAGATTTTGAACTTTCTTATTTAAACCCTGGACGTACAAGTATACTTATACCCCGATCGGGAGTGGTACAAGGACATGGAGATGAAACTACCCTTATCTTGGTCGTTGTAACTGGACATAACAAAATTGTTTTTGATAATTCTCAAATAAAAAATAATAGAGGGAAGCAGGGATGGGGCAGTGGTAAGAGCGCTCGCCTCTCACCAATGTGGCCTGGGTTCGATTCCAGCCCGGTGCCATATGTGGGTTGAGTTTGTCGTTGATTCTCGCCTTGCTTTGAGGGTTTTTCTCCAGGTTCTCCGGTTTTCCTCTCTCCACAAAAACCAACATCTCCAAATTCCAATGCGACCAGGATAGAGGAGCTGCATGAAAACCAGCTCAGGCTGATGGGGCTTCCTCTCTAAATATTGTAATTTATTTATAATACGAAAATGAACTATGTTTTGTTGGTCAAGTAATAATATCGTGTCACATGGTCTCCTATATTTGTAGAGAATCAATCCAAATCGATAATTGCATCAAAAGGTAATAATTCTGCAATGAAAAGGACACAAGAGACAAACTTTGCCTCGTCCTCCATGTCATTGAGGTGCGGTTGCTATGGCAATGTCAAATGACGTGAAGGAACAGCTGACACATCAATATTTCGACGAGGGACGAATAAAAAGCCACTGGAAGTTCCAGCAAGTCAGAGTATATTCCCTTTCAAAATACTGAAAAAAAAAAAAAACTCTGAAAGGACGGCATCGAACACCCTCCTTTCCTCTTTATCTTTAATTTAAAAGAAAATTGACCACGCTTGTTGAAAATTAATTAATCATAGGAGAAAATATGCGGACAAGAAAAGTAACGGGCATGTCTTATCTTTTTTTTCTATAATAAAATGCCAGAAAACAGTGCTTGCATGAATAGTAGAGAGTTTTTATCATCAAAAGAACTTCCCATATCATCGTGTCCAAATTTCTCTTACCTAGCTGATTCAAATTGGGTTGACATAACATCACTGTGTTTATTGTTAAAAGAATTCCCATTATTTTTGCTCTCAGTAACAAAAGAGAAATTTTGAAGATGATCAATTACTTAATGATTTTTTCAAAAATCTAAACGCTTCTTTTGAAGTTAATGAAAGTCACATTCATGGATAAATTAAAGCTGTTATTTTCATTCCTTTAAAAAGTAATAGATCTCTTATGATAGACTATTATTTTTCATTCTGAAAACGCATCAAGTGTTTTCTGTCCAAACTACGCCGGAGGAATTTTGAAAACGCAACAGTCACCGTTCATTTTTGGATTTGTGTTCGAGGAAAATTCATTCATGGAAATCACATGATTATTGTGTGTCATCGTTTTCGAAAAGCTCTATTTTCGAAATGTTTTTCGTCCACAAGTAAATGAAAAGCCTGCGTTTTTATATTACTCCAGTAAGAGCGTTTTCGAAAAGCTCCGTTTTCGTGACGGATTAGTGTAGACGGTTATAATAATAATAATAATAATAATAATAATAATAATAATAATAATAATAATGATAATAATAATAATAATCGATATTTAAACAGGGTGACCCCTTCAGTCGCAGGACTGGTATCAAAAGGGGCCTTGTATAACGTAAAATAAAAAAGGGCATGTATAAATAATATATATCTATAAAAACTAACTACTTTAAAAGATACGCTGAAATGTTTAAAAAATTAAAAAGCTTAAAAAGGTAATAGCGTTGTCATAAAAATTGGTCTAATCCTAGAAATAAAGTTACGATTTTAAATTCCTCCGCTGTAGTGTAGACGGGGCCTATGAAGAACGAAAGTAAAAAAAAAATAAAATTTATGTAACATAAAAGTAACGCGTCGGTAAATCTTATGTGACGTCAAGTGGCTACTGTTAAAGGAGAAGGTCGCTCCAAAAAACGTACATTTTTTGGCAACGCTAATAAAATCCTTGTACTAAGTTTGGTCACTCACCTAAGTTTAAGCCTCGAAAGTGCAGGTTTTCCTTATGAAATTCGTCTCCAAAGAAGCCCAAAATTCGAACATCGTTGCCGCCATTTTGAACATTACTCAGCAGCTAGGTCGTGTTTCCGTGACGTCATTTTCCGTCAGAGAGAATTTGTCCACGTGGCTTCAGAACAAGCCTTTAAACTACCACTCCGGGTTATGACTGCTTTTGAGCCATATTATTTTGAGCCAACCATTATTTTGAGCCAAGGTCAGCATGCAAAATAGATCTTGCATGCTGACCTTGTGAAGGATACCAAGTCAATTGCAGGTTTTTCTCCTTCCCGCCAATTTCGAGTCGGACGAAATGATGTCACATAAACACGGCCTGACTGCCAGGACAGTTTCAAAATGGCGGCCTCCGAGGTCACTTCTTTCGAATTTCTTCAGGATAGCAGGCACTTCAGAGGCTGAAACTTCGGTGAGAGGAAAAGCTGAATGTTTACTTGCTATAGACGAAGACAAAAAAAGTAAGCTTTTTAGAGTGACCTTCTCCTTTAACGTTGTAGTTTAAAATTTGGTCTTTATCATTTGCCGAGAAATAACCAGATGGACAGGAAAGTTCTTGCAAAGCCAAATTACTTTTTGTTTCTTCGTCTCAACATGGGTTGACCTCCCTTGGGAAAAATAATATTTTGACTGTCAAAAATAAACTCCAAAAGTAAATTGGTTGTTTTTATAATTCTTGAGAATTAACCAGAGCAACACAAACTTCCCTGGATTGCCAATGATTTTTTTTGTTCCTTGAGCGTACCTCCCTTAAGATAGGTGATCAAGTTTGTTAACTTGAACAACAAACAAGCTGTAACGATCAAACTGCTTGAATATTCCTTTACAAGCTCTTCAGCGTCAATTTGTATATCTAACATAATGTCCAGTCTGTGCGCATAGTGGTATGTTCTGGAGGAAAGCTGTAAACAATGACGTCAACAAATATCAGTTTATAGACCTCGCCACACCGCCATTGATTCTATAGTAACAATGACAATAACGATAACGTTAACGATAACGATAACCATAGCGATAGCGATAGCGATAACGATAACAATAATAATAATAATAATATTAATATTAATAATAAAAGCACTTTTATAGCGCATATTAACATGTGGACATGATCACAGACGCTTCACAAATTATTTATAAAGCTATTCTGCCAGTTACTCCTGATTGGTCCAAAATCGAAACGTTTGCAACAAACTGCTCGGCAAATGTTAGCAATTTAGAGACAAGCAAGAGGCAAGAGCACACACAATATTAGGGAAAGCAATTTTAAAACGATTTTCTTTGATCTTGTAGGAGCAGATCCATTAGCAAGCCTGAATGGAGCATACGAGCACAGGAGGTTATCGGACTCTCAGCGTAGGGGCATAATAACGCTTTTACCGAAAGACGACGCTGAATTATTGCTTTTATACAGAATTGGCCACCCGTCACTTTTCTTAATGTGGATTATAAAATTGCATCAAAAGCCATCGCAAGGCGAATTGAGCCAATGCTCTCAAAACTAGTAGAACCGGACCAAACGGGCTTCATAAAAGGAAGATATATTGGAGAAAATGTAAGATTAATAAGTGATATTATGGAGCAAACTCAGGTGAACAACACTGCCAGGTATATTAATATCAGTTGATTTTAAGAAAGCGTTTGACTCACTGGAATGGTCTTGTATTCAAAGTGCTCTCAAAAAATTCAATTTTGGTGATAGCTGAAAATGGATCGAGATCTTCTACATGGACATAGAAAGCGCAGCTTTGAACAACGGTTTTGCAACGGACTGGTTTAAACCTTCTAGAAGAGTTAGACAAGGATGCCCACTCTCGCCATATCTGTTTATCCTGACAGCAGAAATACTATCAAACAAAATAAGAGAAAACTCAATTATGAAAGGAATCAGAATTTTTGGCTCAGAGATCAAACTAAGCCAATTTGCAGACGATACCAACTTATTCTGTGCTGATGTGACTTCTGCTGAACAAGCCCTGAAAACTATGAGCGCTTTTGGGAATTTCTCTGGATTAGTGCTCAACGTAGAGAAAACAAAAGCATTCTGGTTAGGGAAATGGTTGAATAATAGAACCAAACCGCTAGGGACGAAATGGATGAACACTCCCTCAAAATTATTAGGAATCTATGTTTCCTATCACGAAAAAGGTAATAACCAGATGAACTTTAATTTGAAAGTACAAAAACTGCAGGCAAATTAGACATTTTGAGATCGAGAGGATTAGCACTCTATGGAAAAGTACTGATAATTAAATCTTTGGAGTTGTCTAACTTAATATACTCAATTTCAAATGTTAACGTCTCTAAGGAAATAGTGCCAATGGTAAAAGATAAAATGTTTCGTTTCCTTTGAAAAAATAAGAAGGACAAAATAAAACGGACTAGTATGTACCAAGACCTTTCCACGGGGGGTTTACGGATGGTTGACATCGAACTTACGATAAAATCGCTCAGACTTGCATATGGATCAGAAGACTTCTCTTTAGAGATAACTACAATTGGAAAGTAGTACCGGACTATTTTTTTAACAAACACGGAGCTCTCAATTTCTTGCTTCGATGTAACTACGATGTCAAATATTTAAGGCACATTCCAGCATTCTATAGAGACATACTTATTGCATTTGATGAAATCAAGACTCTGTGCAATTATGATCAAGGAACCGACACCATTCTCTTTAATAACAAAGAAATCTTAGTTGATGGGAAACCGTTGTTTATGAGGGAATGGTTTATCAAGGGTATCCACACGATCCAACAGCTTTTTAATGAAAACGTTCAATACCTAACTTTTCAAGAATTTCAAGCTAAATATCATTGTAACACAAACTTTCTCCAGTTCTATCAAATCTCGAGTGCAATTCCTGTGAGCTTGAAGAACAGAGCGCGAGTCCTAGGACAAAATTCGATCTTTAATTATAGAGAAAACTGGAAATCTTTTTTACTGAACGAAACTAGTCAAATCAATTTTGAAACGTATAAGGCAAGAAACTATTATCGCCTACTTCTCGTTAAGAAACACCAATCACCTCATACTGGCCCGGAAAGATGGAAAAGAGATATTTCAACAGACCCAGAGAGTTGGACAGATGTTTCTAAAATGGCTTCAAAAATATGCAAAGAAAATAAGTCGAGAGAATTTCAATTCAAATTTATTCATAGGATTGTCATTACAAAGAAAGAACTCTTCATATATGGGATAAATACAGGCAGTGACTGCATCTTTTGTGGTGAGCCAGACTCCATAAATCACACCTTTATCGACTGCGAATTTACTAAAACTTTCACATGCAAAGTCATTAATTGGTTTAACACTCAGAATGGTTCAAACTTTAAACCAGATACGAAATAAACGCTTTTCGCCACCTTTAAACACCCAACATACATGGAGCTAAAGAGAAAATTCAATTACACCCTCCATTTCGTGAAATTCTATGTGTATGTAAGTAAACTAAACAACAGTTCACTTGTACTAACCGAATTTATTGCTAGAACCAACTATAAATACAAAGTTGAAAATTTGTAAATTAACACCGAAAAAGTAACGTGACAATGCTCCTCACAAACTTTACAGACTAAGTTACTTTTAATTGTATTAAATCAAGATTAGAAATCGTTCCTCCTCCCCCTTACACGCGCTATTAGTTGTTTGTTTGCTTTTTTGTTTACTTTGTAATTTTAAGTTTTCCTTTCCTTTATTTTTTTTTTCTTTCTCTCTTTTTTTTTTTTTTTTGTTTTTTTTTTTTTTCTTTTTTTTTTTTTTTTTTTTTTATTTTTTTTTTTGAAATATTTTTTTTATATTAAAAGAAAAAGAAAAAAAAAAAAAAGAGAAAAAGTAAAAAAACTGTATAAATAAATAATAAAATACAAAGCAAAAGAAAGGACGTATATAGATGTAGATGTGCTATAA
>Ga0126338_10003514_pt1 | contig 10998 bp, 4 predicted proteins | sample OrbCmetagenome_2_FD_92529 | JGI IMG/M metagenome (GOLD analysis project Ga0126338, IMG submission 92529) | Coral microbial communities from Petempiche,Puerto Morelos, Mexico - Orbicella C C metagenome | ecosystem: Host-associated > Invertebrates > Cnidaria > Coral | place: Petempiche,Puerto...
TCTTCGTCTTCGTCTTCGTCTTCGTCTTCGTCTTTATAATTGACTTTAATCGAGGTTGGACTGGTTAAACCCTCGAGATACGGAATACACGAATTGAACGGTCTGTACCAAACTAAAGTGAAACAAGTCAGCTTCGTCTACCTTGTTTGTTGTTTTTTTTTCACAAATAATACGTCCTCTTAAAGTCCAAGGTAACTGTAAAATCTGCCAGGCAACAAGATTGCTAATCTCGTGCTTACGGCGTAAATTGCATACTACAGGAACATTTGTAGTGCCTGCAAGAGAAGGCTTGTCTCCGGTACTTTGATTTGACTTGGGGTAAAGAACCCGGAACCCGGGAACTCGAAATTTCCAAATTGACATCACATCCAGTCGTGCGCAGTATGTGTAAAAGTTGTCTGCGATCAAATGAAAGAATCACGTGTTATGAGTTATTTTTTGCCAACTTTTCCGCACCGCGGTTCTAATTGAATCCACGAGAACCACTTGACAGGATTACAATCGCTTTGCAGCTGATACATAACTAATTAAGTAGATTACTGCTGCATTTGAACTCTTCGAAGAAACCAATTAAATAGCTTGGTCAGCTTGGTCCGTCTGTTCTAAGAGAGTAAAAGATAGAACCTCCTCGTTTTCCACTTGTTCGGTCGTCCTCACTGACAGAAAATCTGGAACAAGTTGTGCATGGTCAAAAGAACCAGCAAGAGGTTGATACCAGTACTGATGTAACTTCCGTTATTTGTGCAAAGAAGCTCCATCATCTCAGTTTTTCTTCCGGTTATTGATTCAAATAAGGCACAAAGAAGTCTTCCCTTTTGTTAATGATTAATAAGGTTGTCATCACGGATATTACAGAAACACAATGAAACGGTTTGGCCCTGAAAAAACATCAAGTGTCATAGTTTAATGGAGAAGGCGTCTGGTATTGTGTAACTGTTATGAGTTATTTCTGCTTCTATTTTGAAGAATCGACCAAAGTAATATTTCAGTATATTTTGTTCAAACCGGGGAAGGAGAAATAGTGCACCAGGTACGAAAGAAATACATCTCACCTAATTTAATAGTTAGCAAGAAAAGAGTTGTTTGGATTTGTTTACCAGCTACACGACTACTAAAACAAGCAATTTTGCAACATGGGGCACAAGTTAACTTCTTTGACCTAAGATAACCGCAATTTCTGTCACTCTTTTTCTCATTCGCTGAGCACGAAACACGCCTTTATAAAAAAGAAAGCCTCACTAAGCACTTGATTGAAATCTTCATAATTATGAAAAATATCATTTTTTCGTTATGCTTTTAAGCTCTTGATTGTAAATTTGTGACTCCGAGAAAACAGCAAAGGAATAGGTATTCGCCTTTTTGTTTGGCGAGAGAATCATGTTGGCATGCAATAGCTCGGGATAAAATGTTTTCCCTTCCGCGCGAAAAAGATATCGTACTATCCTTACTATTTTCAAGACAAACTGTAGAAAACTCGTCTGAGCTTTATTTAACTCAGTTATTGTTATGTGATAGTTACGAGAGGCGCCTCCACCTCCGCCCGCTGTTTCCGGATCGAATTAGAATTTGGAAAGTGTTGATTTTTGTTATCAATATAATAAGCAAGTTTATTTCTTCAGACACTTCAGATAGCAGAACGATTTTGGTGCGAAGTTTCCTCGAAGTGAATTTTGTTGAGGTGCCAATTGCGTATTCGTACGATGTATTAAGTTAGAAAGTTAATCAAGAACTAAGCATGTATTTCCTTTACAGATAGCCCGTTCCCAGGCTGCAATGCGTCCAAAACTGTTCTCTGTAGTTTTAACTGTTCTGGCGTTACCCAACAAGTGTCATGGTAAAACTGCTGACCTATGCCCCGCACAACAAGCAATCCATGGCAAAGCTCTGAAAGGTTACACATTTAAGACTCTTATGACGTCAAATTCATTTGGATGTTTAGTGGATTGCCATTATGAAGACAGATGCCAGAGCTACAATTATGTTATAAAGACAAATATCTGCGAGATGAACAACAGAACCAAGGAGGCCAAACCAGACCAATTTTTGTCAGATCCAGATCGATTCTACACGAAGCGTGGAGCACACAGAAGTAAAGTTATTGTGATTAGAAATAGGAATTATTTGTGATGTTATTTAAGTCTAAATTTTATGTTGAAGGAGACTCTTTGCATTCTAACCAGAACCACTCAGCTCCCTCTCCTCTGTGAACGATTATATTGTTGAGTAAAAGTCTCTTTACTCTCATCAGAGCAACTTGGTCCCATTCCCACTCTTCCAGCTCAGTCATGTAAGGAAATTAAAGCAAATGAAGGAGGACAAGTGGTCAGCGGTAACTCATGGTTGGATGCCACTGGTTCTGGAGAGGTTATCTTGGCTTACTGTGACATGAACACAGAAGGTTTGGAACTTTTTCTTTTCACTCCCTTGTTGAAGGAAAATTGCTTCAATTATACTTTATATATAATGGCCATTCCCTCTATGAGATGTGCCTGCAGGGAATCATGGTAGGTGTATTCATCATCTTGGACTGGATATTTGTTTTGATGAATACAACTACCATGATTCCCTGTAGACGCGTTTCATAGAGGGAATTACCCATTCTTAGTTGCAGATTTTTGCGTCCGGCATCGCTGCCAGAACGGCGCTTCGTGTGTTAATGGTGACTTGAACTACACGTGTCTTTGTAATAGCGGATGGACTGGCGCCTACTGCAATTCAGCTATGAACGGTAAGCATGCATGTTTATCGATTTGTTGCAAGCAATTCAAATAAAATTCTCAGTTTTTTGTTAAATCAATGGACAAAGTATGGAACATAGAGGTTTAGACGAGTGATCAAACTTATTTAATGTTGATTTACATACGACGGAAGCATTTTAAGAACAAGCTTACTTTACAACCAGCCTTTAGGGTTGGTTCATTCTTTGTTTTAGCTTTGCGTCACACTTAAGTTTCTAGCTAGTGTAAACGCTCGCCCTGATTAGTATTGTCGTCGTCGGCACAAACATTTCAGCCATTTTCTTCTCTTTTCGATTTAGGAAAGAGCTGCCAGGAGATTAAATCGGTATTCCCACACGCCCCTGATGGAATGTACCAGGTTCAACCGGAGAACGGCAACAACACATTGGTCTATTGTGATATGACGTCATTTGGCGGCGGGTGGACAATGTGTTACTCTACCGACGACAAAGTGAATCTGAGGACGAACGTGACATTTGACAAAAATCTACCTTATGGTACGAACGGTTACAGAACAGACTGTAACTATATTCAAGTGAGTTGAATTATGTATCACACAGAGCTTTGGTTTCAGTCGCGCAGCATAGTATGAAGGAAGACCTGTTGCTTTTGAAGTGCGTTGAAATTCTCCGCATACTTTCGTTTGCTCCTTTTTGTTAAGAAAGTAATATGTAAATATGTTTCCCTTCACGCCCTGTAATGTTACTCGCCAAGATGATTTCCATCTTCTTCTAAGCCGGCTCTCGCTTTGTTTCCCGTTGTCTTTTAGTTGGAAGCGGGCGTTTTTGTAAAGTTTGGATTTAATGCGTTACTTGCGTTACGTAACATAACTCTTCTCTTCATAACGTTTCTCCTCTCATGTTACTAGCATAAGTCATAGTGTCTTTGAACTGATGACAATGTATGATGATTTTGCTGTTGCTCGCCATTCACTGAAAAAAGAGTTAGTTTTAGAGTCTCTTATTGCTTTTTTTTAATCCAACGTTTTCCCTTTAATTGCAGTTTCGCGAGATCATGTTTGCAGACGAACAAACAGAAGATAAAGCCTTTTTCACGCACAAGCTCAATTCCTCTCTTGTTGCCAGTGAAAATTACGGAATACCATTGACAGGACTGTGGATAGGGGGTGGAGTAGCTGACAAAAATTATGAATATCAACTGGTAATCTGTGATATTCCATTTTACTCTGGTTTTGTCGTACCCGGATTTTTAAACAGTTGCTTTAAACAATGTAACAGTTGGTGTGATGATGAGACGACTCCCTTCTTCCGGACAGCAACATCATCCCTATCGTATTCCGGAGTCGCGTTCAATGTCAATGGTCATCACGCCTTAACCAATAGACTGATCAGTGTAGGGTTGCGATAAGATAAGTAACGATTAGCAGTCCAATCTTTCGTTGGCTGTTGAATGGCCATCTATATATATTTGATGAATATTCCTTTCAGTACGACCTCTAGAACCGTGCCAATCGAGCAAAATTAGCCAATTGAAAGATTAATTGAGAACAAAGCATGGCGACCCTTTTCGTAACAGAATATGTTATATTGTCGAAGTCATTCTACCTATTTTCTCGCAAAAAGAAATCCAGCTGATATGAATGAGTTCAAAGCATGTATAAATGTCAGACTTGCGAAGATGTGGAGGGCAGATTGAATGGGTCAAACCATTTTTCAGTGCGTCCAGTTCCTCGGAAGAGAGCTGGCAAGAGGAGAGGTTGGTGACTGACTCTTTTTAGGTGGTTTACAAATTTACATGTGTAGGATGTCATACCTGTTATGTCGGTGAAACCACTAGACATTTCGGCACCAGGGTTCGTGAGCACTTACTCTCGGATCGCAATTCCCATATCTATAAACATCTTCAAGGTTCTGAGTCATGTAAGAGTCTATGCTCCTTTAATTGTTTTTCCATCTTAGACTCGGCTCTTACTAATTTCCAACTTAAGATCAAAGAAACCCTTCATATTGAATGGGAACGACCCGCATTGAATAAACAACTCAAACATGTTAATTTAACACTCTTACTTTAATTACTTTTTGTAGTCAGCATTTTTCACAGTTTTGCACCTTTTTATTCTTTCACTCTGTTGTACTGGCCCTTAAGTATTATGTATCTTTTTCACTGATTTCTAACTATTATTCTACATTTTGTAATTTACACCTATCTACTTTATATAAAGTCACTCACTTGTAAACATCCTTTAACTAAAGATGGATACAGAGTATCCGAAACATGTGTTGCAAATTTAGAAGGTGTGTCGTCTTTTTTAAATGTTTGATATATATATTTGTTGTAAACATGTGATTGTAAAAACAATATTTATTTCTTGCAATTGAACAAGAACTTTGTGAACCAACTATAATTTAAGTCAGTTTTTTACGGCTTAATTACTTAAATAAATAGTTAAATAGTTTCTTAATTTAATGTCCTTATTGTAAACATATGATTATGGAAGATGGTAATAAAAGAAATAGTACGAGCTAAAAGTCACCATAACTCAATGTCACTCAATGTCAACTCAAGACAAACTTAATAGTTTAGCACTGAACAGACTTAGCTTCTCGGCAATAACACGAAAACTGGTGTCCTAGTAAACAGTTAAATCACCTTACTTCTGCAGGAATCTTCGTTTTTTCTAATAGCTACCTTGTACATGGTTATCATTATGGAGTCAACCCAACACGGTGCTTCATAGCAAGGTGGCAGCGGGGAGGTCACACGCGATCCATACGTCTTCTGAGAGGGAAGACAATTGCGAACAAAAAAGATGAATAAATCAGTCAGACAAGGAACAAGTCATCTTTCCCTCGAGTTGTCTCTCTTTCCGATGCCCTACCTTCGTTCCTAACTGCGCATGGTTTCAGTACCGTATTTTGAATAAAAGGCATACGCTGATAACTGGCTAGATATCTATAAGCGATAGGCCTTCGGGTCCAAAAGGCGATTAACCAGAGAAGCAATTCAACTGCTTGATCGTTTCCTTGACGGCTTGCCTCACGTCTCTCATCTTCCAACAATACAGAAGTGGATTCAAAGAAGAGTTAAACATGAGAAGAGTATCTGTTACATCCCAAGCGAGGACAAGAGATGGCGTGCGTAATCCAGTAGCTACAAATATAGCTGCGACTACACCAAATGGAGTATAACAAGTCAAAAATGTTATCTGCACCCACAGTGCGCTGGTCACTGTTCTTCTGTAACGTGCTGTGTTCAGTGAACGCCGCCCTCCGTTCGGTTGTCTTTGTTGAACATGGTCTTGAACTGCAGTTTGGCGATGACGAAGATTAAGATAGATTTTCATGTAACAAAAGGTTGAGGTTATTGTACATAATGACATTGCTATGCACATAATGGCCAAAGCAACACCGTAGAAATAATGTGATAATATTGCGGAGGCAGTGCTAGCAAGCCAAAAACTAACAACGAGGGCCCATATTCGTCGCAAAGTTACCACTTGTCGGTACCTTAGCCCTAACAATAGGGCAAGAAGTCTGTCTACACTTATTGTGGTCAGTGTAAGCAAAGACACGCCGCAAAAAATTACACCTATCGTCTTAGAAAGGATGGCAGAATGGGAACAACGTTTGGAATGTTCTGGAGACAACAGACCGTATGCGTAGATAGGCTGCGTGATGAGGCCCACACAGAGGTCAGTGGTCGCCAGGCAACCTAGCAATAGTTTCGATGGCGGATGAAGAGACGACACCTTTTTAAAAGCAACAATGATCAGGACATTCTCCAGAAATGCAGTGATGGATAGAAGAATATTCAATGCTGACAGAAATGTATCTACATGACTGTCTAGACCAGGCACGCAGAATAAATCTTCAATTGGGCTGAGGTTTCTGTCGTTAGAGAAGTTTCCCCTCATTTTCAGCCGGCTTGAAATACAACGTTCCTTCAGTTATGTTCTACAGTGTTCCTTTGCTGATTTTTTTTTAAAGACTCTTTTTAAAAACCAAGGAAAACCCACAGTGAGTCTGGTCATTATACTTGCTCGGATGTCTTTCCTGTTGGTTAAAAATAAATAATATAGTGTTAGTACATATATCACCATCTTATTTGTATAGCACGGGTATCAAGAGATGTACGTTCTTGTAAACCTGTCTCACGTGTCCATTATGCACTGATAAAACATGTGAGTGTACTAGCAATTCGCTTCAAAGTTGTTCTTGTCATCCTGTTTCAGTGTACATTAAGCATCGCTGATCAAACATGTCACGGAGTTTACAAAAACAACTCGCTGACGAATTGTTCATGTCATCCTGTTTCACAGTATCCATCGATGAAAGGCACTTTCCTTAAGCAAGCCTTTGTCAAGGTATTACGACTCACATGCCAAGGTTTATAAAAAACGTTACTCTACACCCTAAAGGTATCGACACTAGTATTTCCAGAAGATTGAGAGCCCATCAAACCCAGAGGAGAAAACTATGACCAAGAAAATTTTCAAATAACAAATGGATTTACCTTTTTTGTTTCCATCTGCACAGGATTTACTTCCGCCACATTTTCATTCCGAATATTAACTGATCGGCCTCCGGTTTCACTCAGCCTACCTCGTTTTAGCAAAAGATGTTAGTTTTAAGTAACCTTCCAGCTAACAAACGCAGTCGTCTTTTCTCGGGTTCACCGTAATTCACCTTTTACATGAACTCGGCCCTCCTGTGAATCAAAATTTAGAATCAAATACATCTGCGTATTACAGGCGGTGTAAATATTGTGGCATGTACTAAGAAGCCACAAATCATGCTTTTTAATATTCCTTCGCGAAATTTTGTGACCACAATTTTTGACATAATTGCATCTTTTCTCTTGACTCAAATCTTTTGCAGTTCCGTAAAATCACAATGACTGACTAATACAAGTTATTTTACCCAAAAGATGGTTTCTAATCCCTAGCCGTAGTTTCTCTTGAAGGGAAGAGTCGCAGCTACTCATATAAGACCACTGTTTCAGGAACAGGAAATTAAACTCTTAGAAGCATCACTTAGAAACTTTTACAACATTGTCAACCCATCTATTGGGATATTTCAACCTGATGACGCAGTTTTTATTCTGTTCCTTCCTTTTAACAACAAGCTTTACTTGTCAGCATCATGTCAATCTAGGTGTAATCAGACTAGGGTGGGTCTATTCAATGTTTGAAGTGTATGTGCATCTGCTCACATTAGGATCTCAAGATGAAAATCGGGACTAAAGGTTCTGAATCTTGTTTTTCTTGATCGGGAATTGAGGGTTGCCTTCGTTTATAAGCAAACCGGTACAGGATTCCTTGTGTAAAAATCAAGAATGGAGCGAGGTTAAAGCCATTTGCCGTAAAGTAAAAATAGAAGGCGTTCCTGTTTATTCCCCTACCACTAGACCAGTATACACTGCCAAATTACTGAATGTTGATGTTACTAACAGTGCGTGATTGGTCGAACTGCACTGAAGTGTTCTAACAACAGAAGGTTGTCTCACGTGAAAAAAGAAGAAAAAAACTCTTTTGTGCCTAAATGAAAAACATTTCTTTGATTGACATGTTATCAACAATTGATTACCACGAAAAGAACGAAGGAGGCGGCTCTGAGAAGTTGAAACCTTTTATTTCGAATCAGGTCTTTTTTTAAAATTTCCTTTGTAGAAAGAACAATCCTAATGTTTGGCGCAAAATTGTGCATTAATGAATCACACATTCAACCTTGTGAGTTTCGCTTTTGCCTTACGACTTCGAATGCGAGTTATGTTCTACAGTGTTCGTTAATTGATTTTTTAAAGACTCTTTTCAAAAACCAGTGAAAACCTACTTTGAATCGGGTCATTATACTTGCTCGGATGCCTTTTCCGTTGGTTAAAAAAAAGAATGATATAGTCTTAGTACATATATCACCATCTTATTTGCATGGCACGGGTATCAAGAGATGTACGATCTTGTCAACCTGTTTGGCGTGTCCATTATGCACTGATAAAACATGTGATTGACATCAAAGATGTTCTTGCCATCCTGTTTTAGTGTACATTAAGCACCGCTGATCAAACATGTGAGTTTACAAAAAGAAATCGCTGACGAATTGTTCATGTCATCCTGTTTCACAGTATCCATTGATGAAGGCACTGATCAACAAACTTTTAAGAGCATTTCGCTTTCCTTAAGCAGGCCTTTGTCAAGGTAATACGACTCACATGCCAAGGTTTATAAAAACCTTACTCTGTAGCCTAAGGATATCGACACTAGTATTTCCAGAAGATTGAGAGCCCATCAAACCCAGAGGAGAAAACTATGACCAAGAAATGCACTTATGCAAAAATTTTCAAATAACAAATGGGTTTACCTTTTTTGTTTCCATCTGCACAGGATTTACTTCCGCCACATTTTCATTCCGAATATTAACTGATCGGCCTCCTGTTTCACTCAACTTATTATTCCTCGTTTTAGCAAAAGAAGTCAGTTTTAAGTAACCTTTCAGCTAACAAACGCAATCATTTCCTCTCGGGTTCACCGTAATTCACCTTTTACTTGAACTTGACCCTCCTGTGAATTGAAATCTAGAATCAAATACATATACGTATTACCGGCGGTGTAAATATTGTGGCATGTACTAAGAAGCCACAAATCATGCTTTTTAATATTCCTTCGCGAAATTTTGTAACCACAATTTTTGACATCATTCCATCTTTTCTCTTGACTCAAATCTTTTGCAGTTCCGTAAAATCACAATGACTGACTAATACAAGTTATTTTACCCAAAAGATGGTTTCTAATCCCTAAGCGTGGTTTCTCTTGAAGCGAAGAGTCGCAGCTACGCATGTAAGACCACCGTTTCAGGAACAGGAAATTAAACTCTTAAAAGCCTCAGTTAGAAACTTTGACAACATCGTCAACCCATTTATTGGGATATTTCATCACGATGACAGAGTTTTTAATCTGTTCCTTCCTTTTAACATCAAGCTTTACTTGTCCGCATCATGCCACTCATGACAAGAACATATCGAGGTGTAATCAGGTGTAATCAGGTGTAATCTATTCAATGTTTGAATTTTATGTGCATCTGCTCACATAAGGATCTCGGGATGAAAATCGGGTAAAAGGTCTCTGAATCTTTTTTTTTTTGTTGACGGAGTTCAGGGTAGCCTTCACTTACGAGCAAACTGGTACAAGAATCCGTGCTTATAAATTCGGAATGGGACGAAGTGAAACCCTTTCGCCGAAAAGGCAAAAATAGTAGGCGTTCCTATTTATTCTTGTATCACCGGACCAGTATATACTGCCAACTTATTGACTGTTTATGTTACAAACGTTCATTTGTTCTGATACACGCCCTGATACGTAATTGGTCGAGCTGTGCTGAAGTGGAAGGCGGTCGTAAGTGAAAAACTACGCTTTTATGCCCAATTGAATATTATTTCTTAGATTGACATGTTAGCAACACTTGATTACCATGAAAACAACGAAAAAGACTGCTCTGGGAAGTCGACCCTCTTTATTTCGTTCGAATCATGTCTTTTATTAAATTTTCTTTGTTCAAGGAATGATAATTCTAACTTTTAGCGTAAAATCGTGCACGTATGGGAATGAATCGCATATTCATTGTCGCGAGTTTCCCTTTTGCCTTACGACTTCACATGCGAGTCTCCGGCTGAACTTAGCCGAAATGCTGATCACAATTACGGCCATGAGACAAACTATTTACTTTCTTTTCGATCATGAGTGACTGATCTTTATCCTAACATGTCCAACATTTCAGAACCGTACATTGTATCGTAGTTGGGATATTGATGGGAAAGATCTAGATGTAACTGAGTTCATCCGAACCTACAACAGCGAAGTACTAAAGTCTAGACTTTAACATGGCGATTTATGCAGGCGCTTTATTATACTCGTCTTACATGAACCTTGAGGAAATGAAAGCAATCGAAAAATGAATAATGAATACCTCGTAATTAAACCGCTGTCGATGTGTTTATATTGCTGAGTAACTTTGATTAATACCGTTCTGAAACGACTATTTTCTGTCAATCTTTTTTTCACAGGCATTAAGATTTCTTCCGTTCCATTTTTGATGGATATTTCGAGCAGTTTTTATCCTGCAAGCGTAATTATCAAATTTTGACCGTCTGATACACTCAGAGCACTATGAACGATTGCAATCCTTTTTAATCCGAAATTAGATGTTCGCATTGAAAACGTTATAGCTGATAAAGAAGGAAGGTATATACTGCTAGAAGTCTCGCTGTATGATTCTACGTTTTTACTTTGCAATATTTACAGCCCAAA
>Ga0126338_10003515_pt1 | contig 10996 bp, 7 predicted proteins | sample OrbCmetagenome_2_FD_92529 | JGI IMG/M metagenome (GOLD analysis project Ga0126338, IMG submission 92529) | Coral microbial communities from Petempiche,Puerto Morelos, Mexico - Orbicella C C metagenome | ecosystem: Host-associated > Invertebrates > Cnidaria > Coral | place: Petempiche,Puerto...
CTTCTCCGGGGACGCGGCCTTCGAGGCCGATGGGAAGAACTGTGAGGCGGACTGAACTCACTGACATCATGTTAGTCTGAGCAGGAATCAGGGGAGACATAAAAGGGTTGAAGACGCGACATTTTTGATAAACCAGATATAAAGCGGCTCTCTTATCTGTATAAACTCCCTTCGTTCTCAGGTTAATTAGTGTGTGTTTCTTGAGCCAGAAATACGAAAATGATGTTTGCATGACTTTTGGAACAAAAAGGTCTTCACGAAGAGCGAATTTTGATGTATTTCCATGTACAATATCTGCGGAAACTGATAACTGTGATAAGCAGTTAATGTAACTTATGTATCGGCAAAATTATTCCATTAATTCAGGCGCTATATCTTTGATATGTTACAATACAATCTCAAGGGCTTTCCGCTTCCGTCGGTAAATTAGGTTCGATCAGTTCTTGGTTTATACGTTGTCCTTGGGACGTCATAGATGTTCTTTTAAAATCTCTCTCGCATAATTGACATCCATTATTTCCACTGACAAATTGAACGCCATCCACGCTGATCGGTTTTTCGCGGCACAGCACTGTATTTCTTTCTTCATTTATCTCTGGGTGTTCTTTCTCCTTTAATTCATAACTAGAACAGGAAAAGGCTCGCAAGCGAACAACGTGTAACTCGGCACTTACTCCAAGTTCTTGCAACCAACCCACGGGTCGCCCAGTGTACGGAAAGCTTTGTCTCTCCATCTTTTTGACTGTAGGACGCTTGAAGGTAGCTGATATCGCGGGCATAGAGAATGCTCTCTGACGGCTATTAAATGTTTTGTTTGTAACTTCTCCGCTAGACGACGAGCGCCGGCGAATCACGTCTTTGAAGGCTGACGAGCGCAAACAATATAAGGACGGGTTAATGGCGCAATTGAGATATCCAGTCCAATAAGCAATACGGCCAAGGTAACGTGGCAGATTTGAGGCGTCGTTAAAGGTGACCGCTAGTGCAATCAAAACGAAAAACGGCAACCAGCAGATAAGGAAAGTTCCAAACATAAGACACAGCGTGACCGCGAGTTTCCTACTAACAGCAAGGAGCTGATTAGGTCGGCGTTTTATGCTTTGGTTGATTGTTCCTTCGTGTGAACTGACTTTCAAATAGATTCGACAATACGCGAGAGACATACTTAAAACTGGAATAATAAATGCGATCAGAGCAAGAAATCCCAGTTTCAATTTGTCTTCTAATGTATCAGGAAAAGCTATTCCACAATGTGCCGTAGTCGGGTTAAATACAACGTAACTCCAATTTTCGAAAGGACCTAGCGATATTAACGAAAAAACGAGACAAAGAGTCCAAAGACCTATCAAATGGTACTTCGCTCTTTTTTTCGTAATCTGGAGCCATTCACAAGATGGTTGCTTCACAATTGTGAAATAGTTTTGAGCGGCGATCAGAGACAAGGTAAAAATCGAAATGCAGAAGAATAAATTGTTCAGAAATCCATTTACGAGGCACCAGTGCTGTTCCAATGTAAATCTTCTACGAATACTGTTGATGAATGCGAACGGAGTACACATGCTCAGCGCTCCAATGTTTGCTATAGCAAGATTAAAAAGGAAAATAAAAGTTGGATTTCTCAAATTCTTGTTTTTGTAAACAACGCTGCAGATGTATAGATTTCCAGCGATGCCAAACACGACAATAATACCAAGAAAAACCGCTTGAAGTATTCCTTCTTCTTGTCCATAGATAAACACAGTTGTGTTGACATGACTAAAATTCGACGAAAAATTCAACATATTCGGACAAGCTTTGTTGCAGATATCCTGTAATCTACTGGTCAAGCTCTTGAGTTAAAACCAGTTTATAATGCTGACGTTATTGCTTCCGTAAAAAAAAAAAAATGATTTTCTGGCTTTCAATTCACGATATCCCTTCCTGATGGCAAAATGTCACAGTTTCCGCCACCAAATGATAGCTAGCCTCTTTTATGCCGCTGATGATATCTGCATTCAGCGCCGGTCATTCGGCTTGATGTATAAAGCTAGTCCGTTTGTGTCGAACCAATGCAACCAAGATGTCACTGAAGATAATGTCTTGCTCTTGTTATTGTATTTCCGTTAATTGCCAGCAATGTGAATAAAAAATATTGTAATAATTTCGACAAGGTGTTTTCCTGCGAACCCAACAAGGAAAAAGTCGTGGAATATTGTCATCTGTTTTACAGTTTGCGAGTATTTGTTGAAAAAATTTGGTTGAAAATGTCAAGTGCAAATAGTATATTGGCCGCATACAGTATAAAACTGAATACCGGGCCGAAAATATCGCCTTTACAACAATGGTTGTAGCTATGACAACACGTGGTTCTTAAAAAGGTAAAAAGGGAAAGAAAACAAAATGATTTCAAGAAGTGAAGTGAAGTGGTGATTATGTGCCAAACGAGTGTGATAATAGTGCAAACGACTTAAAATAACGGGCGTTTACGTTTGGCACCATTCCAGAGACATGCCGAAAGCAAAATCAATTGCTTGAATTTTAAGTATTTTCCAACGAAGCATTTCAATTCGGCTCTCACTTTGCATTATTGCTTTCTTAAGCCAGGGTGAAAAATATCTTCACCACCGACATTGTAGTTAAGTTTTCCGCTGAGGTGCGGTTAATATTTAAATATAACAAGCTCCCGACACTGCAAATAAGCATAAATCCCGCCAATATAAAGAAAATCGAAACCATACGAGGCAAAACACGTTTTGATTATGGCTTCCTTTCATTTGCATTGCCCCATTGCAAAGGACAAAAGAAATCCAAATTGCTATTTCAAAACTCTCACTACAACTAATATTTTTCCTATTTATTATAAAAGTGATCTTTTTAATAATAACTTGATGGAGAAACTTTTCTGATGTGCTGATAAGTTTTCGATATACAGTATTAAACCACACCCGGAATGCCTTATTTTTACTTGCCGGCTATCTGTCTTTGTGACAAGATTGCTGTCAGCCGCCGTAGTGACAGAATACATCTATTTTTTGGGGCGTTTTGTTTGCTTTTTTGACTTTTATGTATATGTTTTACTTATGGTCCATTTACGCTGTAAGGCTTGTTTGCTGAAGCCAAAATGATTTGAGACTACGACATATGAGGTCACCAGTATTGGCTTTACTGATCAGTGGCAGTTGAAAAATAGGAATGTCTTTCGAGTACGATTTTTTCATTACGGAAGCTAGATTGTTTCCGAAATAATCCATTATTATTTTTTTCAATGTTTGTAAACTTCCTTCCAAAACAAAATATATACCAAAGTCGAAATGTATTTGTACTTTCAATCTGAGAACGTTTAATTGTGAAGTGTATTGTTTCGTTACTGTCAGAATACATTACTCTATCGATTCAATTTCCTGACACACTCGTCAAGCAGATGTCGATGTTCGCCAGAGAGCCTCAAGCTTGGAATCTTGTTTGAAATTTTAGACAACTGTAAAATACCTGTTGAAATGTCTTTGGTCGCCTGCTTTGCATTTTTAGAGTTGCCTTTCTATGTAATATTCTATTTCTTAAATACACTCTTTTTCAAAAAGAATGTATTTTATAGGAATATTGAGGCTAAAATTTGCGAAATTTTAAGAATATTTTAAGAATATACCCGGGGCTGAGATTTTGAAAAGAATATAATTTTCTGTGTTGAAAATTTGTAAATACAATACAGTGGGAAGTTCTTAACTAAACCGTATAAAACTATTCCTGTCTCTAAGCGTTAAAACTAGCCAAAAAGCAAAAACAGCACTAGCCGTTTGTTCGATGCTAATAAAATATTTCTTCAAGACGTCATGTGCACGATATCTGCTTTAATGCCAGCAGGCTGGCTCCAGAATTACTTAACACCATTCAGACACCAAATACACATTACAGAAATGTCAAACAGACGCTATATTCTAAGAATATTTTCAAGAATATTTTCAGTCTAAAATCGGCAGAAAAATAATAATATTCAGCCTCGGCTGGAAAAACAATATTCTTATAAAAAAAATAAAAAGTGTAACAATTAAGGTTGAAATAAAAACTAGGTTGCAAAAGATCTTATTCACGATAGCCGCCAGTTTGTTTTCATGAATTCTGACCATTTTTGAGGGGACAAACTAGTTGAAATCTGTTTTTCCTATGCTTCTGATACGTGGTGTGATGTTTGTCCGTTGTTTGGTCACGTGGTCGCCAAGGGTCGAAGCCTAAGTTGAGCCTCCATATTGCATCCGCTGGTGAACAGCGTTAATCTTGCAGCGTGACATGCTTCCTGGGCACTCATCAAATCGAGGTTGAAATTTTGTCCATTTCAAAATGGCGGCTAAGTTTTCGAGATTTCACGAGAATCGATCCTATGAGGTAGCTGAACCAGTAATCTTTAATCAGCCCATTTACTACAGAACACTTAAAATGATAAACGATCTAATGCAGTGGAGGTATTTTTGTTATGAGTTTCCTTTTCTGTGCCCTTACAGACCGGAAGTGCGGACCTTTCTCATTTTGACGAAGATGAACCGACAGTTGAGAAAGCTACCTTGGACGCACACATTACGGAGGTAAATTACGCTGTCAGTATTGTTTAAGTTATATGGATGTCCAGAAGTCAAACAATCGCTATAGTACAAGAACGCTGTATTACTAGAACGCTATACAATCACGGCTCGCCTAAAAACAAAATTAGTAATAGTAATTGGACCGAGTGGAGTACAATTCAGGGAGTAATCGCGCGAGTAATTTCAAAATCGGACGAGCGCGAAGCGCAAGGCCGATTTGAAATTACAAGAACGATTACTCCCTGAATTGTACGACACAAGGTCCAATTACTATTTAATCGTATCTATAACAAATTTCAGAAATAAAAATGTCCTCTGAGAACTTCTTTTGAGCGAAAACGTATGTAGCACATTTCATAAGTTTTCAAAACTGTAGGAAACATCGCAAAGAAAGCCATTAAAGCGTGTGTAGATTGACGTGCGAATCACGTGGGTATCCAATTACAGGTCTCTAATTACAAAAAGTTCAAATTGGATACCTGTAATTGGACACCCATGTGACCGACCGCCGATTATATGGCTAATAGGCGTGCGGAGAACCAATCATGATCGAGCATTTCGTTATAGATACGATTAATAATGAAAATAGCTTTAAATGATAATTTTGTTTAAGTTAAAAGTAGCTAACAATTGCCCACTGAGTTAAGACACTATAAAACAGCAATAAAAATATCCACTTAAATTAAAATTATAATCTTAAATGTGCCTCCCCATTCTTAGGACTAAAATTTTATACAAAATGATTTCTATTTTCAGTAATAAAAATGGTGACTATTTGCACAAAAAGTTAAAGAGAATTAACATAAGAATTAAGAGTAGTTGTTACAAGAGGTACATTAAACCCAATTTTAGCAGTCATTACCGACCAATTGCTCCAGATTTATTTTCTGATGTTCCTCTCAAGGCTTCTAGTCAAAAACTTGATGCCAACTTAGATCCGGGGGGTGATGGGCTCCCATATATAAAGGACGGGGATGCTTGTCATACCTTTGAGGGGTTAAAAAAGCAGTTTTGGTATCTCCTAGGCTCTTCAGCCTCGGAAGGTCCACAGTGTGAGCTTTTGTGATACCTTTTAGGGTTTTAAGCTAAAAAAAAAAATATGACAGGAGGTAATGTGTCATTTTAGTGAATGACTTGTTATCTCTTAGGGGTGGGAAAAATTTCAAGCCACGCCCACAAAAGAGGATCTTGGTACCTCCAAGGGGTTCTTTTCAAAACTTCCGTCAAGCAACCCGGGCTTAGACCTGGGTAATGATCTAAGATGTCTAATAGGATGTTTGCCGTTGCTGACGGTCTTGCAACATTTACATTTCTTGAGCCATTAAACTGAAAGTATTAACTTTAATATATAGTATGTTTTATGTGACTGAATATGCCCCAGCTAAAACTGGGGAAATATCTGAGTGACATTCCCCAATTTTCAAAAGATCCGACGCGTTGCATAAAATATTGAATAACAACAGGATATGGTCCAATATTTGTCCTTGGACTGAAGGCTATTGTTATTCCCCCAATAATTATCTAGGAAAACATTGGATATCAGATGGCGGTCCGGCTGGGTTGGATCACTGGATCAGGACTGGGAAGGAAGAACCAAGGTACACTAGAGTTTTCTTGTTCAGTTGTTTGCTTTGCATCATGAAATATAAACATATTTAACCAGGGTAAATCCGTCAGCAAATGCTGTTTTCAAAGGGTGCCCTGGGCACCCTCTGATGACCAACCACCTGGTGATTGTCTTCACCAGAGAGAGGATTTCATAGGTATTGCTTGTAGAGATGTCAGGTAACAAATAGCTGGGATGTTTAAAGCAGAAACCTATTTCATCTATGAAATGGTAACCTCATGCTTATTAAAATTTGTGCTAAAGTTAAGATTGTTGATGAAATTCCACCATGTGTGACTGATCTTAAATCGAGGCAATTACACTGTACAAGGTGGTTCTCCAGATGACTGGGGGTTCTCCGACTTGGAGAGTTTAATTCTTGGGACTTACAGGTTAAAATAGTGTCAAAACAAATCTCACTCTGACTGAGCTGACTGTTATTATCGGCTGCTGGTCTGTAAAATAGGGGACTGGCCTTTGTTGTTTAGATACAAGGGCTTGACTTTCACGAAAAAAACCCTTGGGCCAGCTGGCCCCTAAGTTTTCAGATTTAGTTGCCAGCAAAAGTAAAAACAATCGGTGGTATTGGCGACCCCAGCGGTCGCAACATCAAGCTCTGGATACCGTATTTCTTTACTAAAATATAATTTACAATATAGTTGCAAAGATTCCGAAGATCTGGCGCAGTTGTTCAAAGGGTAGCCAGAATGATATTCACTGGATAAATCCAGGGGTTTCATTAATGTTTTCAGCAGGAGGGTAACTGGTTTTCACAGATGGGCAAAACTATTTGAACTGAACTTCTTTATAAGAAAAATTGTCCTTACAGCCAGTCAGTTTATCTGGTCCCCGGCCCTTAATGTAACCCCTTTAAATCAATATCCAGTGGATAGGTATTGGTAAAGCAAACTATACTATCCACTGGATAGTGACTGATGCAGTGGAAATGCTATGCTGAAAACTGCACCCAGGTTAACAAAATGATAAATAACCTACAGAAGCTTTTATGCAATTGTACAGTTTGTATTGTTGGGACTGAACCAGAACTAACTTGGAATGTTCCTTTCTTGTATTCAAATGAACAACGGTGCTAAGTCAAAGTCAGGAGGGACACAAAAATACAAGAAGTGCATGAAAATATAAACCGCCACCTCATTCGCAATATTTTTGGTGCTGTTCTTCACCGATGAAGTAGAATGTGGGAAGGAGATCTATAAGACAGTCACGAATGGGAATATCATTAAAAAAAAGCTTCATGTCATTTTCAGTTGAAAATAGTAATTTATTTTCATTTAATGCTGATGTCAACTGGCAGCCTGGCTCCTCTAGGCCCTATGGTTATCCCAGGCAGCCAGTACTCTAAGTTTATTATCTATACTTTCTGCAATTAGTAGACAAGAGAGAGAGAGAGTACAAAATTAATAAAGACTGTTGTTGTGTTTGGTGTTGTTGTCGTTACACTGTATGTTATGACTTTTGTAAAATGGACATTTTTTACTGGTATTTTTTAGTTTTTGTTGCACGTGTTAATTAATTTACACACAAATGTATTTTGCTACAGGTCGCACAGAGCCAATACCCCTTGTTATGAAGGAGGATACTTTATGTCTTGGCCGTCTTGCATCAGAGGTATTTTGTATTTTTTTTTCTTGCATTCAGACATAGTAAACTTAAGGTTATTAGGTACATAGCATGTAGGATTTATTTTTAAAACCCTAATGAGGGGTTTGACATTCAGACATGACTTATCAAAAAGTATATGTATATATGTATGAGGTCTTAGTCCACAGGAAGGACTGGTTCACCCAGTTCAGCCAGGCCAGAGAATTGCCTAAAGCCCTGAACATTTTTGTCAGTAGTCATTTGAAGGTCTATTTATAAAACAAGGAGACAACCAATCGTGCAGTGGCTCATCATAAACGAGAAGGACACTCCAAAAACCGTTTATTTTGTCTTCAGCAAAACGAGTTCACATTGAGTTGAGTTACTCAGTGTTGTTTTAGCTTTTGAAGTGCATATGATCATAATGAAACTGGTCTCCAAAGAAGTCCAGAATTCAACATTTGGAGCTGCCAGTTTGAACGGTATCTTAAAGGCCAGGCCATATATCTGTGACATCGTTCAGTCCAAGTGTAATTTAACTGTTTGCTCTAGTGAACTAATGGCTGCCCTTGAACCCTATTGGCATCTCCCAATGTTGAATTTTGGACTTCTTTGGAGATGAATTTCATTAGGATCACATGTGCCTTAATAGATAAAAATAAGGTAACACCTCACTGTGGACTTGCTATTGCTGATGACAAAAAATACATGGTTTCTGGAGTGACCTTCTCCTTTTAATTAACATACATCTTGAAAACTTGGCTGAAATGTTTTGCTTGTTAGTTTTATTTTTCACTAAATATTATAGTTAACACACTATCAATCCAAAAACAAAACCCAGCATATTCATCTTTGCTATTATGTACGTATTCCCCTTGCAAACACAGCTGCTTATTTGGAAATATGTTTCTGATAGTGCATAACTGGAAAAGATCATTTTGTGTTCGACTTGCAATCACTAGCTATGGTCTTTGACAATACAGCGAGCTTCACAATTTAAATTAATTTACAAGATTAAAAGTGTATTGTGTTCAATAATTACCATATTATTTGGTATTAAATAAAAGATAAGTTAGTTATTAACAGGTTAATCATGTATTATACCACTATACATGTACATTTCAACTGTTCATTAAAACCTGTCCCTTCGTCTGGTGTAATTTTTTTTTCAGTTTGAGCAAGCAGATGAAGCTACACGCAACAGGAGGGCATTGGAAATAGAGAAAGAAGACACTGATGAACTTCAGCAAAAGTATCAGGTTGGTTTATTTGGATGAATCGTCCATTGCTAAGTAACTTTAAATGTAAGCTGAAAACTTATTTATTTCGTATAGCTTTTAAAGTGCTTGTTGCTTGATATTCACTCTTATTAGTAGTACTAATTAAGTTTATTATCATTATTATAAATATTCTATTTTATTAATAGACATGTAATTAGTTTTACAAATTTGAATTTTATCGTAGTGTTTTAAGTTGTAAAGCGCTGTTGATCAGTAAATGTAAATAGTGCTCTAGAAGTTATTAAATTATTATTATTAAGTACTTTTAAACACAGGGTGGGAGTACTCCTTGTAATGGCCTATACGGGGAGGCTCTGCCCGAAAGGGCTACCTTTTTCAGGCTTCAGGCATATAAAAGGGTAGGGATTTCACAAGTTGAGGTATTGATAGGGTAGGGAAATCTGTCATCTTGACTCCTGCCATGACCTGAATGGATAATACTCTAGTTTCTTTGGTTAACATCTCTTCTGGTAATGCCTGATGTTCTCCCGTAGTATTGTTCATTAACTTCATTCCAAGGGTTTAGAGAACTTGGGGTGCAATGTTCTTTAGTAGGTATGTGAAGGGGGTACCTTTTTTCAATAAAAGGTGTATGAAAGGGTACCTTTTTTGTCAAAATGGCATACAAAAGGATAAGCGGTTGGACCTTGGGGTGGAACCTCCCCGTATAAAACTTTGTAGGGTACCCCGCCACCCCCGGGTTTTAAGAACTCTAGAATAAAATAATATGTATTTATCAAGAGGTAATGAGTGGTATCTGTCAGCAAAAAGTAAATAATTGCTCTGCTTCAGCATGACTGGATATTTTTGTTTGCTTATTTCCTTAGAATGAGCAGGAAAAGGAAAAAGCAATTCAGGAAAGCTTGAAAGATTTGAAAGAAATGTTCTACTGTGAACTTTGTGACAAGCAGTATTTTAAGTATAAGGAATATGACAACCACATCAACTCATATGACCATGCTCATCGGCAGGTAATGTGTCCTTCAGTAGTCAACATACTTCTGTCGTGACTTTAATCACACATTTGCAGGTATAATGTAGTGATGGACTTATTTGAACCAATTTTTGTTTACAGAGACTCAGAGAACTCAGGCAAAGAGAATCAACAAGAAATATATGTAAGTGTATATAGCAAATAATTTTATAGTTTATTTCGATAGTAAGAACCTCAGTACATTCCTTCAAGAGGTTCTAGGAACTATCTGTTTTTACATGTATGAGAAAGTATAGTTCTTTGACATGAAGCATTAGTGTGTACAGTGGGCAGTGTACCCGTAGCCCTCTACATGCATTAATTTAGGGGCCAATGGGAAGTAGGGGTGGTGTAATGGTGAGAGTGCTTGCTTTAAAACACCAATGATGTGGCCCTGGTTCGATTCCGCCCTAGTGTCGTATTTGGGTTGCGTTTGCTGTTGCTTGTTGCCTTGCTCTCAGGGTTTTTCTCCGGGTTTTCTGGCTTTCCTCCCTCGTGAAAAACATTTTCAAATTCCAATTCAGCCTGGATAGAAGACCTGAGTGAAAACCAGCGTAGGCTGATGTGGTTTCCTCTCTAAATATTGTAATTTTGCTAGGCAATAAATTACTCCTGACTTTAATATTATCGTAGATGCAAAGAAGAAGAAAGAACAGAAACAAATGGAAAAGGAATTGCAGAGGCTTCACCTTATTTCTGGAAAGACTACAACTGAATCCAGGTAAGTAAACTAAGACTGGGACTGATGGTTGAATTTTATCTTAAAACTGTCTACAGGCTTTAAGCCAGGATTTGAATAGTGGGCATCCATCTGGCTAAAAGCCTGACTGTGTATATGCACATGTAAGAATGAAAACAGGGCTGTAGAGCAGTGCAGAGCAGAGCTCTAGTGTGCTCAACACTAGGGCTGTGTGTATTGAAGTTGCTTAATAGTTGTATCAAATATAGAGATAGTGCTACTTTCACCTTGTTAGACCGCTGA
>Ga0126338_10003517_pt1 | contig 10994 bp, 6 predicted proteins | sample OrbCmetagenome_2_FD_92529 | JGI IMG/M metagenome (GOLD analysis project Ga0126338, IMG submission 92529) | Coral microbial communities from Petempiche,Puerto Morelos, Mexico - Orbicella C C metagenome | ecosystem: Host-associated > Invertebrates > Cnidaria > Coral | place: Petempiche,Puerto...
AACCAAAATGTTCATCAGACGAACAATAATTAACTTCGCAATGGAAAGGTTTCTCATGAGGAGAGACTTGTGACGCTTATTACACTGTATCCTTATCTACATCTGTTCTTTATAGGTTAACTGAGAAAAAAAATAGTTTAGTTGTCGCAGAGCCAACTCTGAAAAGTGTGACTTTGAAGATACACTTCCCACTGCAATTTGTTAAGACATTCAGTTCACTGTATACATTGTATCCTTCTCTTTAGGTTAAATCCGTTAGGCATATATGTACCATACGGTGGACGTTTTGTCCATATACACCTCTTTCGATAGGTAGAAACCAATTTTCCCAACAAATTGTGCCGCTGAGACTGTAGTTCATGGAGCTGTAAGTGAATGGTCCATGCAGAATTTACTTCCTTATCAACGCTTATGTTGTCATGTTATGTTACACCTAGCTTGTTCACCTTTAACCTGTTAGAATTCTAAGAACAGTTTTGTTCTATTCAAACATATATTCTTGATTGCAATATTGTGAGTCTTATGTTTTATCGCAAATCTGCAGACTATAGTGTAGCCAGTCGGTCTGTAAATCTGCATACATGTATATGAAGGAAGGAAGGAAGGAATTAAACACCAACCATCCAATAAAATAATGTTTTAAAAGTTATTCATTGATCATTAAGTTTGCTGATCGTGGAATTTATTTCAAATGTTGCTGGACTTCGGATTTTATGAGCAACCACAGACTCACAGGTTTTGAAAACGTTGCCTGTTTTCAACCTCGCTAATGGCGGCCCTGAAACTGAAGAGTCATCATCATTGCTCATTACGGGTTAACTGTAAGCCTCTGTAGTAGTTTCTCTGCACCAGTTTCTCAAACATTGCGCTCGCCATGCGAGGAGTTCAGCGCTTTACAGATTCGGATTTAAACAATAATAAATGCACCGGATGGAAACAAACAACATCCCAATGGCTCAGTTGTTGTAAAATCTTTTCTATCTTGACTCCCATGCTCGAACCAGCTCTCCCCCTTTTTTATTGCAAACAGATTTCATCGGAAATCTGAGTTCATTTGTAAGCTATGGATCGATGGAGTTGGCAAAAATTGCAACATATCGGAGAACTGCTGCTTATTTGAAAGGCTTTTCAAAGTAAAGTGTTCTTTAAACTTGGCACAGTGTTCTTTAAACTTCTGTACTTTGAAAAGCCTTTCAAATAAGCAGCAATTATTTTTTACTTCATAGGCACTTCATAGGCAAATTTTCAAACACAATGAAATCAATTGAGATCACGCTAACTGAAGTCATTATGTCAAACTCGTGACTTCGTCACTTCTAAAAGTTTGGTTTCCACAGCTTTTCCTCGGGTTTCTTATGTAAATGTATTCTAAACAACTTTTTACATATGAAGACAGCCTTGAGAAAGTGAGACTTAGAGACAGCTGTTGAAGTAGACTGTGTCAGTTCTAACAAACAGCTGTAGAAACAATGTTTCACAGAGTACGTGACCTCTGCGAAGGAAACGTGAGTTTTAGCTGAGTAAACCTTTGCTACCCAATTTTTTTAGCACCGCAACAATTTTGTTCTTAATAGATTCATGCTTTCACGCATTCATTCGATCGTTATAGCAAGCCAATCAATCCAAACTACCGTACTAAAGGGACTGTGAACATGGTGAAAAGCTTGAGATATTTACCTGTATTGTAAGAGAGGGTAAAGGGTAAGAGAGTTTAATTCCCATAGAAGCCTGAATCCTAATCCACTCCCTCTGAAGTTATGTTTAGAACACTCCGAGGCTCAGAAATCTAAGAAGGATCAATAAGTTCGTTTTATGTGGACAGCCTAGGTGGCTTTGCACGTTTTCATCCTCTACGAGAATATTCAAAAAGCGAGTGGTAACATTTTGGTTTTTCACAGAAATAGTCTGGAGCCAAGAGTGTTGCCATGGCAACAACACAGTAGGTGTCATTCTGTTTTTTTGTGATGTACATTTCTGGTGCCAAGTTTGAAGAACACTGCTCCAATATTTCTAGAGAAATTCTTGATTCAGTACTTTATTGTTTAAGTGGAACTATTTGGAACGTCATCACTTTCCTCATTTGCATAATACAAACACGTGAATATCTCAAAAACGAAAAAAGATGTTCCAAAAAGGAAAACGCCATTCTTCTGTACTTCGAGAAGCCTTTCAAATAAGCAGGAATTATTTTTTACCTCATAGGCATTTGCACCCAACCCTGTCTCGTTTTCGTATAAGAGCACCAGAGAAATTCGACCGCTACATTCCTTGAAACGTCAGTGGTAAATATTTACAAAGTCAACACTGAATTATTACGTGTCCATAAGCCTGTTAGGTTAACAATGTCTCATTTGCTAATGAAGATTATTGAATCCCCAATACCTTAAAGCTCACAGTCTCTTGCAGATAACCTAGAAATTCAATCAGGACAAAGGAAAGATTTTAAGTTAATGCTTAATGTCTGGTGCCCTTTTCTCCTGCTTTCCTTATCGCTTTGCCATAATTGGCGCGGTAATACTTATTTTTTCCCACCCAAAGAAGCAGGTGCACAGATTTCTTTGCCTTTAAAACACGTACAGTTTTGGTTATATGAGAGGCGTGGAGGCCTCATGGTTAGTGTGCTTGTCTACGGATGAGCGGTCCAGGTTCGAGCCCAGACCGGGGATATTGTGTTTTGTTCATGGGCAAGACACTTCACTCTCACAGCGACTCTCTCCAACCAGGTGTATAGATGAGTACCGGCGAACTTAATGTTGAGGTAGCCCTGCGATGAACTAGCATCCCATCCAGGGGGGAGTAGAAATAGTCCTAGTCGCTTCATCCTACAGCCAAACCGGGATAAGCTTCGGCCTGATGGGCAACTTGGCTCGTAAGCAGACTTGACACTAAAATTTATCATCCATTACCAGGTTAAGTGGTTTGCTCTGACAGTAAGGTTTAGTCTTTACATGGTGGAGTTTTTGTGAGTGCCACGTTCTTCACCCACGTCTCCAAGTTACTTTTATTCAAACATATACAGTCTTTTGAAATATATGCCGTCCAAATCGTGACAACACAAATCGGTAAATTGATGATATTTCACTTCCTGGGCTCAGAGTATATAGTTAAAAACTTCTCTTTTAAAATATGTATGATGATTCTATTGCCGGTTTTGTCAGTCAGAAACGCTGTAAGTTCTACGAATACCAGGGTCGCTGCCGAAATTTCTCGTGTTGATAAATCTGCCCCGTGACGAGGAACGGGAAGCAAAAATACCCAACATTTTTTTAAAGATGATGTTGTTATTTCAAACCATCCTCCCCTCAGATTATTTGTGAATGATCAATTAATTAATCGATTAAGATTGTTCGACTTTGAGATGAGGAAACTAAAAAACTAATTGCAACAAATGATTTCACCTGGTACCAGATTCATTTTCTCTAGCAGTACCAAGAGAGAAAACAGCAATATACCTCAACCAAATTTGTTTTAAGAATCCAGTTGCTTTCGACGCTGCAAATTGCGAAACCAGATGAAAAATTTACAATGACTCATTGATTCATGTGAGATAAAGCTTCTCTTATGTACTGTAAGCATGAATTAGCGTGCTCGGCTGCCTGCAGGCTGTCCAAGTTGTGCCACTGAGGAAACCGCGAGAGGTTGTACGCCTCAGAGCAACCTAACAAGAGAAAACAGCAACTGCTCAGTTCAATTATACAATCTCTTAGCCAGTGTTTGAGAAGCTAGAATTTTGTTTCCAATAGAATTTTAAAATCTTTGATGACACCATCAACATGTATGATGTCCAGATGAAACAGATACACATAATGCTAAGCAGTCTTTCGCTTTGTTCATGTAAATTCTAGCATATCAACTACGGTAATTATATTTAGATAGGGTCTACCTGTGTGATCACGCCAGTGCAAACGATCCACAAGGAACTGAGTGTTCTTGAAGAAAACGGGATCCCGATTCAAGAAATAAGAATGCAAATTGCATGCATTGTCGTACACAATCAGGCGAGGAGCTGAAAAATATGAAATTTACCATTATTTAGTAATTGAGAATGTCTCTTTGTAAAACAATGTAGCAGATTTATCTTTACCACGCACAGTCTATAACACAAAACAGGAAACTATCTAGTTTATACAAAACACCATTTAGGCCACAAGTTCATGAGAATAATGATGGATACCTTTGGAGAAACGTGTTCTAAAGACAGTAAATGGGACGTTGGGAGATTCACTGCAAAGCATCACGTTGAACCCATATGTTATATTACCTAAGGGAAAAGAGAAAGGAGACAGGATAGAAATTGTGCAGAAGAGCATGTAACCAAAAGAATGAATAGAAAATGGTTTGGAAAAGAAAAGCATATTACAGACTGCCGTTACCACATATAGTATTGAGAGGATTATTGCCCAGATAGGAACTGTTCAACAGTTCCATAACCGCAAGAAAGAGGCATGTTTAGACATGCTATAGTCTATTAACAAACATTTTTCTTCTCATTAGAATTAATTCAGATTCTAAAACTGTCCACCAATAGATGCATACTAGCATTTCCGACTGTGAAAATGAATAAAATTGCTACAAAGATTTTACATGAGGTAAATTATGTCCTACCATGTTGACAATGTAGCAGGAAAATCCCAGGAAGAAGCGATGGATGTCTACTACTCCTTTTCGTACAAATGTCTGGGTAGATGGCATAAAAGGAATAATCACCACGACTTCTCACAATCCGCAATGCAGGGAAGTATTTAAGATCATGAGCCTGGCTTGTATTTGGTGACCCACAATCTGCCAAGGAATTAACCCCCAAAGGTGCCTTCGTTTTATGCAACAGGTCACTAATCAGGGTGCACAAGACATCCGGCATCTGATCTCCCTCGATGATACTTATTATGTCAAACAATAATGGAGAGCTTTGTTGAAGGAGTAGCATGTCATGAGAAAACTGTTGGACTGGTTCATTGTTAAAAAGTTTCTGATACAGTTCCTCTAAAGAGTCCAACTGAGGGGGAAGTGCACATACAGGGGAAGATTTGCCTAATGCCGTAAAGAGGGCAGATTTAGGTGGTGGAGAAGACACATAGAAAGATATACACCAACTAAGAAACATATCCAAGGCAGGAGCACAACGCTGAAGTTCAATGTGCAAGGAAACCATTGTGGTCTCCGAGACTCCACTGACTTCATGCCCCACTTGATCCACCATCTCTTGAATACTGTACGTTTTTCGGAAAGGTAAATCCGATCACGATGCCTAAGTATATAGTCAAGAAAAAAGATTATAGATCAGATCACAAAGCAACTCCATACCATCCCATAAACTGTGAGAAATTCAAATTAATCTTAAATTGGGCTTTGAGACAACGTTCTAGAAATTTAAAATGAGTTCAAGTATGGTACACCACATTTGTGCCTGCTCGGGTATCTTAAGGTTGGATACAACTAGGATTGTAAAAATATTCAATCATGTCATCTTATTACTTATAATCATTGTGAACTGATCCAATTTCCTTTAGTTATCCAATGGTCTTTCCATTACCCGCTTTCTGTGCTACATGCATATGCTTGCACTCTAAAATACTCCTGCTTGTACCATAATAGAAACCAAAAATAGGATTTAATTAAAACGTATTCAAGAGGAAAACAATTAAGAACTAAAAGCAACTTATCTTCCTATTCCTCGTGGTTCAGTGGATTGACAAATAAGCGATGAATCATTCATGCTACACTTCAGAGATGTACACAGCTCTTGCCTGAAGAGAGCTGTTGCATCTCAAATGACAATGTCCAGATCATTAGTTTGCCACAGATGGGCCGACAACAAAAACCTTCTTCATAGTCTATATCAAAAAGGAAACTATACCTGTCCAGGCAAATCACCAGTGGTGGTACGACAACGAGTCCGACAACGACCTCTTGAAGTTCAAGACATTAGCATCAGCCATTATCTCTTAGCTTCTCTTGCCAGACGCTATAGTATGTAAACAGTGTACACCTACAAACAAAAGAGCAATATTTAAGTTGAGCCTTTTGATATATACAGTGTCCATGTACCAATTTTGTATCATAGTCAAGGATACCGCTGAAGTTCAAGTGTACAACGCAATCATCAAGTTTCCGGCTCAAATTGGGAGATGGCACAACACCTTACAACCTTCAGTTAATCATTTGCCTGATTATTTGGCTCATTACATTTTAATATTTCCTTCATTTGTGAACATTTCAGTGTAACAAAATGAGTCTCTGTTGGTTAGCATACTTGTCTAAACTTAATAATATCTGCATGGGTACTGTGCATCTTTACTCAAAACTGTAATTGGATGTGTTCAATTAACATGTTCCCTTTAATCACACTTTTCCATTACCCAAATCTACTTTATGACTCAAAAATCACATCACAGTCTCAGCTCTAATATCAAATGTGTACCCATTTTAGGTGGTTGTCATTACTGAAAGTACAGTTAACAAAATGTCATTTTAAGCATGACATGAAAGAAATGTGCCCTACACGTGAAGCTGCAATTAATCCGCAATGCAAATTGAGATAAAGAGTAAAATAATAATAGCTCCATGTACCTTCCCTTTAGAAAATGAAACATGAAATCCCTCAAGACCTCATAAGAAATAATGTAGGAACCCATGTTCAACAGTGTGAGCTCTAAATCATCCAAATCCAAAGTTCCATCACAGACTTCCTCGACACAAGTATAACATAATACTAGAACAAAACATACATTCAAGAATATCACAAACCATTAATTATTTACTAATAGTTGTTACTAAAAAGATAATAGGAAGGGCATTTATGACTCAAAATGAACTTAGATTCTGGATTGGAATCCATTCAGTTTGCATTATGAATGCAACTAATGATAAGCTAGGATAACAAACAATAAGTGTCTCTTTATCAAAGATTTAGGTGTCAGTCCTGGCCTCAAAGGCTTTCAGCACTTTCTACCTGGAACAAGCTGGGTTTGTTTGGCTCAGGCCAGTAAGTTACAAATCAATCATATGCAGTGGCAACCCTTCATCAAACATCCCAGCTTCCGTGAGCAGCTTGGTTCAGTCAATTCATTCGAGAATTGGACTCTTAATTAGTCACAACAGGCATTTAACTTTTTGGGATGAGGAGCTAATTTAAACCTTCCTGACCATCATCCATGGCTCAACCCTCATTGTAACCAGACACTTCTATCCCATTCATTGGTAAGTTTAAGGCATTTTTACAAAATTCTCAAGATGGAAATACAATGAATTTCCTACCTTCACAATGCAACAGTTGCTTTTTCAAAAAGCACAAAGCTTTTCTTGGCTGACCAATGTACTGAGATGAACACTTTGGGCAGCAGGGAGGTAAGCTGGGGGTAAGCAGCAGTAAAGATCATTAGAAGACATTTTTGCTCATAACACATTTTCCAAAGTGGAGAATATTTCCTTCTGGGCTGTAGATAGTTGAAATGGAATTTTGTTCCAAGATACTGGTCTTAGTTTCACCTTCCTTGCGAGAGGTCTTTGCTGAAACTAGAGTGGATTCCCGATAATTTCTCTGAGCAAAAACAATCCACTACAAAATCAAGCATGTCATGTTCCATTCCTTCCTCAGATTCCATAATTTTTGTGACATGCTCACGGGTGTAAACCTGGTGATCAAAGTAAAGCAAGTGATCAGGGCACCTTGGAGTCCAACCACACCATGCTTTGTATTTCCACATACAAAAATGGTAAAAATTATTGCCATTTAAAGGCAGGAATTCATGACTTTCATATTGAAATAGCAAATCAAGAAGAAAACAGGATTTTACATGATAACATATGGTGCAAAAGAAGAAATTACAGAAAATTAGTAATTTAAACTGCATCTGGAAATGCTAACAAAGAGGTGAACTTAGCTAAGCACTCAGTAAGTACATGATCAATAATCAAATTTGAAGCAATTGACAGGAAACAATGTATTCCTGATTTCTCAAAGAATACAATAAAAGTTACAGGTAGCATGATCATATAAAAATAATGTACTAGTCTATTTTGAAAAGGGTTCACAAGAAGTTATTTGATTTAGAAAATAATATTACCCTACACAATTTCACTGCATTTTGCCACCAACCAATTAATCATTAGGGTGGACTATAAAAAATGAATATATGTACAATGTTTATATATTGTACATGTATTAATAAAGTAAATATTGCATTCATCTTACTTGGTAAGTGTGATCATGAGAACTTGTGCCTCAAGCAAGTGAAGGGATGAAGTTGTTCTCCATATCAAACCCTGCCATTAACTTTTCAAAGGCCTCGAAATGGATACACTTGCCATAAACAGCAGTAGCTGCAGTCAGCCCTGTGAGAAGTATTTTACAAACAAACACAAATAATTTATTAGCTTACAACAGAAATGGAAGATGTTGGTCAAAGGCACAGGGTCCCAATTCAAAACATTTTGCACCTTGGGCTGGAAAGGCTAATTAACTGTTATGTGCCAAGAAAAACAAAATCCAACTTGCACACTGTGAGACTAATCATAGGCAACAATACCAGTAAATAGTCAACTTCTGAGAAAAGAGTATGCAAGCTGTTGCCTGATGTGTTAGTAATTTAGTATTAATGTGCTGGTGATGAATAGGTTCATACATTAAAAAATATGGCTTGAAAAGGATTGAGGAATCATATTTCCTAGCATATAATTTCACATGCTTGATGAACTTAATATCTCCTACGACAGTTGATGACAGTGACTGTAAATAATTTGTCCACCTTATGCTGTCAACACAGTTGCAATGATACATCCAGATGTTCTCCCTTGGTTCTCGGTTGACAAGCACACATTTAGTTTCCTGGTGGTACGTACAGTATATAAAACAAATTACAGTCAAGGTGGAAATCAAGTTCATGGTTAACACTATTGTCAATACAGCTGCCTGTAATATCTAATATTCTAAAAGGAAAAACAAACGAATTATTTAGTCTTCGGGTTAGGCTGAAAGGAAATATAGATTGATATTGGGTAATCCATAAGAAAGAAAATTAGGCAAACTATAACAGTTTAACAGGGCATTTGTGCAGACATTATTTGTCGAAAGTACACTGCAACATTATCAAGGTATGAAAATGGATCAACATGAATTTCCTTAATCATTAACTCTTAAAAACACTATGCCTGAACATTTGTCCTTTTGAACAGGGTTACTGAATAAGAAACTGTGTCTTAAACAGTTACCAAAGTAAAGGAATTTTTTTTTGAGCTGGGTCAAAAGCCTGACTGGCATCACCCCACAAAAGCTTACACTTAATGCCCCACCACTATAAAGCTTACATTTATTTTACCTATTTCCATGCAATTTCCTTGTAACCGCATAAAAACCAGGACAAGTAAACCAAGTCAAGTTGTTGTCAAGAAAGGTAATGGCATTGCAGTTGACCAGCTCTAACATGTACGCAAACTGCATCGTTACAGGTATAAGGTCTCTTGTGGTTTCAGATTCGTTGGTTGTTTCTGTCGTTGTTTGAAATTCATCCTCACCAGATAAATCCTAGAATTAAAAATAAATTCAAATAAACATAAATTCAACTTTCATTTTCTTAAAAGTATAGCTTTTACACATGTAATCATCATAGATATTTTTACAGCTTTTAAAGCTGTAAAAAATTCTTAATACGTTAATAAAACTCACATTTTCGGGGGGAGAGAGAGAAGAAAAAAGGGGAAAAAGTCACGCCCGAATTTAGTATTACAAGTAAAGCTTTAACAGCATTTCAGAAGAATGCAACAAAATATGAAAACAGGTCTCAAAAATAAACAAGATAAAGATAAAGGTTACAGGAGGGAGACTTAACGAGCAAGAAATCTGAAATTGGCCTTAGTTGCAACGCGTGTGAATCTCCAAATTCATCGGGCACTGCAGCACCCACACATCCCGTCGAGCTGGTGACCGGAGCACTACAGGTTGATTGCCTTCGCCTTATCTTCTTTGGCAAAAAATGAGAAATGCTGCAACGGCTTCGATTCTTATTCCTCTCGCTAAGTTCACTTTCATGTATGGAGGGAAAAATTTGCGGAAAGTGTGGCGGCGATTCTTGCGAGTCCCTGTTTGGATTGCCCGCCATGTGGGACAAAATGACTACTATGTCATCTATGTGTCACGAGGTGTACCAATAAATGGTGGTTATTTTTCGTGGTTACGAGCAGGAGCTGTCCCCAGGATACCAAGCAGTGCGTGCGAAGAAGCACGCTTGCTTGATTAAAACAGTTTCCTTTGAAGTAATTCAACTTCAATCGCATATTAAACCTGTAAGAAGAAATTTCAGAGCAATTAACATTGTCCAAAAGGTTTCCTTCAAAAATGGTAAAACGTGGTGCAGAAGAAGCTAGGGTTTTATAGTTTTTCCATTGGATTTGGCCCGCTTCAAGGTAGTTTCGCAATTCACTCAAGGTATAAAGTCTGCTGAAAACACTTAATAAACTATCTATAAACCTAAAACTACCATTTAGTCAAAAAGCATTCAAGTGTAAAATGAAAAGGAAAAGTTCAACTCACCCTCTTTCATGCTCAGTTGTATTTGACAAAATGCCAACATAGTATCATTGTTTCTCTTCTCACACAACACTGATTTAGAGTTTAAGAACGGTATATACATGTATACATTCCTGTCAAACTCGCTGGCCTAGTGAAATTAAAGAAACAAATGGCTACACAATAGAGCTTGAAAGAAAACCGTGTAATACGTACCGTGAATTTAAATAAACGTACTTAACACTTGTCGATTGATTCTCATCGACCAACCAGAACGTCCACTGAACATTTTATCCCAGAGTAATTCCTTATGTACATTAGGAGAGGGTGTCTTCTCATAACGTACGTTGTGAGACAAGATATGACCTGGTAATGAAACAGATCTACTGACCAAAATCATTGAGCCCAAGCGGCGGGGGGCGGGGGGGGGGGGAAGGGGGAGGGCTTCCGTTAATTTGACCTCAGTTTAGTTGACACCATTTAGGATGGG
>Ga0126338_10003518_pt1 | contig 10992 bp, 3 predicted proteins | sample OrbCmetagenome_2_FD_92529 | JGI IMG/M metagenome (GOLD analysis project Ga0126338, IMG submission 92529) | Coral microbial communities from Petempiche,Puerto Morelos, Mexico - Orbicella C C metagenome | ecosystem: Host-associated > Invertebrates > Cnidaria > Coral | place: Petempiche,Puerto...
GTAGCTTTTTGAAAATGAACACTCACGTCCATAAACTTTTGTCCTCCACAGAACTTAGCAGCCTGTCCGTAAGCCAGCTGACACTGTTCATGGGCGTCATACAGTCTACCGGGCTTGTCCAGAGTCCTGATTTCTATCACATTCGTTTTGGTTGGGTTATCATCCAAGCAGCGAGAATCCTCTGAGCTAAGTGATACAGTAGTGCTCTATTATTTTGTAGTCTATTTACATGTCTGGTTGTTTTACAGCTGTATATGAAAAGTTATGTCTGTGAGCTACATTTAGTGAGTAGCCTGCTGAAGTTTTCAAGTTTTCTTCTTTCAGCCATTGATAACCAAATTAGAGATACGTGCAGCTATATATTAGCTGCCAAGAACCTCGAGTCATAAATATATTCGTTACATTATTCCACGTATCCGTCCGATTTATATTCATCAGGGTCGGCCACGCTTTTTGATATACGGTATACAGGGGGATTTTAAATCAAGTAAACGGTATTTTGATGCTAAAATCGGGCCTTTTATGGGTATAAAGAATACCATGTTTTTTTCAAATTTTGGTATTTCGCATGAATTTGAGAGGACATTTTTTGGTATAATGGGTTTTAATTTTCAGGTATACTGGTATACCACTCCCCTCCCCAATGGCCGACCCTGATTCATGGATAATTGTTACGTGGAATGAACTACTGCACAAAATAGCCAGCTAGAGACGTTGAAAATAAACTGTATTATTTTACAATTTAGCATGCAAAACTATTCAATTTTAACGAGACGTAAATGATGGAAACGTTGGCAAAACTCTGTTTTGTGGACATTTGACAGTCGGGAAGTTCATGGAATGGTTAGGAATCTTGTTGAAACTAAGTATTTATGAAATAAGCAATTATTATTTTGTTTGCCTTAGTACGTACTTTAAGAATTGTTGCAAGTAGTTCTTACTGCAAGCTGACCACTGGAAAGCTGACTGCTTCCCTGCCGGGTAAGATGCCATGATGTTCACACCATCAGGACACGCACCTCTGTCGTGGTTCATTCCAAGACTGAGAATAGCAACAGCAAAAAGTTATTACAATGTACTTGCTGATATATTGAAACTGAAAGACTTGGTATAATACACTTAAACGCTAAAAAAACATCAAAAAAGATGTCTGATCATAGCTCACCTGTGTCCTGTGTCATGTGCGAGAGTCATTCCAAGCATCAAACCGTTGTCTTGACCAACACTAGCAGAATTGGGGAAGCTGCACATTCCACGCGTTCTCGTAAGACCTGTTGGAAATTTAGCATTAATAGAGTGTTTTTAAAACATTCTAATTTCCTATTTTTATCAACATTGAAGGTCGCCTTGTACTCTTAGAACAATGTCCAGCAGACTAGTAACGAGATCCATTAATGAAGAGATATTTATCGCCCATATTCCCTGACACAAAAAGAAAAGGCCTGTCAGTCAGTTGGGAGAAACAATATTTTGTGCTCGGCACAATTAATTTGCTGCAGGTAACTTGTCGTACGGGACATAGCAATAATACGGTAAGAACTGTGGAGAAATGAGAATACCTAATGTCTCGCAAGGTTGGTTCTTGTCTTTACAAATATTATATCTGAAAAAAAAAAACAATAATCAGTATACAATAATCATATTTTTGTAAAGAGATACAAAGAAAAAAGGCAGAGATAATGAGGATATCATAGGCTACGCAGTAAGCCGGCACATTTCATATAAGTAGCTTCTGTTAAAAACAAGGATTAAAAAGGAGTCTCGACAAAACTTATATTAACAGTCAGGAACTATTATTGGGTGAAAGTTTATATGAGTGGGTGCTTTTTTATTGAACGACTGTTTTACCTCGTAAATAAAGTGGCATAATCGTAGTGATTTTCATCGTTGTCCAAAGGATTGTTATTCCGCTCCGCCCATCTGCCAAAGCTTTCCAGTGTATTGCTTGCGTGGTGGTTAACAACAAGTCCTGACTAATGAATAAAAATACTGAAAATTAGACTGACAGCTGGAACTAATACTTTGCTGTCACAAATACTAAAATCAGAACACCCCCTTTAATAACGTGACGTTTGGTTTAAAAACTGGCAAAGGAAATATGGGGTAAGTGTGCATTGAAGAAACGGCATCAAACAGTAGTTCTCGTTATTCTTTTGGATCAAATATTATTTATTTATGAAGAAGAAAGAACCAACTTGAAATCACTGTTCCTTGGGTCCACTCATATTTTATGAGATTGATAAGCCTTAAAAAATCAAAATCGTTGTTGCCCTGATGCCAGATGAATTTACAAGTTAACAACGACCTTCAATATCAATGGATACAAGTACTTCTGCAATGTTCCAATTAAATTTGCCAGATGAGTTGGTCTCATCTCGTGGCATTCCCCAAACATTTAACTTAGAATTAGCATTTCAACATATAATATAGTTATTTTACCTGCGGAGTTGTTAGAATCTGCATTCTACTAACTACAAAATTCACTTGATTCTGGCCAATGCTTCCATCTCGCAGAAGGTTTGAGGCCTAAACAATAAAGATGAAGATGAATTGTTGACACAGTGATGAACAGGAATATACCCTGTCGAAACCCTGGTTTTATCCAAATGGTGAAATAGATGAACGAATAAAACGCAGCAACGGCAACATCAAAGATTTGGAGAAAAACATGCTCTTCACTTATCAACCAAGCGAGTTGGAAAAACTAAATTAAAGAGAATGTTACACTCTTCCACTTATGTAGAGCGATTTGATTTTGGTACTGACTATCAAATGTTGAAAGTTGGCTTGGGTGAAATGTTGAAAATTTGTCAATTTTATGGATGATTTCCAAGGGATATTTTGTACTAGATTTTGTATAAAGATTTTAGAGAAATTTGATGTACGATTGCTTTGTAGAAAGCTGAAATAATATCATAGAAAATCAGATAAATCGACTTAAATCATGATTCTTTCTAACTCAAGTCAAATGATCCACATATGGTCAACACCTATCCTAGCTAATTCATGTACTCCTTATCTTGCCTGCGGCACTCATTTTTAAACATAGATTCAATCATAGTATCAAGTTCCTTGCCCAAGAACATGATACGTGGATTATGATCAGGCCCATTTCGAGGCCTTAATGAGGCATGGTGGCCTCATGGTTAGTGCGCTCGTCTCCAGATCGAGCAGTCTGGGTCCGAGCCCTGGCTGGGGACATTGTGTTGTGTTCTTGGACAAGACACTTTACTCTCACGGTGCTTCTCTCCAGCCAGGTGTATAAATGGGTACCGGCGAACTTAATGCTGGGGGTAATCCTGCGATGGAATAGTATCCCATCCAGGGGGAAGTAGAAACACTCCTAGTCGCTCCATGCTACAGAAACCGCGATAAGCTCCTGATGAGCCTGGCTCGTAGCAGTCTTAGCCTTCTACCCATTCCCAGGCCTCTGCAAGTATGAGCTGGCTCACTTACCTAGGAGATTTCAAATCTAAGTCTTGAGGCATGCTTTATTTTTCGTTCATTAATTTGTTAAATACTATAGAGTTGTATTGTACAGTTTGGAATTGTATTTGTTACTTACAATATTGCATGCGGACAGCGCGTATTGCTTCACGGCGTCTTCTCCGTGGAAATTCGTCATCTTTGGATCAACCACAACCAAGGTCTCTATGTATTTCTCTTCTCCAGGCCCAGCTGGTCCGTACCTTTGCGAGGGTTGCGTATCATTCAACGAACGTATTAGGCGAATTTTTGGGTCATCTGTGCAAACGAATTATATATATACACTTATGCATCAAACAACCATTTGGGGACAGTGTGTAAAGAGATGCATGAATATTCATAAAATTGAACGTCTATAATTTACTTGCCAAGAAGAATAATAAAGCAGACACAGATACAACATGTGTACCATATTTCGGCCAGCCAAGCCAGCCTTCGAAACTGAAAACTGAAAATCATTCGAGCCAAAGCTATTTGAAAAGAAATGATCGTTACAAAAAAAGTGTTACCTTCGGTTCCACAAGCATGTACTTCCCTCTTTTCTCTAGCGGCATTAAGGGCTTGTCTTTTATCAAGGTTAGCAGCTCTTCTATAAATTATATGAGGTTTACTTCTACCATTAGTAGTTACTTTGTCATGCAAGTGAGTCGGAAGTGGTTCCAGGAAATAGGCTTCGTCCTCTGTGTGAATTAACCCAGTCTAAAGCAAAAAGAGAACGTGAAAAGACATCAGAAATGCGTAATTGTAGGACTCGACCGCGTTAGTTTGATTGAGCTGTTTGTGGCGTTTCCCGTGAGGCCAAAAATTGCGGTTTGAATTGCCGTACACTTCCAGAGCGAATGGAACAACATTTTCCGGAGAAAAGCAGAAAACCTCGCGCATTATACCCAAACTTTCGAAAGTTTCTCACCGAGAATTTTCTGTTCCAGTTTATTTTAATCCCCCTGGAATTTGCAAACATTTCGGTTACCTGGATTGCAGTTTGAAAATTCAATAATTTTTTTGATTTTTCAGAAACTTTCTCAGGAAATCTCCCTACCATAAACCCTCGTTTCTAGAGTCCCGGAGTTTGTGGTCGAAGGGACAAGGCGCCCTTGAACACTTGGCTTACACTGGAACGCTTTTCGATCCTCGTTGCTGACTTCATTTGAGCCTTTTGATTGGTTGATGGTCTCCACTATAAAGCTTATCCAATTCAAAAACGGTTGGAAGCGTTTTGGCAGTTCAACTAAACCACATGGACAGTTATCTATACTTAGTGAAAGTTGAGACGGTTTACATTCAGATATGACGTGAATGATTGTCCAATGCAAATAGCAACAAAACTGAACTCTGAAATCCCTTGTTTGCGTAGTATTGTGCACTATGCTACTAACTGAGAACACAATGACTAAGATTGCCGAATGCCAAAAAAAGTTACACAAGTCAACTTATTAAATTAGCGTAGTCGAGGAGTTGAACTTGGTGAAGCTGCGCTACAAATCAAGCAGCGACTAGATTAAGAGATAGAGCGGGGGACGAAAACTAGGTCGTTGTTCTCCTCCTTTATTGACCAAATACTCAGTCTTGCCGTGTCCTTAATTGTACATACAGACCTAACAGTTACTTCCAAGGGGAAGAAATGCATAGACGAGAAGTGGTAGTTGCTGCGTGCACTTACCAGTCCATGACAATTGCTCATTGCTACTGTTGATCTTGATCTAGCTTTCACTCTTCCGACGTAGTGGCAATTTTCCATGGTATGCCGTTTTAAAACTCTTCCATGTTTTCCTAAAACCTCCACTTTGAACGCAGGTGCTAATAGTCTCCTGTTTCGTTTTAAATGGAGATGAAGATCATTTCCAAAAGCTGACACCTTAAAATGCACTTCTTCGTTGTGATCTACCTCCTCTGAAAAGCGGCGAATACGTATTCTCGGATACGATAGTTCGTGAGAGACGATGCTGCCTTCCTCGTCCACTTGAATTGGATGCACAACGTTGTACTCAGGTACTAAAGGTGATTAAAGATAGAAACACGTAATAAGGTTCAGATATTAAATTATTTTACCCCCTTTACTTATAATGATGCCAGATTGGAAAGACTATTGGGATAGGACAATCTGCAACTAGGGAGCTCGAACCCAATTTCTAACTTAAGAAATGAGTTGAAAAAATTTGTTTGAACTTATTAAAGCGATAATTGTTATATAATATTAAGTCCTATGTAATCAGGATTTGTCCAAAAGAACTCAGGGGCTGGGCAGTGGATAAGCAGTAAACATTTCAATGTCCGTTGATATAGGTATGTTCCTTATATAGCATGCAGGGTCCAGTGCCAAGATTTACAGGGTAAGGGAATCTGAACAGGGTCTTGATTCCTCTGGGCTCTATTTCCAGCTGTTTAAGAAGATCAGAACGAACGCAATCATGCAGATGGGGTAAGAAAGGCGGGTTGGCAAAACGACAGGAAATGGGTTCTAGGTCTCATCAAGCACGTAGTTGTCTTGATCCTCAGTTATTTTAAAATTCCAAGCCACGTGAGATATGTTTCCCCAGGCTTTCATCTTTGTCGTTCGCTTCTGTTTGCACTATTAAAGTGCTTGGGTGTGTTAATGCAAAGTTATCGGCCAAGTTTAACTTCCATTTTTATGTCGTTCGCAAACAAAGATAACCGTCGAGCTCCAACTTACCCAGTATGTGGCCTCACCCTTTTGAAATCACAGTGTGATATAATTAACTTTTAAAACTTGTTAAATGGTAAACAGGTAAAAGGAACATTACCGTCGTTATGGGAATCTATTCCAAACAAGCGGGAGAGATCTCTGGTTGTCATATGTCTATGGATGCCGTGGGAATAAGGCTGCATCAAAAAGTGAAAAACAAATACAGCCATTAGTGTTATCGTTACGAATGTTTATGTTCCTAACCGTTTTAATCTTAACTGGACACCGAAACACCGATCGCATCACTGAAACACCGAAACAGGACGAGGCCCTACCATGTCACTTTGTCTCACCATATAGTTGCTATGGCAGTCGTGGACAGTGGCTGTACAAGCGAACTTTTATCCATAATTGGCAAGTTAAATGAAACAATGCAAAATCACGGCCTACGGTCAATGTCCATTCCACTCACTGGGAGCAAAAGCTCTAGCCTGATTACTTTCGTCAAGAGCGCCGTGTAAATTGAAGGTTAGCAATAACGCCACATTGGTTCCACTTAAACACGTTTTGTTTTTTCCTGAGCCTCGACCATGTTTCTCCACTACCGTGTTATTATCAAGTCACCGTAGGCATGTAATAATGCATGGTAGTTTACTCAACAAATTAGTTACTAGAATAATTTCGTGAACACACCAAACATGAGGAATTGATTTGCCGTTCGACATAACTTTCACATACAAACCGGTCTATCTATTGATGGTAATCATGAACAAACTCTCATGTACTTACATGCGTTTTCTTCAGTTCACCAATGGATAATGAACATAAGCACAGAACCAGTTTAAAGATCTTGAAACATCTTTCTCCCCCACCATCCATAGCGGCACAAGTGTAAACGACGTTTCTTCTTCTAATCAATAAAATCGACAAAAAGACAGAATATTAGTCGATACGTCTGTCGATTTGAAAAATATGGAGATAATATTTACTAATCAAAACTTCACTGCCCAATAATTAAAAGATTTCAATACCTTACACCCTCATCCTAGCAACATTTCATATTCGTGCGAAGCACTCTCCCCGGTCAGTTATTTTGAAATCGTATAAAATACTCTATTTCCAATAATTTATCGGTTTCCCTATATTATTGTGGCGACTTGAAAATTAAATTAAGTTAACACTCGAATCGTGACCCTCGACAAAGATATGTTAAACACACACAGAGAAACAAATCCAAACAAATCGATCGGAAAATAACAGCAGGCTAAACGCTCTGATTCGCCCGAGTGATTTAAGGCGTTTATTTGGCGTGACAGCCGTGGTACAAGCTTACCTCCGAGTGGCTTGGTGCTAGCTAAATCACCTTTTTATCCCTGCAGGATTAAAACTTTGAAAAACTTCTTGTATTCTTGTATTAAAATGCCGCGATATTTTCATAGCTTGGCATGGTTTTCAGTTTGTTATTTTTTCCTATCCCTATGTTTCTAAACTGGTAGTTTTTCGTGGTTATGACACATTGACCTGTTACGGCGAATACGATTGGTGGAATTTTATTAGTTTGCTGGTGGCATCACAGCAAAAGATGAAGCCTTATCAAAAATTTAAACTAAGGCCATGATCTTCCGTAGCGTTCAAACGCCTTGCAGTAAAAACCAACGAAATGAATCTACATTGGTAGAGTAACAAAAAATGTTTTCCTCAGAAGCTAATTTATTTTTATTGGTATTTCGGTTTGAGGCTTAAGCCTAGACAACGAAAAACATTTTCGGAGTAAAAAAAATGGCTCAAACCCCTAATTTGAAATTCTTATATCATATCATTTCTATGTTGATAACCGTCATTTTACTCGATTCGGTGGAGTCTAAAACTCTTTTTATTCTTTTCTTCATATGATGTGGATGGTTACCATGATTTCGGTGATGTTCATTCAGAACATTTCTTCGTTATAATTCAGTAGCCGAGATTTTACAGATCATAGAAAATCTATGCAAAACATTTTTTTTTACATTTAATTCACTGTAGCAAGCTTGAGATTGGCAATGCACCATAGATGTTTAGGGGGAAATTTAGTTACTTCCGCAAAATGTGATTCGGCCTGTGAAAACACTTAGCTTCTCAGTGTTGAAAAGCAATTCACCTTATTAGCACTGAGGTGCTAATCTTTGCAACTCATTGGTTTTCCATTTAAACTAACAAATTAGTACTAATTCAAATATTTAGAATAATATTAACGGTGATTAGATTTACAAGTTCTGGATTTTGCAAGCCTTATGCAAGTAGACTACAAATGATGTAAAACAACCGTAAATCCGATTCCGGGGGGAAAGAGGCCAAAACCACTGTACAAGGCACACAAAATGACCTCATGTATCCAATGTGTACTGGATCCTCTATTCTTGTCTGATGTTTGAAAATTATTAATCATGATTTCCGTAAAAATCTGCAAAAAATCGAAGTACATCGCGTTAATAAAGACTTCTCGAGCCTTAGACACAGTATTGAGGGAGTAAACTACATCGATAACACACTGAATAAAATTTCGTGAACGGTTATAGAATGAGCTGTTGGAAATAGTAGAGTGTCAGTGTGTTTATTACTTTTGTGTGCCAAAGGAGGACGTTGTAAGAACGAATAAATGAATAGCCTGTGAACAGGCTTTCTAATCGAGGATGGGGTGAAGAGAAAGCGGGAAGTAACTAAACTTGATTTTCTATTATGATAATAGTTTCTTGTTATTTAAGTTCTATCCATGTGCGAGCTTCGTCGTGACGCTTCTGTTTTCCAAACTCATGAGCATCTTGCTCGATCCACCTCGATCGACAGTGACATTTGTCTAAAATCTCTGATTTTACAGTGTGACGCAATTTTGAACTTTATATGAAGCGCACCTGGTGGTAACAAGGCCAGAACAGCACCACCATTAGCCATATGGAGGCAGGCCCGTAGAAACGAGTTTCTAAGTTGAGTAACCTGGCAACGAAATATACATCAGAACTGGTTGCCATGGTTTTTTGTAACAAAAGTTCCTTTTTGTAATTTACAAACACTTCCATCCTCCAAACGTAATGTCCCAAGTTTAGCTAGGTTTTGTGTTGATAACGGGAAGGTTATAGAAGAAGATCAAAGCGTCAGTCTGACTTACTCAAACTAAGTATATAGAAAAAAATTTGAATACATTACTTATCGAAATCTTGAAATCAAAGTACCTCTTCTAGAGCAATCTTTGCGACTGAAGGTAGCAAAGAACTTAGCAGTGCAAAATATTATTTCCTAAACCTTTTGTTTGTAAATACGTAGATGAAAGGGTTTATAAAGCTGCAACCAAATATGTATATCGTTTGAATTAGGAATGCAAATGTAGGCATTCTGAGGTGATCATATCGGTAGCGTCCGAGAATATCGATGAATTGAATGGTTATCACCGGAGCCCAGCAGGCCAGGAACCCCAAGGCTACAATTCCAAGAATTCTGGTAATTTCAGCTTCTTCTATCTGAGAGTTATTTCCCTGCTGTAAGTTTGAAGCTACAGTGCGGTTGTGACGGGAGACAAAGCGAAACACTTCGAAACATGCCGAGAAAATTAACACGCCTAAGATGACAGCACCAGCTATACTGCTGTAGTTCATTGTGTCGCCAACGTCTCTCTCAGGCAGAAAGTCATAACAGTAAGCCACTTTTGAATTATAGATTCCATGTCCAGAAGAAACGAGGAGAGAAAGTGATTGTACAATAACATTTAAAAGCCATAATATGGCCAATAGCCACGGTCTTCGGCTTTACAAATCGATGGTGTAACGTACGCTTTACCACGCACAAGTAGCGGATTACTGCTGTACATGTCATTGTAGTTAAGATCACACCCAGTAAAACGTGAATAAGGAGCGCATTAAATGTACAAGCTTCGGAGGAAAAAAGCCATTTTCCTTTGATCAAGGACACAAACGAAAAGGCATGACCAAGCCGGCCATCAGAACGTCGCTTATCGATAAAAATAGAATAGCAGATTTGCACGTCGTCATTTGACTACAACTACCAGAATTCCTTTTGTTTTTTTCTTATTATTTAAATTTTGGGGGGGTTTAAATAACAATTGCCCTGATTAGCATAAGAAACAGGAAAAGTGAGGGATTCTGGTAGTTGTAGTCAAATGACACCATCATGCAAATCGCCTACTGAGATGTTGGCAGCAGTGCGAAGGCGAGGTTTCCATCAAAATAGTAAACTTGTAAGCAGGTTTCCAAGAAACGTACCCAACAGTAAAATGACCAGAATAACTGCTCCGATAAATATCTCCGTCGTTGAACGATGGGACAACGTCACATTTTTAGTAGAATTCATAACAATGGACCGTGACCACTTTAAACTTAAAACTTGATATTGAAAGTTATAGCAAGCCTGTAACATTGGCAGATGGCGTTCAACCACGTATTATGAGAAAATAACAGGATAACATTTAATTAAATTTACTTCCTTCCTTGATTGTCGATAGTTCGTATAGTGTGATCGTCCGGTTGAGTGTAGTTCTGAAAAGAACTGTTGTTAGTGACTGACGTTTCGACAACCTGAGCGGAAGTCATCTTCAGAGTCAAGTGAATAGTGTTGATAGTGATAGTGAATAGTGTTGATAGTGTTGAACGTGATTGGTCAGTATAGCCATGATGGTATTGGCTGAAAGACTCGTGTAAAGTTTGACATCAGTCATTGGTGGGTTTCGATCCGTCTTTTGTTGGTCAAATAGGCCGTTTGTCGGTTTCGTTTCCGTCATGGATAAGTCGTTTGTAAGGCGCCGGTAGTTGTTGACATCTGTTAAGAGGCGTTTGTTCTAGGTTAGTGTACCAGCTTTCCAGAGTCAGTCGTTGAAA
>Ga0126338_10003521_pt1 | contig 10984 bp, 7 predicted proteins | sample OrbCmetagenome_2_FD_92529 | JGI IMG/M metagenome (GOLD analysis project Ga0126338, IMG submission 92529) | Coral microbial communities from Petempiche,Puerto Morelos, Mexico - Orbicella C C metagenome | ecosystem: Host-associated > Invertebrates > Cnidaria > Coral | place: Petempiche,Puerto...
AAAAGAACCTGAAAAAGAACCTGAAAAAGAAACTGCAGAGCCAGCTGTTACTGAAGTGGTACCAGTTGAAGAGGCTAAAACATTAAATGGACCAGTATCACTTCCGAGTGAGGAAGTAAAAGAAATAGAAGAAGACGTTAAAAATGTTGAAGCTCAAAAGGAGGTTGAAGCTCAACCAAAAGTGGAGGCTCAATTGGAGGTTGAAGCTTCACCTGTGGAGAACGTCACAGAACCTGTGGCAGACAGCAAAGTTGATGAAGTGGTGCAGCAACAAGTTGCTGAACCCGAAGCAACAGCCAAAGAATCTGCAGAAGCAGAAGTTTTGCCAACAGCTCCTGAGTTGGAGGATACAGCTAGCGTTGAGAAGCTGAACGGCCATGAAGGTGACTTGAAGGTGCCCGTTGTTCCAAAGAATCCTGTAGACACACAAGCAGCCGGTTTGTATTTATTTCTTTTGTTCTTTATCTCGAGTGTTTTTTTGTTGTTGTTCACCCACAACATCTACACGTATCTATGGCTCTGTTTAAGTGTAGTGGAAAGTTCTTCAGAAATCTGTGGAAAGCTGCTAAAGCTATCCTCAGGAATCTTGAAATGACCAGTCAGCAGTGTGTATTACCAAATACAAGATGTATTGTCATTTGAATAATTATACAAGACGTCTTGTAATTGAAAGAAAATACCAGATGTATTATTAATTTGTCAAAGGAACTGAAGCAAATTTCCAGTTGTATGAAAATTAAGGTAGTTTTAAGTTGTTCTGTAGATTTTGTTATGGAACACCCTGTTAGGTTGCGGATAGTTATGATTGGTTTTCTAGAACTCTGTTAGAAGCACAAGAACTCTTGCAGGCTGTTAATGTAATGATTATGCAAGCAAAGAGAAATATTTACTTTTTTCTTATTGCAATAAACCAGTGATTTTCTATCCTTTTTCTTGCATTGTCTTCCTTTGTCTTCTAGGAGAAGTAAATGTAGGAAAATCTTTCTTCAGTTTTCTGTAGCGGAAGACGCAGCTCAGATATATATATTTTTTAATTTCTCCTCACTCACATATTGTTCTTTACTCTAAATGTAGGACAGGCAGAACTCGTCATTGATATTTTCCATTAAACCAACTTGATACAACATTTCAGTTAAAATAAAAGAAAATGTTAGTTCTATTTCCCCTCAGTTAACGATATAAAAATTTGCACTCCTGTGTGTAAAATGAAAGTGTTGATATCTTTCTGACAAAACTTTAACTTATGTGGGAGATGGGGTGTGGGGCATAGTGGTCTTTTCATGGTTATTGAGTGGTCTGGGTTGGAGGCCTGGGACATTGTGTTGTATTCTTGGGCTAGTTGCTTTACTCACAGAGTGCTTCTTTCCACCCAGTTGTATGAGTGGATGGAATCATGAGGGTAATCTTGCTCATCCCATCCAGGGAGACAGAGAAGTACTCTTAATCATGTAATGTGAAGGAAACTAGAGATAAGCGGCAGCCTGATGGATCACTAGGCTTGAATTTAGGCCTCACCTATAAAAATTGTACTGTCACAAACCAGCATATATTGATGGAGATTGAAAAGATTTTTATTGCAACATAATTTATAGTGTTTTTTTTAACAATTCAAAGAAGAAAAAGTTGTTTCTTTAACATTTTTATCAAACCAAATTGTTTTCTAGTGGTCAGCTAGATAGGTCATGGCCCTAAATTAATTTGTTAATAATTAGTGCTATTGATATTGAACTAAAGAACTTAATTTAATGGATCCGCTATGGAAGAATTTAATCTTGATCCATTGTTTTTGCCTGAGTAGAAGGTTTTTGTGGATTTGCTTTGCTATGCAATATAATTGTCACAAAGTTGGAAAAGGTTAAAGTAACCATCACACAGGGTGATTAAATATTAACAATTAAATTTGCATGACTTCTGTCAATATGACACTTGATTGTTTACCAAGAATGTGATATTGGCCCCCCTTGATGAGGTCAGTGTCTATTAATGGGTGACTCACAACTGAATACCAAGTATTTCATTACATTTCCAAAATTGGGCAATACACACGCGGACTCACATCACATGGCTTTCTGCTTCTGATGTTTGGAAATACTTAGGAATTGCTTCAAGCACTGGGCAAGTTCTTAATTGCGTTCTTTTTCGATTGAAATTGATGGTCTTTGTGATTAATACTCCCTGCCCTAAGAAGCAAACATCTGGCAAATATGCGTGTAATTACCATGTGAAGTCATGCAACCATTGAAAGGCATATCCGCTTATGAATCCCTTGTGTTTTATCCTTGAAAGTGAAACTTAACCCGTGAATTCCTTTCTGTCTCTTTTCTGAGGATGTCTTTTACCATCTAAAGTCTGTAATTTGTGTTATAGTTCTTGATATTGTAGTGAAAAGGCAAGCAGAGCTCTGATTGTTTATGTTGCTGACAAATTGAAACCATGTCTTGTAACATGTTCTTCACACTGTGTAGTTTCAATTGAAAGTTTAATACCTAAAGTGAAAATGATGTTTCAACACTCTGTGTTGGGAGGCAGGGACATGAAAATTTTGTTATTTCTTCTTCAGTTTGTCTTTTCATTTTTTCATGAATTTTTTTGTGTAGAATTTATTTATCTTCTAAAATTGTGTAACTTCCTGCTTGAATTGTAGGAATTGTTTCAATTAGCTTTGTTACTGATCAAATTACCAGTGATTCAACATTCATTACAGCTGCAATCTAGACCACTTTGCAGGGATTTAATCTACAGTAATTAACTGCTTTGTTAGGAAGTTTCCGAGTAATGTTGTTGCCCTAATCATCAGATGTGGTTGTAATACGGTTGAATTTAGAGGTAGTGGGTTCAGTTTCTTTTCCTGTACTAACATAATTACATAACTATCATTGAATTATAGAAAATAAACATTTAGATTAATGGTCTGAGCTAGATTGTAACATGGACAGCATTTTATATTTGATGTACATGTATATATTTACATCACTACAGAATGATTCAGCACTCTTAGGCCAGCTTTCATTAAATTCCATCCATGCGCTGTCAACTGATTATCGCAACATTACAGTTTTAGGTTATGATAACTGTATCATTCCATTATTGTACAGAAAACCAAATGTTTTTGAACAGATAAAATCTTTTCAACAGTAGGAAACTAGCTGTAGTGTTGTAACTAGAACACAGAATTGTAGTTAAAAAAAATGTTGCAGTCTCTGTCTAGTTTTTTTCTTTTTGTGAGATTTTTGTGGTAGGGAATTAATTTTTTGGATGTCAAATTAATTTGGCAGTATGCTAAAATGTCCACTTGCAAAAACATGTAGGAAAACCAAATGCATCACAGAAACAATTCTTGAATTACATTAATCATTTGAATTTTGGTTTTTCGACCACTGAGCTGCTCTTTAAGAGAAGTCTTTGTATCCAATCATTTTCATTTCTCTTGTTAATGAGTCTGGGTACTAGCCACTGTCTGGATAACAGGCCTGTGCTCCACTCCAGAAGGATGGGTGGTGTTCAGCCATTTCTTCTCAGGGAGGAATGAGAGTGAACTAATCGAGAGAGTGCCAGAAATCAGGGTTAACTTGTGAAGTGAAGGGAAAACATACTGATTTGTCACAGGCTGAATTGGTTATTGTCAGGCATTAACATATTTGGCTTATAATTACATGAATTACAATGTCACAAATATTTGCTGCTGCCTGAGATACTGGTTTTGGTGTGATTTAGGCAAGGGGTTTAGTGGTTAGATTTTTTTTTTACGCAGGAATGCCAGACTACAAGAGTGATTTAAATACAGGATTAGATAGATGTACTATTATTACTGTTTTGTTGCATGTAAATAAAATCACTATTCCTTGAAAAGCAATAGCATGTGTCTGGATCCTGCATGGCCTCAAGATACAGTCTTGTTTAGACCCAACCCCACTATTTTATCTGGATAGTTTTGCCAAATATGCCATAACAATATCCAGCAGATAAGAATTTCCTCACTTCTCTATGATAAACTATAATATAATCTAATGTTGTGATTGTTTTTATTTTTAGCCAAAGACAATATGAAGAAAAAGAAACAGAAGCAACGCCTCAAGGATATGGAGAAACGTTCTTCGGAGAAAGAAATGGATCTCATGGAGGCTTACACAGAAAGGCCTCCCAAAGAAGAGGTAAAAACAGTTTAATACCTGCAGCAATGCACACTTAAACATTATTGGCAACATACACACATGCAAGATGAATGATTGCTGTTATTCTAAAACAAAACAAAAAATTCATTGGGGGGTGGGGGGACATTTCAAGTTTAGTTATCCAGTATATATTGGTGACTTACAGTAGGATTGTATGTTTGGGTTTTGAGCAAGACAAAGACAAAGTGTTGCTCTCACACTGCCCCTGTCCATCCAGCAAAGTTCTGAGATAGTGACCCTCCACAGGAAAACAAGGATAAAGGTGATAGCATGCTCACAACATGCTAACACAGCACACTTAGCGTGTCCTAAGACACACTTTATGCACATATTTAATTTGTAGCACAATGAAAGACACAAAGATGTTAACACGCTAAACCTTTTGTTTTGATTAGCGTGCTAACCGTAACATGCTTAGTGTGTGAGTTAGCATGCTAGAACACGCTAGAACAGGCTAGAACATCCTCGAGCTAAAAGGAACATGGAAGAAAGTTTACAATCTCGCCCTCCAAAAAGTTGGAATTTATTATTTTAATTACTTTAAAAGCTTCTAAATTAGTGTCATTTAATAAATAGTGACAAAGAATGGGACAAAAACTTAGTATCCGCATTGGACGATGAACAAGAGGTACTATTAACATCAAACACAAGTAGAATGTTTTTAAACAAACTGATCACTGACAAATTGTAAAGCCTGCAACACGATAGGATCGCTTTGAAGAGAATATTATCAGTGTCTGCTGTAGGCCTACTGCATGTAGGTGATTTTTGCCAATCTGCAGGCAATGCAATCTCCAATATTTTTACACATCAGACATCTGCAGTTTTGATCTCGCATCAGTATGATCGGATCAGGAATTACTGGTGAAAATTTCTATTATTGTTGTGGGCACACCTGGTGCAATGTTAGGGGTTTACCTGTTACAGACTAATGTACCATCTTGGGGGAGTAGGTTTAATCCTGTTGGCTTAATGTGTTGGAAACCAGGACAATTTCTGACAGATTGAGCTAGTCTCGCCAGAGTAATGTCAGTAATACAAAAGTTTTGACTGTTTTAACTACTTTGTACATAGGTTCCTGAGGACAGCGAGGAAGCAGCTGCTGAAGAAACGCAACAAAAAGAGGAAGAAGTTAGCGAAGAAGTTCAATCAGAGGATGAGACATGGGAGGATAAAGAAGGTAAGTGGTGAAGAATAAATGATGTCGATGGTGTTAGATGCTGCAGTGTGCGGTCGTTGTCATATTGTGTTCTTCTTTAGTTCATAACTTAAACGTGCCGTCCCATTATCTTGGATAAGTAGATTTTCCTTCTGGGCGAGTAATTTTTCCTTCTTAGTTGCCTGATGGGCAAGAGATCAGACAAATCATCTGCCAAGTAAATCATTAAAAGAGCAAACTAATATGTGCCCAGGGGAAGCAAAAGTTGAGAGCTACTTGTCCTAAGGGCAAGCTGGAATTCGGGTTTTTTTCCAACCCTGTGTTTAATGAACTTGAGCCTGAATCTTGCTAAGGTTGAAGAAGTAAAATTATTGTGATTTTTTACAACTGATTAATGAACACTAAAGAATGGCAGTGGTGACAATGGCTTAGTCTGCCTATGTTAGGTGTGTCGCACTTTCCCCCAATTTTGTTTCCAACTGTCATTTATTTCCTGTCAACAGAATCAAGTTTTCCAGATCTTGATGGGGAATCAGACATGTCTCGAACAGATGGTGGAAAGCTCACCTATGAGAGAGATTTCCTGTTGCAGTTTCAGACAAATCCCATGTGCATGTTGAAACCTGAAGGCCTACCTGACTTGGAAGTTGTACTTGGCCAACCACGAACCCCATCTAAATCCGGCTATCAACAGAAGTAAAGCAGACAAGACTTTGAGTTCATATAATGATAGAGGGTTTTGTTTATTGCAGTCAGGATAAAGAGTTGTAAAATTGTACCTTGATGCTAGAAGAAATAATTTTTATTGCTAAATTGTGTAGCTACTAAAATTGAGGGAAGGGGAAAGAGCTTTAAGCTAACACATCTCTTTACTGATCATAGTCCTTTGTATTATAGTTACTGAGAATGTGAGTGACTTGAAAACATAGCAAAAGTTTTGTACTAGTTCTGCATTTGCTTTGTTGTCTAACTACAGCACCATTGGCATACAGCTACCACTGTTGAATTTTTATTGGTCCTAACTTGTGCAACTGTGTTCTCTCTGTTGCAGAATGCCTAAAACTGATGCCGGTGAAAATATGTTTTTGCCTGCATATCTTCGCCAGAATTCAAGAGTAAGTCACTTGCTAGATTGCTAGATTTTGCATCAGTTGAATGATTATGATGGGGCATTAAATTACCAGCCATGCACTGTTTATTTAAAGAGTTTTTGCACTTGGAAACAGCAAACAACGATCTTAAAAGAGAGAGATTTCTTGCTTTTGGATTCCATTACTTCTAGTGAAAGATTATGTAATGATGCTTTGTTACGCACTTCTACTTGTTAAACAATAAGCAAAGTACTACTTTCCCTTTTTGTTAGAGTTTTCTGATGTACATGTGTGTTTTCCACAAATTGAGGGGAAAATAAAACATTTTTTCCTTTTCATTTGCAGAATAACTCTTCCAACCAAAGAGCCCGAGGTAACAGAAATGTGCAACCCAAGAAAGTTATTGAACTTGCACCAAAAACTACGGGAAGTGAGGTAAATGCCAACCGATACATGCCAATTTTATAGAATAAGATTGTTTTTTTTTTGTTTAAGTGGAGAGTTTCTTAGGACATGTAAGAGTAAATTTCTTAGCTAGCTCTATCTGCCGAATTTGGAATGCCAGGTTACAGTGTAAACTGCACTTCTTCTACAGTAACCAGTAGTGAAGGTATGACCCTGTGCCAAATCCATACAGTTTGGAGGGTCTGATAGTCAAGAATTGGTCAAATTGCCTTGAGTGTTCTGCTAGAAAAAGAGTAGAGTGTTTTGACTGTCAGCTGAGAAATGACACGAGATCAGAGATCTGCAAATTTTACTTGTAGCTCAGAAATGAGCTGAAATTTAAACAGATAGCTGAAAAACTGCTGAACAGTTTATTGGTTACAGTGTTTCAGATAAGTGAGGGGTCTCGGGTAGAAAACCTGACAAGATCAGCTACATGACCCGACATATTAATAGAAAATTTATAATGATTTGGTGGGTGCAGTGGGAATTGACCTGTTGGAATTGCTTTTCAACACGCTATGATCTGGAACCCTGCAGTTACTGAGAGTCCACCACCCCCATCCAGGACCTGAATTAACTAAAGGTCAGTTTAAAAATGACTGCGTCTGTAAATTGGCTAGTCAATTCTGCACAGGGGTGGCTGGTGTAGATTAGAAAGGTTTAATTGTAACTTGATGTCCAAATGATGATGTTGATAATAATTGTTGATTTGTTTGCAGCAGTTGAGAAGAACTGAGAAAAGATGGGTGCGACCAAGTGAGATAGCCAAAGAAGGTTCTGAAGAGGATCTAAAAACTGAGGTAAGCTCTATTTATCTGGAGTATGCTGTGTTGAACTGTTAAGTTTAATTGCCTTCTACTAATATTGCATAATTTTATATGTCCCAAGTTTTACAGTGTTCTTCAGGGCTGTCATTAAGTTTTGAGGCACCTGTAGCCTTGTTCTCCACACCCATAGCAAACTTGTTACTTTGTGATTCTATCAAGAACAGGCAATTTCACCCATAGCAACGAGTTGAAAATCAAGCATATTCAGCTGTGACAGGTGCTACAGGTTACTGCCTTTTAATGATAGCCCTGTTCTTCAGGGTTTTTAGGAGAGACATCTCATGCATGTAATCAATTCTAACTAAAAGAGTGTTAAAGGAGACAGACAAGTATATTACTAGGAGACTGTTGAGCAATTACATCATTCTTTAGCTAAATAATAATAATAAGTTACAGTACCAATCAGAAGAAACCTAACGGGTATGAGAACGCGAATGGAACGGTTACAGAACGGGTATAGAACGGATACCAAACGGATACCAAACGGATACCGAACAGAAATGGAACAGATACAGAACGGTTACAAATCACAAAAATGGGAAAAAGCATTCTCCAGAACGCAAACTATAAGAGAACGCGTCCTTCAGAATGCATGCTAGTAAGTTATGCTATCAGAGTGCTTACCAGGGATTTGGAAACGATGCAACTTTAAATAAAAGTTCGCCCAAGTTTTGTCCAGCTTGGCGATCTTGAGAAAATGGCAGAACAAATCATCTTCTGTATTTTTTTATTTCTTTTTACACTCACTAAGCAAGCATCTTCACTGCATCTCCTTGTCCATTTCGTGTTCATCGTGGCCATTTTGTTTTTGTCAGCAAGCCCAAGTTATATCCACATAAGGAAATGGATGGACGAGTTGAGTTAGACTGGGATTGAAAGGTTTCTGCATGGAAAGAAACAAAACAAAATATTGATGTCTTGGTTGACCTTTATTACGGTGTTGTTCGCCAGCTTTGCGGAAGGATCAGCAAGGATAACATTCAATCTTAACTAAGCAATGTTCGCCTGTGAAAATAACATCACTAAGTACCACAAAATGCTCGCTTCAGCATTTTGTTAGTACTTTGCACTGCTCGCATCCTCCAGCCAAGTTTCTGCTGCATTCGCCGAAAAGTTTTCGGCGATACTTCAGTGTTGAATCGCACTAAAAGTATTCATGTAAATGTAAGAGCTGAAAGTTCGTCTTTTGCTTGCATTTTTTCATCGATGGCATTAAAAGTGCTTGGCAAGCTGGTTACTTCTTCCTTTCCTCAGGCAATCACACAGACTACTGGTCGCTTTGTATTGTTTCAGAAAAAGACTTACCAACTAGCCTTGAAGTTGCAATACCATCTTCCCATATTGTTCAGGCAACTGGACTCACATTCTCAACACGAAAATTTAAGTTTACTGTTCGTATTCTAGTGTAAGGCGACAGTTTTAACCCATTTCATGATATGCAAATGAGTGTCGCTAATCTTGTAAACAAGTTCTTGGAAACCTTGTTGTTGTGAACGAGTTCCAAGAATGCTTAGCTATGGAATGCTAACAAAATGGAAACAGAACAGCACAGAACGGATAGAGAATGGATACGGAACGGATATGGAACGGATACAAAACGGGAACAGAACGGATACAGTATGGATACAGAATGGGAATGAGAACGTGTGTGGAACAGAAACAGAATGCATTCTGTCAAGCGTTCCCTGTCAGGCTTCTCTTGATCGGTACTGTAACTTGGATAAATATGAGGGTTCTTGTAAAGAGACCTTTTCCATTTGAGATTTAGAAGGCCTAATTTTGGGTGTTTGTAAAAAGTTATGCTGTTTTGGTAACAGAATAATGTCAGAGTTATTCTAAGTATTAATTATGTTCTTGGTTTCCTGTTACCGATAACCAACTTAAAATGATATTAGTGCCTATTTTTGTAACTTGTATCAATCTGTTTCCCTTTCAGGAGCTGTACCGTAAAGTTAGGAGTATACTGAACAAGTTGACGCCTCAGAAGTTTCAGACTTTGACACAACAGATCATTGACCTGGATATTGACACAGCAGAAAGATTAGAAGGTGCAATTGATCTGATATTTGAGAAGGTAGGTACGCTTTATAGAAGCAAATTGGATGGGAGGGGAAAAGTTTTCATTTTGGTATGGTTTATGCCATACATAACTGATGTTTTTTTTTCTGTCAGTTCACCTACATGTAACCTTTTGCCTTGATTTGTTGCAGGCCATAGATGAAGCTGCATTTAGTGTAGCTTATGCTAACATGTGCAGATGCCTCATCCCTGTAAGTAATATTTGTTTAACAAATGTGACCCTATTTGGGAAAACCAGGCTTAATGAAAATATCGTTGTAACGTTTTTTCATTTTAATGCATTTTCAAACATTGAGAATGCATTGGGTAACATTTTCATTGCATTTTGAAATGTTGGCAATGTTTTCACACTGAAACGAAAGACGTTGAAAACCATTTGAAAATTGTTGAGAAACATTTACAATGTGTTTTCAATCATTGACAACGCATTTCAATGAAACCACCCAGCATTAAAAAGCATTGCTATCAGCATTTGAGAGAAAACAGTCATTGGGAGCCCCTGTTCTCAACTTAAAATTTGGGAAATCAATTATTTTTTGTTTATCACGAAATTCTACTAAAGTTTACTACTAAGAGAGAGGAAAATGACACTACTGGACTGAGGTATGTGAGACAGAACATTGCTAATGCTGTGTTTTCACGAGAGAGGTTTACTATGGTTACTGCTTACCAAGGTTTGGTAACTAAACCGCAGTTATTAAAGAAGCTGTTTACATGGAACTAATTAACTAAAGTAGGCCTCATATAATGGACGGTTTTAGGTTTTCTTGGAAAGTAAGTGCTGCAATGTTGCACAGAAACATTGGAAAATTATAAAATTTCTGACTTTACCCCAATGCCGAATGCAGGTCGTTGTCAATTTGCAGGCGGTGATGTCGAGCCAAACTCATGTAAAGCTTTGTAGATGAATAGTGGAAAGAAAATTCTAATATCTCGCTGAGCCTCTTCCCGCAAAAAACCTGAAACGGCCTCTGCTGCGGAGCTCTGGCTACGTAGATGTTTACTGGTACTTCTTCTTATTCAGGGCCGCTTTAAATTCTAACATTTGCTTTTCTTCTCCATAGACCTCATTATTATGATTTTTTGCTGTCTCTTTGTGGTAGGTCTTGCGCCTGCCTGTACACTGCTACTAATGATTTGCTACTGATTCTAACAGAAAGGAAATGCTTACGGCACTTGATGATGAAAGGGAAACAGCAGTCCGAGATT
>Ga0126338_10003523_pt1 | contig 10982 bp, 7 predicted proteins | sample OrbCmetagenome_2_FD_92529 | JGI IMG/M metagenome (GOLD analysis project Ga0126338, IMG submission 92529) | Coral microbial communities from Petempiche,Puerto Morelos, Mexico - Orbicella C C metagenome | ecosystem: Host-associated > Invertebrates > Cnidaria > Coral | place: Petempiche,Puerto...
AGTTAGCATCGGGCAGGCGAAGAGCCACCCTGTGGATATACTGCCCGAAATGCCATTATTATTATTATTATTATTATTATTATTATTATTATTATTATTATTATTATTATTATTATTATTATTCACTATGCTACAGAAACCAGAATAAGCTCCAGTTGTATGTGCCAATGGCTTGACTCAGTGTTTACCTTCTGTCAAGTTACTGGCTTATACTTGATAAATAACTATGATAATAGTAAAGTTATATAATCGTCTGCTTTCAGCGTTCAAGATTCTTTGGGTGGAAAAAGTTTTGGGTTGTCCTAGAGAGAGGTGTTCTTAGCTACTTCAATAAGAGGTTTGTATATTTTTTTTGCAATTTGATTACATCACTGAAAGCACAGGTATCCCAAGCTCCGTAGTAGCCATGGGCATTACATGACAGTGTGCAAAAGCGTTAATATAAGGCCCCGTTCACACCATGCCGGACGAATTCGAAAACGCAACAATCACCGGTCATTTTGGATTTGTGTTTGACGAAACCTCGGTCAGGGAAATCACGTGATTATCGTGACGTCATCGTTTTCGAAAAGCTCCGTGTTCAAAATGTTTTCCGTCCACACGAAAATGAAAAGCCGACGTTTTTCAAATTCCTCCGGTTTAAAGAGCGTTTTCGAAAAGCTCCGTTGTCGTGACGGATTAGTGTGGACGGTAGGCCTTGCCGTAGAAGTAAAGCCGCGTTTTCAAATTTCTCCGGCGTAGTGTGAACGCTGCCCAAGAGATTGTATGGGAATGTAACGACCGTTCGAGATGTGGAAAAAAAAGTCGATAAAAACGACTCGGCTCTTCTATTTGTTACCTATGTGTTTCTGTGGCCTTTTGGGGCCGTTTCAAATCGATTCCAGCGAGTTTTAGTTTCATCGTTTTCCTTAAATGGGTTGTCTATCTGTCTGTCTGTCTATCAGTCAGCCTGTTTGTCTGTCTGTCTGTCTGTCTGCCCTCCTGTCTGCTGTCTGTCTGTCTGTCTGTCTGTCTAGATATCATTCCTCGTTAATTTCATGTGTTGTTACATCTAGGGCTGATGCTGCAGCCAGTATTAAGAGACAAGGATATAAATACTTGGACCGCTGTAAATTTTCCGTAAGTTTTCATTAATTATAATACAAATTTCTATCGCGTGATAGTTGACAAAGGCATAGCACGAGTCAACTATCACCCAAAGTTGGTGAACTGATACGTTAGCGAAACGACCGGTTACCATCTCGACAGGTATATTGAGGAAGGAGATATAGAAAATGAAACACATTTGGGCGCCAACTACTCCCTAATTTGCGAGCGAACTACCTTTTTTTCTGGGCGTATAGAATTTTTCGGGCGAAACGACCGCCGGTTACCGGTTGTAGCGCGCGCTTTCTTACAAACTGTTTTCTAAAAACCTTTAAAAAATGACACGTTTCATTGGTTTTATAACAGTATCACCTTCTTTTATTTTTACAGGTGCCTAAAGATGAGAAACATAAAATTAAAATCCAGTATTCAGACAATACAGTTCAGATCTGGAGCATTCCAACCAGTGAAAGAGTTCCACAGGTTCAGCGCCAGGTAGGCTTGATTTCGTGTCCTGTTACTGTACCTTCGTCTTCTTTCTTTTTTTACGCGCGAAGTCTCTTTCCTTGCGCAGAATTCTTTCACCACTTAAGAGGCTAGTTTCCTCCGCAGCCGTTATTAGGGTCGTCACGCAACGCTTCTCCCCCACTAAGCAAATATGGGGGGAGAAGTGGGGGAGAAGCGTTGCGTGACGACCCTAATAACGGCTGCGGAGGAGACTATTAAGAGGCCTAAGCTATAGGTCACATTAGAATTACCAGTTTCGTCTACGTCCCAGTACACCATGGAAGTAAGGTCTTTTACTGTGTTGCTCGCCTCGGCTTTAAAGCGATTTCAGCGAGTTTTTTTGTTAGACCTGAATTAAATTTGACGAGACGTAAGTGCGACGTATGAATTAGGTGTGATGTTAAAATCGAAAATTTCCGTACGCAACTAACTCGAAGCTGACCACTTCGCTTTCTACGCGGTATGCCCGGCCAAGGAGTTGAATTCAGGTCCGGTTAGTGTTAGGATAGAAGTCTTAATCAAACGGCCAAGCTGCTCTTTGAATGGTCTTGGCTGTCATCGGGGGCCGGAGTCGGATCCCACAGTATGGTCCGACAAAGACTGCTGTAATACATAGAGTCCTGGTTAAGGCCTATATGTGTGCAGCTACTGATGGCTTAAATGGCATAGGGATGTTTTTAATTGAGTATCTTAAACCTGAAACCGACGTAATCACTCTACCCAATCACAAAGAACACAGACAATCTAGTGAACCAATCAAAACTCAAAACAAATACTTGCAGGCGACGAAAAGCGCGGGTAAACGTGTGCGAGCGAATCAGGATTGGCTTTTGTTTCACTTCTGATTGGATGAAAACGTAGCGCGAGTTTTTTTTTTCAGCCAGTCGCTCGGCGTAGTTATGCAGAACCATTTTAGCAAACAAGTGAAAACGGTTTTAACTTATCAGAGGTTTGTTTGTGATTTGTTTTAGCGATGGTTGAATTCCCTCCATGAACACTGCGCCTACAGTACATTCTACACAACTCAACCAACGTTACTGATCGATGAACAAGAACAGGATGTTGTACCGCTTGGAAACATGCAAGACTCTCTCAAGGTGATTAGTCCTTGAAGTTTAAAACTATGCTGCCGTCGTATATTGTTTCTATACTGTTTGTGTTACGTTGGCACGTTCAATTCTCTCGTAACATAAATAGTTAATTAAATTGAATGCTTTGAACAAACTAGCAGAAGACCGTTTACCATTTTTACCGTTGGGCTGAAATCTCCCAAACTGAACGGCTTTCTAGTTGAGGGAAAATAAACGCATGGATATAATGCAAGATTATGCAGGATAACTGACTAATTACTGACCAAATTTGGTGACAAATCGCTTTTTTACGCAAACAATAGTCTCCATTTGGCGCGAAAATGTGCACGGATATTTCCGCGGACATTATCTGTTCCGAGGGGCGAACATTTTTCCGAGAGCGTAGCTCGAGGTAAACTGAGCTTCGAGGAACAGATAATGTCCAAGGACAAATATTCAAGCATATTTTCGCGCCAACTGGGGGCTATTGTGTTTATTATCCTTCAAATATTTATCACAACACGAAAATTGGGGAATATCCCTCAGATATTTCCCAGTTTTAGCTTGGGCATATTCAGTCACTTGACACGTTTACACCAGTCGCGTGCGAGCAAAAATATTTGATGGATTATTAAGCCAGATATGTTGCGATTGTGCAGCCCTTCGCAGAAATTCTGACGAGTCTTCCTCAGCACAAGACCATATTTGCTAAGTACGGATGACGTAAAACAAGGACATCCTCGCCTAACATGGACATTGTGAAAATGTTTTTAATAAAATTTACTCCAAATAATTGGCATTGTTTGGTTAACAATTAGCTTATGAGCTCGAGAATTCTATTGCGTGAGCGCAGCCCGAGTCAGCTCTAACGCATAGAAATCAAGAGCGAATAATCCAATTGTTTTAGAATAAAATGTACTAGTCGTTCAAAACTTTATCTAAATTCTCTTCACAGAAACTGCGAAAAAGCAAAGCATCGGTTGCCATTTTCTTAACAAGCGCACACTGCTAGGCTACTCATTATCTACAACAGAATAGATAGTTAGTAGCGTAGCCAATCAGAGGAAGGCATGCGTGATAGAACGCTGGTAGATCTAGACTCAATGTTTATAATGTAAGTGATTGCTGATTTTGTATGCAGAGTGCTCGCGCCCACCAACAGCTACTTGACCAGCAAGTGTCTGGAGTCAACAGTACAATTGCAGACGCCACCAGCTCCAATACGTCACAGTCCAATGTCAAAGGTGAGAGTCACGCTATACTTAACGCAGCGTGACGTTAGCCTATGAAAACGAAAAAAGAGCCTCTTAAACCAGTTTCCCCTCCGCTACAGAGCCTGTAAACATGTTAAACGGAACTGGAACCCGCTGAAATGTAACTTATTATAATTTGCGATTAAATTGTTTTAATACTCGTAAAAGATATCTAAGGGGAGAACCATTTGACCTTTGAGGGTGTGTGATTTGGTATAGACCAACCTCGTACCCAGGGTCTTTCATCTTCCCTCCCTCCTCTCTCGTTCGGGGAGGGCGGGAAGATGAGACCCTGGAAACGAGGTTGGGTATAGACATGAATTTTTCTTTTTACCCTTTCAAGCACTAGGAATTAATCTTCTTTCGGACGTGTCTTTGCATGATATTTTTTCTCCTCACTCAACATGCGTTAAAATTTTCGACAATAGTTTGTTGCATGATTTTTTTTTTTTTTGTGGTACAAGTATCTTGCAGAATATTTTTTCAAAATCCCCTCCTTCCCCTCAAAAATCTAACTGCCCACCCCTAAATTCATTGTTTTCTTTTCTACTGCAGGAAGTTTATTGAGGATCAGCGAGAAACTCAACGAAGTGGTCGCGACAGCTCGGAACATGTGTAACGCTCTCACACACTGCTTAGATTTGCTGGCGCAACAGGAGGAGGTGAGACTGTACAGCGGTTTCCCTGACTCCTTGTACTTTGTGTATGTTGCGTAAATTGCACGAGTAAATTTGATTACGGAATTGAACAGCCATTTCAGAAAACCAGTAAGATTTAGGACATGTCTAATAGATGAACTGTTTGTTTTTTGGGGTATTTTATAGGAAAATAGAACGTTTTCGGCTCTTTCTGGTGATCAAAGTTTTAACTGGCATCATACTCGGTAAATTTGTTGAAGTTTCCACTTTTCCACTTATTTTCGGTTAAAATTGTGAATCACAGCAAAAGACTTTTAGAGTCATGCCATTGTCGATATATTTAACAGTATGTCCAAAGTTGTCCAAAGTGTGTAACAAAGTATTCCGAAATTACAGGAACGCATAACAAAAGAAAATGGAAAACTGCACTTATTTAACGGGTGTGAATGGGGTATTAGTTAAGTTCGATTAACAATGGTGAAATGGATTAACACTTGGACAAACTCTTACATGAAGCTCTTAAGTCATGGATTAATTCCTCAAAGATTTTTTTTAAATATTCTTGCATGAAGATTACTTTTCAGACTTGCTCTCCTAGCAATTGTTTAGTGCTTTCTACTGTTCTAAACATCAAGTAAGAGGTTTCAGCCGGTTTTAAAACTTTCGTAAATACAAAATTGGATATTGTGTAGGGTGAAATTTTACACAAGTTCATTTTTGTGGTGTTAACTTTATCACAATCGTGTAATTCGGGATACAGAATTATCCTTTTGGGATTTCGGGAACGTTTAAGAATTTTGAAACCAGTTTTAAGATAATACATTAATGTGAGAAACTATGAACGTGAGACTCAAAATAGGAGTGTAAAAAAACTAGTAAATTTGGGCAGAAGATTGTTCTGCGATAGCTTTTTTTACTGCAAGATTTTCTTTACGGATGCTCAGTCCCACGCAAATCCCTTAAATACAGTCGGAAAGTTTCCGGTCGGAACTCGTTGAGCCTGCGATTTTCGGGAAACCTCGGAAACTCGTCGACTGCCTCAATGAAGATTTTGGAACATGTCTGAGTTTCATTTTGCCTGATAAAATTGATGGCGTTGGTTTTAAATGCTTGGTAGGAACTTGTGGTATTTTCTTAGGGTAAAAGGACAGGAGAAATTCAGTTCAGTTATTTATTTAGCTGTTTATGTAAAGATACTTCCGGTTGCCGTTCTTTTTTCACACTAGTCAGCGGTTTCCAACTGGTTTATGGTAATTAACTCAGCATTGTAGACATTTTGTTTTTCACTTCGTTCCTTAGTCTTCGTTTGCGGTGGTTTTCAGGTGCGCCATCTTAGATTTGAAGAAGAAGTTGAGAAGAGAAGAGTTCTTGAAGATGCTCTGCACGTTCTGGCGACGGAACATCATGCTCTGGAGTGCTCAATTGGAGCTCATGAGGTAGAAACGCTTCGTTTTATATTTCCTCTGCGTTTATTTCCCTCGGCACAACATTTGCATAGCTGTAGTGTTTACCATTGCACGCGCCACATCCTTGCCACGTCGTGAGAGTTTTTGATTAGTTCCTGTCATCTTTAAATTAGTTTTCCAGTTGTCGGCCAATCGTAAGCCGTGTTAGATTGTGGGCGGGCTGCACACGTCGCACGTGCGGTTCTTTGCCTTCTGATTGGCTGAGAATCTCAGCAAACCAACAAAAATGTTGCCAAAATATAGATACCTCGCTGACATGGTTTAGAAAGCAGTATTTGTATAAGGTGATTAAAATTTATTTCAAATCATAACGCTTTTAAATATTCAAGACAGGGTTTTAACCGTAGAAGAGAAACTAAACCTAAACACTGCCTCCATTTTTTGCCTTGAAAATCGAATGGTTTTTCGCTGACAGGTTTATCCGACTGTTAATTATTTTTTTTAGCATAGCTTTAGCTTCGTTACGTAACTTAATCGCGATCTAGGGATGTCAACATTGAATAATTTTGGTGTAGAAATACGAAATAACATCCTTTAGTGATCAGGAATCAGATTTAAAGCTTTGCTTTTGCTATATTGACTTTTCAGATAAATTTTAGCACACTGAATAAAACCTTTTTCCATCGGAGTAGCACAATAGTAGTAATTTCAAAGCAAGAATAATTGAGTAATAAATTGTGTTGTTTGGCATTTCCACACGAGTGAATATTTTGTCTGGTTGCCTGGGTAAATAACAATTTCGAGTTCTTTTTTCTTTCTTTTACTTTTTGTTTGGCATTTTAAAATACGTTCATTGTTTTGTGACATTTCTTTGGTGTGGTATTTAAGCGGGGTTTCAATAATAGATTACATTTCAGATTTAGCCGCGATTTTGTCCGCATGCAAGCGTGGCAAATATTACCCTGTTCGTATGTAAATTTTATGTAAATATTTCTCGCAAAATCAATTCAATTTCCTTTCGACGGTCTCTTGAAACTGCCAGCCAAATAAATCGATGCAATAATCTTTGAGTCAGGTAAACACGCTCAAAACTAAGAAATCCGATTTCAATATTTTTATAAGTTTTACAGTTATTTAAAAGTCTTCCACAAAACCAGAGTAATTGTACAGATTCGAGAACGCAAATCTATGAGAAAGCGACAACTCAAGTCTTATTACTTTTGTTTGTAAGCTTTCAAGTTTGCCTGCTAAATTCGAATTACACTTTGAGATTAAAATCAATGATAAAAAGTGCAGAGCAAAATTTCGTCTTTGTCTTAATGACACCATAGTCAAATAATTCAAATGTTTTTAATATGCGGACCACAACATATTTTACATTACCATATTTCAGTTTCACAATTCCATAACGAAACAGGCCCAACGTTGTTCTGTATATTTATCGCTAAGTTTCATAAGAAAATTTCGTTCAAATATTGCTATATTCGATGACAACAGAAAGCTTTGTTTATTTTTAAAACGGATTTCGAAGCCGGCATTTATTCTTGTTTAGTTTAGCGGGGAAGGGACGCCGATTTTCAAAACAATACGTGTTGGCAATGTGAATCAAAACACGCATTTCTCTCAAGTTCTAAAGTAATGATTTTCGTTTCTTTGGGGGTTTAGCAGCTTTTTCCTATTATTAGCTTCAGGCAGCTAAAATGTGACAGCTGTTCAGGCCGAACCACGTTGATAAAATAAAATGTACTGAATACGTGTTAAGCTGAAAAGGAGAAATCTGGTCGAAAACAAATTATATTACATCAGAACAGAGTGAAGTATGTGTATTCATCTCTTACTAGAATAAGGAAATAAAGGAGGAAAGGTTAAGAGATTTAATCCCCGATAAAGGCGTTATTCTGCAGGTTATCTAGACTACAAAGTAGTCCCTCTTTCGCTTTGTCCGTCGTGCGTGACGCGAAAGGAATCCTCGAGGGAAAAAATGTCCGCGCGAAGCCAGGATTTCGCGCAGCTATTTTTTACTCGAGGTTTTCTTTTGCGCCACGCACGACGGACTAAGCGAAAGAGGGACTATTCGTAGTCTACAGGTTGTCCCTCTCAAGATATTTTTAGACAGGCCTTTTGGACATGGTACCTAGTTCTTCTAGATAATTTTCCACGCGCGCTGCGTGGATGATTTCGTGGAGAATGAAATGTTAATTGCGTGTAGTTTCTCGGATTGGTCGCTTGCTCAGGGGTGAATCAAGGATCTTTCAAAGCAGGGGGGTGGTGGTTGGTACCTTGGGGTTGCAGGATCAATGGGGCATTCCTCAAAAATGTTGCAATTTGAGATTTGGAGCCTGATTGAAAACCGGCACATCAGAAATACTAGTAATGACACAACTATTTTAGCTAGAAAAAAATTAACTTCAATTACAATGAGAAACCTGTCCAAATTGTTTGCCTTCATTTGCCATAACATTTTACAATCTCTTCCATATGAAATTTCTTGGGTGGAATCTCGTCTCGTGCGTTCCTTGGCGTTCTAACCACGTGCACCTTTTTTGCAGCTCATTCATGGAAGTCGCATGACATTGACGAGCGATTGCAACGAGGAATTTTTCGACGCAAGATCCGATATTGGATGTGCGCTCCCTGACGATCTGCTCTCGGATGACGACAGTGATGATGGCGACGAGTATGTGCCGAGTGTAGCGACGCCTGAACCGAGAGGCGAACCAAATCACCTTCAGACACTCGTTGAAACCAGTAGTAGCAGTAGTAGCGATAATATAAAGCGATCCAGCTCGGGAGGAAAGCTGGGAAGTTTTAACAGACTTTCGTTAACGCGAAGCACGTCAGATACAGATCTTACCGCGAAATCTAACAGTAGGAATTTTTTGGACTGCGACAGTTTACAGAAGTCAAAGTCGGCCTCCAGTGATATGGAGCAAAGTACAGCGTTATATAGGAAACAGGAAGCTGAGAGACAAGCAAAAGCGAAAGGACGCTACAGGTAGGCTTTCGTCTGAACGCTTAAATCACGATGTATAGCGTACTAAACAGTACCACATGAAAGTACTGCGCAATAGCTTTCATTTGAATGGTCACACACTAGGGTTTCACTCGCAGACTTAAAAAAGTTAAAACCACCTTGTACAGCATAATAAACAGTACCGTATGAAAGTACTGCTCAGTAGCTTTCAGTTGAATGGTCACACACTAGGGTTTCATCCACAGACTTAAAAGTTAGAACTGCCTTGTACGGCGTGACAAACAGTGCTACATGAGAGAACTGTTCAGTAGCTTTCATTTCAATGGTCACATACTAGGGTTTCACCCGCGGACTTAAAAGTTAAAACCACCTTGTACCGCATAATAAACAGTACCGCATGAAAGTACTGCTCGATACTGAGCTTTCATTTGAATGGTCATACACTAGGGTTTCATCCACAGACTTGAAAATAACAATCACCTTGTACAGCGAGACAAACTGTGCGACATGAAAGAACTGCTCAATAGCTTTCATTTGAATGGTCACACGCTAGGGTTTCACCGACTTAAAAGTTAGAACCACCTTGTACAGCGTGACGAACAGTGCCACGTGAGATAACTTGAATGGTCACATACTACACCACATGCAAAGCTTGCCATAGAAATGAACTAGTTTTCGACGCCTATGATGGCGCAGCACCATTAATACCCATACTTTTCTCCTCACAGAACAGCTCTCCCTGTATCTATGCTTTCAAGAAATGAGTTCAGTGTCTGGGCGGTGCTGAGACAGTGTATTGGAAAGGTACGACGCAACGGCTGCATCACCACGTGACATTTTCCCGCCACAAATGTATCACGTGACTTTGTAGCCGCAAGTGTCTCTGTTGTGATTTGGTTCAAACAGGCCGTTTCAGCGTTACTCTTTGGCCTATTTTGCGGAACGAGTTCCGAGTACAAAATATTTCGTGTGAAAATGAGTTTGATCTGCATGCAGGATGATCAATGTGCAGGCTAAGCACATTTTAATATGAATGGTTTTGCTGGAAGCCTCTTCTCGAGACATAGGCAAAATGTTACTTGGAAATGACTTATAACAAGCAGTTAAGAACGCAAGTATTTGAAAGTGTACAGTGCTTTTACAGCTATACCTAAATGTTAGCTTATCTTTAGCCTTTGTTATGCCAAGGGAGACTTTATTGTTGTCGTCTAAGACAGGGCAGTGCTATCATCGTAAGTTATGGTAGTCTTGCAATCTTCCCTTGCGCTAAGCAGACCCTTTGCTCTGGCTTGTTAATTTAATTTACATTGTTATTGTTCCACCAGGATTTGTCAAGAATTACAATGCCAGGTGTGTAAAGAATTTCTTAATACAAGCAAGGTTTTTTTTTTCCTTCTCGACTTTTAAACTAGCCCTCCTCTGGATTTCCTAGGAGAGAGACTGTTCACGAGATTTAAGCCGACTGGATTTTCGATAATGGTGTAGTGTTCTTCTGAGATTCGTTTAGTCTTGTTTATCTAGTATGTAGACTGCTTTGCAGTGATTATAAGGCCGTCAAGCAAAGCTACTCTTGATGCATTGTGTGATGCCTCAAATAAACTACTCAACAAGGGCATTGTTTGATGTCACGCTCTGTCACGTTCTTTCAGTTATCTTCAATGAACCACTGACGTTTTTGCAACGTGTCGCGGAGTACATGGAGTATGTTCACTTACTTCACACGGCGGCCAGTTTAGATGACCAACTACAACGAATGCAGGTAAACGAATTACTTGTCAGGCTTTTGTCACGCGGTTTGGTGACTTTTAGACGATTCTGTTGCGTAAGAAATAGTCTTGAAATGGAACAAAGCCTACAACTAATGGTTTAAGATCAATAGACCATTTTACAGTTGTCTGCTCAGTGACCTGGCCTTTTTATGGCAACGAGGCTAGAGTTGACCTTGTTTTGATACAGACCTCACTGCTTTTGTCATGTAAATGCACCTAGTTAGCATCAGAACAACTTGTTTTACACAACAAAAGCAGTGAGGTCTGTATCAAAACAAG
>Ga0126338_10003524_pt1 | contig 10981 bp, 9 predicted proteins | sample OrbCmetagenome_2_FD_92529 | JGI IMG/M metagenome (GOLD analysis project Ga0126338, IMG submission 92529) | Coral microbial communities from Petempiche,Puerto Morelos, Mexico - Orbicella C C metagenome | ecosystem: Host-associated > Invertebrates > Cnidaria > Coral | place: Petempiche,Puerto...
GAAATGCATGAAGAAATGCATATAAATAACCAGAAATCAAATGGATCCCACAACAAGTACGACGCTTGCTATGGGTTGTTTCACTGTACTTGGTGGCGGATCCTTACCTTGAGCTAAGAGAGGGGGTGAGGGGGGGGAAGGAGAGGAAAATGAGAGATAATGGACACCGAGTTGTGAAAATATATTAATAGTACTAACCCCCATTCAAGCTGAGATTTGTTAGAACACAGGTGTACAATGTGCGAAATAATCTTGAGACCATCGTGATCACTAACAAGCTGTAATCTGGAATTGAAAGTACATGTACGGTAGAAGAACTCTTTAATATCTTACCAAAGTTACTGAAAAAAAGGCTGAAAAGAAGAGAGGAGGGGAAAGGAATAGAGGCGAGGTCAAAAGAGAATAGATGTGCAGAGGGGAGAGGAGAAGAGGGAAGAGGAGTAGGAGGGGAGGGGAGGGGAGATGAGGGGGAGGAGAGAGAAGAGGAGAGAAGAGTAGGAGGGGAGGGGAGAGGAGGGGAGGGGAGAGGAGGGGAGAGGAGATGAGAAGATGGAAGAGAAGAGGGGAGGACAAGACAGAACAAGACAAGGGAGGATGGGAGAGGGGAGAAGATGTATTGTTAAATGTAATTACCTCCTGTGTTCATTTAAACAGTTGTATATAATCATACACAAGCAATCCTGAACTCTGTGATTTGTTGACGAAAATACATTCCTGGAAATACAGTAATTGAATACGCAGTCAACACTAGTGAAAGTTGACGATTTAAGTGAATCCTTGAAAAAGACAAATTAACACTCGTAATATTAGTTTTTAGAATTTGGAAACATCTGCCCAACCTTTTCAGTTTGAGATCTATCAAAACTCTGTGCACATGTAGTCCTACATTGTACATGTAACTCATGATAGAACCTCTTTGATAGTAGCAATGCATTTTTGATTTACAGTATTGTGTAACAAAGCTGTAAGAACTCACAAGAAGAATCGTGGAAAGCACTTTTTCCACACAAATTGCTGGGTGGTGTCATTTTGGACAATTGTATTTCCAAGAAGCTGCAGACTACTTCTTATAGCATCAATAACATCTGATCCTAGAGAAAAACAGTAATGATAATACTAAATGTTACATTGTACAAGTGTATTTATACAACACATGGTGCTGAAATAAGTGCCTTCTTGTCAGAGTTTGAGGTCTGAGATGTCACCCCAGGACCAAAGCCAGAAAATATATGATTGAGGCAATGTTATTTGCTTGTTGGTTTATTTGCTAGCAGTGTTTAACTTTCCCCTGTCAAAATAAAACAACAACAACAACAACAAAAATGCTATGGGCCTGTAACCTGTACACCAGGTGCAAAGAGGGATGGGTAGTGGGGAGAGTGGAGGGGGGGGGGGGGGGGCGGAGCGGGGCATAGAAATAGCTCCTGAAAGCTCAAAATGACATGGTCAATTTGTACTCTTTTCTTATGCATCTCTGTTACATTTATTTTCCCCTCTTTCTCTCCCTTTGTGTGTTTGCCACATTGGATACTGATTGGTACATGTATCCATTGTTGGTACAGTATAGAGCTGTGATTGTCCAGGGATGGGGAGGCAGGGCTTACGAGCCCCTTCATCATCTCTCACTTAGACTGTCTTGCAAACATTTCCTACCCCATCTTAGACCAGTCCCCAGGGGTTTCATTAAGGGCCTGGACTGGTCAAAATGATTAGCTGCAAGGACAATAATTTTGTCCAGCTGGTTTGACCATCTAGCAGAAAGTTTTTCTTACAAAGAAGTTCAGTTCTAATATTTTTGCCCAGTGACCTGTGAAAACCAGTTGCCATACTGCTGAAAACGTTAATGAAACCCATTAGTCTCTTTTAAATTTAATGCTGAATCCCATTAGTGGAACAGAGGGTCAAACTGACTAGCACATGCTCAATACCAGTCACATACGGCTAATGTGAGAGTGACCTTCCCCCTTACACATGCAGTCTTGTAAAAAGCAATTACAGAGCATTGACTAAACACAAAATAGTTATTACGTTTGATATTATCATCGTGATCACCTTGTTCACTTTCTTGGAAGTCTGGTTTCAACAAAATGACAGTAATATCCATCACGTGTTCCAACACACCTGATGATCTGTAGGCATTAAACAACACTTTCATAACAAATAATTTCATGTGCCAAGAAAAGAACCTTTCCTGCAGACATTTCCCATTGGTTCTAGGAATTTTGTTTTCCAGGCCAGATTTGAGTTTGAGTGCGGTGAAAACCATCACCCAGAGATCTAAGACCCTCTGACCCTAAGATCCCAAAACCTTCAAAACAAAGAGACCCAATGATTTCTTACTGAAAAGAAAAAAAATATTACTGATAAATCTAGTGAAATTTAGTTCATTCTTCCTCTGGCCCAAGAAATGTTTGTACTGTAGTATGTAACCACACTTGATCAGAAGTAAGATGATGGCCATTTCTGCACAAATTTTTATTGGAAATTGAAGCCAGCAGCAAATTGGATTGCCAGAAAATAACCATACCCCCCCCCCCCCCGCCCCCGCCCAAAGAAGGGATTGGAATTTCCTGGAGGTGGGAGGTTCTGTAAGACCAGAAAATTTAAAGAAATGTATGAAGCTTAATTGGAATTTCCAGCGAGGTGGGCATCTTAAAAAAATCACTTCCATGAGGGAGTTATGGATATCTTCTGGGACTACACAACAACAAAAAATAAAAAATAAAATAAAAGGTAAAAGCTAAGCAATAACGGTCAAACATCCTTTTACTAAAATGTTCACATTGAAGTAGTTAAGTCGGTATCAGGCCAAAGTGAATGAAACAAAAGACCTTTTTTCAGCAACCAATAGTTCTCAGATTGGCACATAAATAACAATAGTTGACGCCAATGTTATATTCACTAGTGGTCTTTTGGTTTGTATTTTGGCAAGGGTGCATTGAGAGGTTACGCCAAAGATCATCAGAGTAGCCTTTTAATTTTCATGGCATACTGTCATGCAATTGGAGTTTTGGCTTATAGTGGCATGCACATTTATATTTATTGGTGCAGCATAGAAACACCTAATTATGCAAGACAAATTGACATGATAGCTGTGGCTTCTTAACTTCTCTTTATCGCCCATATCCTGACCGATAACGTGTATCTTATCCTATCCATTTGAGTCCAAATTTTCCCACCCATGTTGGGTTGAAGTTTTAACAACAGCATTTTTGGCATGGGACTTTGGCCGCTTACCAAGTGTGTGGCATGGAATTTAAAAAGCATTGGTGTATCTTTGGGTGGAAGTCTTGCAGAATGCACCCTGGTATTTTGGAGGTCTGCATTTTCAACACACATTAGTTTTGTGGCTAGATTTTACCCAAGATTCAAATTGTCATAACCTGTACTTACATTATACTGTTCTGATTTTTTGGTGTTTCTGCACAGCAGTTTCTCAAGAATCTAAAGGCCTCTGTTAAAGCTTTCAAACAAAGGATGAGTTGTTGTTCTTTCCATTCACGTGTTTGTGCACGCAAAGTGTTTTTGCAGGCCACAATGACATCTTTCACCTGTACAATATTTGCCTCTGTTACAAAGCATCTATAAGATTGAAATTGAAATAGTCTTCATTAGCTATCTGTAGGTATAGATCAAAATAAAATCTTTCAACAATTAAATCATCCCCCTGGCATTTGTCTCGATGATGAGCATCTAGGGGGAGGGAGCCTCCCATGTAAAAAGGACGGGGGTGCTTGTTGTACCTCTTTGGGGTAGAAAGCATAGATTTGGTACCTCTTAGGGTGCTCAGCCCCAAAGGGTCCACGGCAGGAGCTTTCGTGGTACCTTTTAGAGTATTGAACTAAAAAAATTTCACAGGAGATAATGTGTTGTTCCAGAATTGGTACCTCTTAGGGATTCTTTTCAAAATTTCCGACAAGTAACCCCGTATCCCCCCCCCCCGGGGTGGGGGGGGTGTGATGGCAGGGCAGAAAATTGACTGTTACTGGTGGGGAGTTGGTGGGAGGGGGGGTAGGAGATGAAAGAATTGCCACATACCATGTTGCCACGATCAAAATTATGGCAAAGAAGTTCAAAGACTTCAACAGACGACCCTGTTTGCTTGAAATAATATTTATCCATGTGGCTCAAAGAAAAGTGTCTAAAAAGCTTTGTAAAATCAGATAAGTAAAAATACCTGTTCTCTTGAACCAAAGCCCAGGTCTTAAGTTTATCTAAAGTTTCCTTAGTTTCAATCCAGGATTTTTCCGTGTAATCAAGCGTCTCTGCCAAAGATCTCAGACCGGACAATGATCTATCTTCTACCCTCGTGTCCGCCATTTTAGAAGTTAGTTGTTGTGTAATTCCGCTGACCATTCCTAATTCGCCCCAGTTTCCCTTCAAAGAGCGTGACGCGAAAGCGCGAATTATGAGTTGATGAAAGTGGAGGAAAATTAGTCGGTTTGGGGGATTTTTCGAAGGCATGGCTTAGGTGCACTTGTATAATACCTTAAAAATAAAACTGGACCGTTAACCCGTCTACAGTCATATTGAGGGTTTCTATGAGGGTGTTGTAATCTCAGCGGTTAGAGAATTTGGAGAGCTCAGATCTCAGCTGTCAGTTAAAAACGAGTTGGAAAGTTATGTTAGATTACAGCAAGACACGCTCATGGTGGGAACTTCGATAGCTTTTATTCTTCGAAGCCGTTTGCAACTACTACAGCTATTTCTACTACTGTAATAGGCTCGATTTCCACCGCTCTCTCGTGTACGGTCTACGTTCCTCCCCGTTCTTCGGAGGAGGAGCGCGGGCTCCTTTCCCGAACAGGGGCTGGTGATCGAACCTACTACTGCAACTGCTTCTACTAAATACATGGTCTAAATATGGTTGGGTTTACTGACCAAGGGAATTAAATAGAACTCCCTGCTCGCTTTAATTAGAGAATAACCAGAACATACCAACGGGATTAAGACAAATGAATGATAATGAAACAAATATAATTTGTAAACGAAATTTAACCATGACTTAACTTGCGAAAAGACTGCCGAAAAATGATGAGTATCTTAGGAATAGTAGTCAATTCAATTTATTTACACTTTTTTAGTTACATAAATTTCACTTACTTAACAAAAATACAAAATCAGAAAAATATAAGAATGCAAAATGTGTGTAGTGGCCAAAGGAGCAAAAGCTACCACAGTAAAGTTAATTGAGGATGTACCTTTTACTAACAGAATTCGAGGGCCGCACTGCAAGTTACGGACCGAGTTTTTCCCCATCGATTTATGGCCCAAGCGCGAAGCGCGCGGGCCATAAATCGAAGGAGAACACAGGGATCCGTAACTTACAGTACGAACCGAGAAGACGAGGTTAATAAGATTTATTATGTCTCTACTGTGTGCCTGACGGGTTCGGGAACGATTTCTATTCACGCGGAAAGGCTTCAAATTTCTGACGCACATCGAAAGCAAAACGACTCAATTTGAAATCGTTATCAAATGACTCTTAAGTCGTTAGTAGGTTTTAATACACAATTTTAGAAGTAAAAGAAAGTTTTAAACTTTTATTTGCTCAAAAAAGGTTAATAACACTTGGCGATAAATCACAAAACATTTTGGTAACATAAACAGCTTAAAATTTTAAGCGGCCGTACAGGAGAATACGGCCCGCTAAATTGACCAATCACAGCGCGCATACTAATTGACAGATATAATAATAGACAATCCACACTCAGCTATCAGACAGTAAAACCCCATCTAGGGCTTCCGATTTACTTACTGTTGTCAACATCACGATTATTATTATCATTATTCAAAAAACATATTTTTTCTTTTTAGCTTTAGTTTATGTCAGTTCAGAAACTTTTTTTTTAAGCTTCCCTGAATTTATACGTCGATTGTTGTAAAAGCTAAACAGTGGTTTTAAAATTGGGCTTTTGTACATTACGCCATTATCCAGCGTGCGTTTTGTCTTGAAAATCAAATGATGCAAATCTTCAGCTTCATAAAAATTGTCCGGTGAATTATTTACAATTCAAAAAGAGCAAGACTTAAAGGATTTTTCTGGGCAGATATTAAAGGTCTCATAACTTAAGTTTGCGCATATAATTTCCTTCTTCGTGGCTTGCTATACACGACATTCGACAAGAACAAGAGTTAAACGATTTTTTCTACGCAGAAATGTCTAAAAACTTTAGTTTGTGCATATATTTCCTTTTTCGCGACATGGTATACACGATGCTTTTTTTTCTCGGTCAGTTTCCAGCGCAGAAGGGCAATTTGGTAATAGCTCACCCACCCCACCCAAAAATATGATGGTCAATCGCAGGAGCCCATTACCCGGAGCCTCCATCTCCTATACTGATCCTGTGAGTCAACCCTTTTCCATATCTTTCTATTTTTAGAATTCTTGTAGGGGTCTTCACTTGACCCCTTTTCAATACCAAATGATACCCGAGCTAAGACCATTCTTTGTTACTACGAAGACTGAGATCCCAATTTTGTCCTCCATTTTACATTTTCCATCTGCAAAACAAGTAAGATATTTCGTGGGAAACCAAGAGACCGTTGCGCTAATTACAGTTTTAAAAATAGAATGGTACGGAAAACGGTTGACTCTGTGTTATAGTACGCCTGGAGGCTCCGGGTGATGGACTCTTGTCAATCCGTAATGTAAAGTTTATCATTAAACGTCCGTTCTCAAAATGTTTCTCACAATGTGTTTGTCTGTAGAGGTCGCACATCCATCAGTCGAACCTGTCGAGCTCCCTCAATCTCGTCATCTGACTTGGCCGTTTGGAACTGGACCTTGTGTAGGCCGCATGCGCATGTCTTCAAAACATAGTACGTTGCTCGCCGCAGAAACCGCCGGCCGAAATTTGCGTCACACAAAGAGAGAAGTGGAGAGATAGAGGATGGAAGGAAAATTAGCCAGTGAATGAAGAAGCGTAATTCTTGCGGGTTTTCCACTGAGGACAGCTGTAACGCAACTGCAGCGTAGAGAGGAAGCCAGCACAGTCCAGTCACGCAAGATTTCAGCAACAAAAAACGTGACAGAGAGCGCTGACGTTGGAGGTCTTTGAAATGAGGCAGGATTCTAGGGTTCCTGAACACTCTCCTTCCAACTGGGAGGATGGGGAAGTCGAACGGAATCCCAGAAGAGATAACAAAAGGCTCCTGAGGACTAGAGGCACTTCTGGGTTTCCTTTCGGCGTTCTTTTGCATGGCGGCGACTGGGTATGTCAAATCACTCGTTTTTCTTCCAACATCTTCACCCGCCCCTCTTCCCGGGAACGACAAAAGCGCGACGTTTAAGAGCGCTTGCCGTAGTGATACCGCTGCGAGGGATTGCTGCGAAGCTTTCCTGGACACGAGTGGGCTGGCGGTAACGGACAACATACCGGAACGCCAACCACTTGACCTTCTGGAAACGTTTGGCCGGTTGGACCTGCTGGTCGCGTGTGACTGGTTTGAGCTGCTGACAGACGCCAGTGTGGTCATTTCGGGATCGTTTATCTTCATTTCATATTTATGTCTTTCCCAGAACATCTGCACTGAATACAGTCGACATTGCTTCCGCATTGCTCTGGTAGCAAGGAAGATGGTGATGGAAATAAAAATGAATGAAGACGCGAGATAGAAGACAGAACTTTTTGACACGATTTGAACATGGATAAGTAAGTTGCAGGACGGTAACAAATGCAGGTCGTTAAAAACGCTCCATCCCAGAAGAATATCAACGACCACCAGCAACCCTGTTAACAAACGCATAGCATTGACACCACATCCTCTTCTTTTGCTACGGCGTTTTTCAGGAAATGAAACACCGTGTTGTGCTTTTTGGCAACACACAGCAAAAAAGAAAAGAACTAGAAAGCAAGTGATTAGTGCCCAGGAACTTAAAAAGCTCAAGCTCTGACAGAGTGTCTTGTTATGTTCCAACCAGGTTGGACCTATGACAATAGTTAGCAACATGAGCCCTGGACCAAGCAGCGTTACTGTGAAGTCAAGTACAGCCAGAGCTGTTATGTGAGGGCATCTGAGGGTTGTACAATAAGAAACAAAGGGAATGGCAAGATTTCCACACACGCCAAACAACACCGGCACAATGGCGAGTAGCAGTTGAAGAGTACTGGAAACAGCTAACATGATTGGAGGGGTAAGCAGTCACGTGACGCGCCAGTCAAATTCCAAGGTACAGGAGCTTCAGGGGATTCTAAGAAATGAAGAAAAAAATGGTAATTGATAAAAATGAAAAAAAAACAAAAAAAAAACTGAAAAGTATAGCTAAACAAAATTTCTTAGCCCGAAAATACGAATAAGCAAGTCAATAGCATATTTTACTGAGGCGATGTCCTTTGATATCAAGTCCCTGAACTGATTTTGATACGATATCGCGGAATTTTAGCCGAATCTGGTTATACCAAATACCTAATTGTAACTCTTCGATACGCTTTGACGGCACATCTGGCTTGTTTGTTGTTTTGGCTCCACTGTTTCAAGCCCAAAATACGAACCATGGCCCGCAAAATTTGCTTGTTATGTAATAATAACCGGGCCGTGCAATCCAGGGAGTAGTCGGGCAAAATGGAGCCAATTAAAAATTATTGAACTCGGTTTTCGCAAAATATCGTGATTTCCAGAGGCGAGCAGATCAATGATCTGCGAGAGACACTGACAAATCACAATATTTTGCGAAAACCGAGTCCAATAATTGTTTTATCATGCGATCACCAAATTTGTTTTCATATATTTTAATCACTCTCTGACAGCTAAGGTAAGAGATCTGCCCTTTTTCACCCGAGAGCGTGGTTACAATTACGCATGAGCAGAATATCATTTGCAGCAAAACACATTTAGACAGTATTACGCATGAGCAGACCAATATTTGTAGGCAGTTGTTTGGAGGTCACGTGGTGGGCTCTGCGACAATGAAAAGGAAGGGAAAAAATACATCGAATAACAATATTTTTTAAGTGTTGATAGCGCCCGTGTGAAAAGACCTTATGTAAAATGTAATTGTAAACGTAAATATAATTTGTTTACCCACCGTTAATTTTTTGGCAAATGGCCTCGTCTCTTTCCTTTGAATTTTTCTCTCTGTGGCTAATGTAGTTGAAAATACAATATATATCATGAATAGCAATTTATCGGGAATTTGTTCTGATTTTTATTGTATGTTTGGTTATGTCTAGAATTTCTCGTTAAATTACCGGGCCCCTTCCAAACTGCGCCGGAAGAATTTGAAAACGGAGATTTCATTCAAAAAACGCATCAAACGGTTTTCGGTCCACACTACGTTGGAGGAACAACAATTATCGGTCATTTTGGATTTCCGTTTGAGGAAAACTCGGTCAGGGAAATCACACGATTATTGGGACACAATTAATTTTTTGAAAGGCTCCGTTTTCAAAATGCTCTCCGTCCACACGAACTGACGAAAAGCTGGAGTTTTCAAATTCCTCCGATTTGAAGAGCGTTTTCGAAAAGCTCTGTTTTCGTGACGGATTAGTGTGGACGGTAGGCCTGACCGTAGAAATAAACCGTTTCCAAATTCCTCCGACGTAGTGTTGATGGGGCCTGAATCACCCAACGTTCAACAAACGTAGTCATTTCACAGTAGACAGGCATCATCGACGTGCGGTTACGTAAGCATTTAATTGAGGTAAGGCAAGGATCTGCTAAATTCAATCCTACTCTAGGGGTTACGTCAACCTATTTTAACTTACGATTCTGAACGTTTCGTCTTTTTGGGTAATTTCGTTTTTCATCTTCACTTTCTGTCAGTTTGTCGATTGTCCCAAACCAACAAAACCCTATATTTTCGTGAACTATGCATTGGAAATTTAGCTGGAGGAAGGCTAACCGATTGCTACCCGCTAACAAAATTTGACGTTATCCACCATCCTTTGGGCAATATGAAATCGAATTGTAAAAAGTCTTACCTTTTTCACCACTCGATGTAATTTTTTCTTGCTCAAAGCGAAGGGAAATCGATTCGAGCTGTTTTTATGCGTAGAATACCATAGATCAGTTATATCGCTAGTTGAAAAATTTCCTTCAGCGTTGAATTCAACACTGCAACAGTAAAAGTGGCGTCGAGATTAAATAGGCCTCGAAAACCATAATTACCAAAACAGGTCTAATTTACGGCCTGAAAAAATTAATTGACCACGTTAATTTAACCAAATTATCTCTTGCTAATTGCCACAATGCTAATTAGTCCCTACTGACGTTAAAGCGGGATTTACGTAGCGAAGAAAATTAAACAAAATTAATTCTGGCATCTATACAGCAAATGCCGTCACTCTCCAAACGGCTTGTATTTCATGTTTTGCGATTATGTGACGAAGTCTTGTTTGTAAAATTCAAAGGAAATGGCGAAACCGGCAAAGCTGTTAAATGTTTAAAGCCCCGGCCAAACGATCGCAACGTTTCAACGCAACATCTCGCAACATTGTTGGGCGCAACATGTTGCGTGCGTTTGGCAACACTGTTGAGAAGCGCTGCGACATGTTGGGTGTTGTTGGCTTAAAAAACACTTAACTTAAACTGTTGTATGACTTTTGACAGCCATGCGCGAAAACTACTGATTGATAAGAGTTGTTTTCTTCGATGTGCTAATTAGAAAACTAGGAGCACAAATGAAGTAATTACCAGTAAAGAATAAATGACTAAAACGACTTAGTGATTACTTACCTAATTACGGTTTTCAATTGAGTATCGCCTTAAAACCAAAACCAAAGTAATCACTCTAGCCAATCACAAAGGACACAGACAATCCAACGAACCAATCAAAACTCGAAGTAATTACATGTAGCTGACGCGAAGCGCGGGAAAACGTGTGTGAGTGGGTCACGATTGGTTTTGGTTTTACTTCTGATTGGATGAAAAAGTGGCGCGAGTTTCCTAAGACAATCGTGCAGCGTAGTGATGCAAAACCAATTAATTTTGGACTCTCAAATGAGAACCGCACTAACGATGTTGTGGTTTGCCAATTATC